>OGCL01002196.1_pt1 | contig 14205 bp, 16 predicted proteins | sample 1570041 | NCBI WGS metagenome assembly OGCL01 (sample SAMN06266162, study PRJEB24511) | hot springs metagenome | isolation source: Hot spring water | place: South Africa: Limpopo | collected 2015-06-22 | reverse complement strand
AGCAATAACAGCAAGGATGAGGAAAAAAGTTGGAAAGGCAAGCATTATATCTACAAAACGCATTAATAAGGCATCTACCTTGCCACCATAATAACCAGCAAAAGAACCAATTAGTATCCCAATAGATATGGCAATACTTACAGCCAATAAACCAACCTTTAGAGATGCCCTTGCCCCCCAAATCATCCTTGATAAAAGATCTCTGCCAAGTTCGTCAGTGCCGAATATATGATTTTTATCAGGTGGAGACAGTATATTATGGACATTTATCTTTGTAGGTTCGTAAGGGGCAATAAGGGGTGCAAAGATTGCCATGATTGATAGAATTATTACAATGCAAAGTCCAATTACAGATAATTTATTCCTCTTAAATCTCTGCCAAATAATTTTAAACATCTATTATCTAACCCTAATCCTCGGATCAACTACTGCATAACAAAGATCTGCAATGAGATTACCAATGAGTGTGAGCATCGCCCCGATTACAAGTATTCCCATAATAGTGGGATAATCTCTTGCCATTGCAGAGGCATAAAAAAGTTGTCCCATACCCGGTATTGCAAATATGGTCTCAAATATTACACTGCCTCCTATCAAGCCTGGCACTGATAATCCAAGTATTGTTACAATTGGCATTAAGGCATTAGTGAGTGCATGTCTTAAAATAACATCGCTTTCTGAAAGTCCCTTTGCCTTTGCAGTCTTTATGTAATCCTGTCTTATAACCTCAAGCATACTTGACCTGCTATATCTACTCATACCTGCAATACCACCAAAGGCACTTAGTCCAACAGGCAATATGAGATGATGCAAAAAATCAAAAACCCTTTCCATAGGACTCATCTCTGAAACATCTATACTCTGAATGCCTGAAATAGGCAATAACCCAAGATGGACTCCAAAAAAGAGCATCAAGAGCAAGGCAAGCCAGAATGTGGGCGTTGAAAAACCTATAAAGACAAATATGGTTGTAAGCCTGTCAAATAATGAATATTGCCTGACTGCTGATAAGACACCAATTGGTATAGCAATGGAAAGTATTACAAGTAGAGAAAGTATATTGATAGTAAGTGTGACAGGTATCCTTTCCTTTATTTTATCAATCACGAGTTTGCCATCAGAAAAGGAACGACCAAAGTCAAAGGTAATAAATCTCTTTAACCAATCTAAGTATTGTTCATGTAAAGGTTTATCAAGACCATAGAGTTTTTTTAGATTTTCCCTTGCCTGTTGAGAGGTCTTCATAGTCATCTCAGTCTCTATTTCAACTGGGTCACCTGGTGCAAGATGTATCACCACAAAAGAGATTAGAGTAATTCCAACTATAAGTGGAATCATCATCAAGAGCCTTTTAATTGTATAGATTAGCATTTGTAAATAGATAGCACTTCTTCAGAATAGCTATTTTCCCCGCTATATATAATCAAAGGATTTAAAACCTTCAAACCAGATTTTGCACCCTTGACTGCCTCTATGAGTATCATCTTGGCAGGAGAATCAATGAAGGAATGGACAAATCGGAGACACTTAATCTCAAGGGAGTTTTCCTTCATCTTTATCAAAACCTCTGAAAGCCTCTCGGGGAGATAAATCATATAAAAATGTCCATGATGCCTTAGCATGTTTGAGGCAGACTTTAAAAGCTGAGAAAGTGATAAATGGGTCTCATGTCGGGCAATTGCCCTTTCATCATTGGGACTTATTAAACCAGTCTTTACCTTTCTAAAGGGAGGGTTGGTAATCACTGCATCAAAGGAGTGTAAATATTTATCATCCCTTGCTAATTCCCTGATATCTCCCTGTATTGAAACTACCCTATCATCAAGTTTGTTGAGCCTAATATTTTCCTCTGAAATGAGGGAAAGGCTTTCTTGCAATTCTACTAAAATTACATGACAATCTAAATATTTTTTTGCAAGAAGCAAACCTATGATACCAGAGCCTGCCCCAAAATCCATCAACTTTTTAATCCTTGGCATCTTCACAAAATCATAGAGTAATAAGGCATCAATAGATACCCTATAACCATCTTTGTTTTGATACAGCTTAATATCTCTTAAATAGTCAAGCGTTTTGTCTTGGCAAAATGATGGGATAATATCATTCATCTATTTGCTTATTAAGGCTACCTAAATATTGTTGCCATTCGGTAGGTAGGAAGTATTTTTTGTTATTGTTACATTCTTTACATGCAGGGACTAAATTACTCTTTACTGATTTTCCACCCCTTATGAGAGGGATTAAATGATCCATAGTAAGTTCTTTGGGCGGAAAATTTCTATTACAATAATAACATTTTGAATTAGAGAGTTTCTTTTTCCACCAGGCAGTTGCTCTAATTTGACGAGCAATAAACTTCTCTTTTTTAAGCTCTGACTCTGATACAGAACTTACAAAGACCAATTCACTGAAAATACTATTTTCTTCCTCTTCTGCTCTCTTCTTCACTAAAGTATTTTTTGTATAATACTTCCCATTCCATACTTCCTTCAAATGGCTTTTTTGAAAGGGATTGTATCTTTTCTCTCACAGTAATATCTATATCTTCACCAACCCTTAGCTCATCAATTAATATCCTTTTAATTGCTTTGCGGAGTTTTTCTTCCCCTTCAATAGGTGTTAAAATATTTTTTTCAATAAGTCCTTTACATATTAAGTGTGTGAGATGCCTAATCTTATCATCTGAGAGCATCATATTATTATATTCCTCTCTCTTATAAGCTTTGTCTTTGTCATATCAAAGAGTTTACGATAGTCAACCCTACCCCTTTCAATTTCTAATTCATACTTCTTGAGTATTTCTCGAACTTCATCATTGAGCCTGTCTTCTACGGATAGCTCGTCCATCATTATTCTCACGACCTCTTCAATAGTAGCTTCATGTGATAACTTAAAATGAGCAAGATTTTTATGAGAAATATATGAAACTATCTTTTTAGCTATTACAGGGACCCAACTTTTTGGAATTCTCATCCTTCTATCTTTCCATAAATGGGACAAGAGCTATGCTTCTGGCCCTTTTGATGGCAGTAGTGAGTTCTCTCTGATGAACCGAACAGGTGCCCGTCATCTTTCTTGATAAAATCTTACCTCTTTCAGTTATATAACCTCTGATAATCTTTAAATCCTTGTAATCAATAAAAGGAACCTTTTCTGAGCAAAAGGTGCAAAACTTTTTTCTTTGAAATCTCTTATGTTGTAACATTTTTATCTCCTATATGTTTTTTTTAAAATGGTTCTTCTCTTGAAACCTCTTCAGGAGGAACAATTTCTTCATGAAAAGTGTCTGAACTCATACCATCTTTTTTAGATTGTAAAAATCGCACATTACTTGCAATTACTTCCATCTTTGACTTCTTTTGACCTTCATATTCCCATTTTCGCTCTCTTAACCTGCCCTCAACAAGAATAAGATTACCCTTGTTCAAATACTGTCCACAACTCTCAGCTTGTTTTCCAAATACAACACAATCAATAAACAAGACTTCATCTTTGTACTCATCGCCCTGCTTAGACCGTGTATTTACTGCAAGACCAAAAGAAGTTACAGGAAGTCCCGCAGGCGTATATCTCACATCAGGGTCTTTTGTGAGCCTACCTATTAGAATTATTCTATTAAACACTTCTTAACCCTCTTTTACCTTGTTGATATCATCAGGATTGACAGGGGCATCACCAAATAGATTTTTAGGAATAGTTGCAATTTGAGGTTTAGAAAGCCTAATAACAAGAAACTTGACTACAATGTCATAGACCTTGAAATAATCTTCAATCTTTCTTATTGTCCCAGCTGGAGACCTGAATAGAAAAAAGATATAAAGACCATATTTTTGCTTGTTGAGTTCATAGGAAAGTTTTCTTTTCCCCCAATTGTCAATCTTCAAAATCTCTCCACCATTTGAAGTAATCAGACTTGAAATCTTATCGATAGCAGACTTCATTTCATTCTCAGATGAATTAGGATTGAGAATTACAGCAGTTTCATAAAAGTTCATAACAACCTCCATATGGATATTAAGCCCTTTTTATCTCCAAGGGCATGGAGTTAAACACCTAAAAAAAAGACATTTTTTATATCATAAAAGTTTAAATAAAATCAAACTAAAGCTATTGTCCCAAAAATAGCGATAGTAAGGGTTGGTGTGGAATTTTTATACGACACCTTTATAAAAAAAGTTCCTAGGGCTTTGTTATAAGGCATTGCATTATAATGAATAAAGCAAAATTAAATAAAATCTGTCGATTATAAAAATCCTGAAACAGCCCTTCCTATCGCTATTTTAAGGTAGGGACTCCAAAAAATACAGACATTACAAGATAATTAATCCTATCAAGAAGGTTTCTCATACTTTCTAGATAACGAGATGAAAGGATGTCAACAGTGATATGATCTTTCTGTCTTTGCATATAGCCGAGAGAAAAAGCTGTCACAAGGGCACCCAAAAATGACACAATTTCATAAGCACCTCTGTAAGGAATTTCAATAACCCTTAAAACTACATTACCTGTAGCAATAATCATTAGAGCTATGATTGATAAGGCTCCTAATTTAAGAAGCCTTTTATTTATGAAGTTGCAAAGTCTATTGAGGAAATTCACTTTTATATTGTTTTTCGTATTTTGCCTTTAATTCATTTATGTCTTTTATAATTTTATCTCCATTTAAGCGTAATGAGTTGACTTTCTTAATATAGTCATCTATCATTGGCTTTAATTGCCTTGAAATCTCTACCTTTTCCATCTTGCTTAAATTAATAATTTTTAGCCCTTGCTCTTTTTTTGACCATTTAAGTGCATCTTTTACATGATTATCCACATAAGAAGCCGTCCAGAGAGCCTGCTCTTTGCTCAAATCATCAAAAACTTTTTTTACATCTGAAGGGAGGGCATTCCATTTGTCTTTATTCATAACTACAGCAAAAGAGACAACTGGTAAATTTACAATAAGCTCAAGCCCTTTTAGGTCTTTAAAGCTTGTCAGAGGTGTCTTTGTCATAATGTTTGTTGGTTGACAAGTAAATGCAGTCAACACCTTTACCTTTTCAAATTCCTTTGGTTTATATTTTTCTATTAAATCGTAAAGGACAAAACTTGCAATCTTTGCATTTGTAAATTCATGTGGTAAATCAATCGCTTCAGAGAGAGAAAAACGACCGGGGTGATAACTCATAGCAAAGTTACCAATATCGGCAGAACCCGCGATAACACCCTCAAAAATACCTTTTGCAGGTAAAAGCGTCCCCCCAGAAAAGGTCTGAACCGTTGACCTTACCATTAGTCTTTTTTTCTACTTCCTTTGCCCATCTTTTCATCTGAACACTTGGAAATGTTGCAGCAGGCGGGAAGTTAGCATAAGTGAGGGTTATTGTGGACTGTGTAAAGCCTACATCTGTAAAAACCACTGTTATTAATGTTAGAGAAAGCATAAGAAGATTCTCAAAACCATTTTACTGCCTCTAATTTGATTTTCTTAGAATTTCTCCCCTCTTCTTTGTGAAGAGAACTTTTTGCAGTAAACTTGAAGAAGCAATTTTATTGAAAAAAAACAAAAAAAAATAAATTATGGGAGTTGAATTCTCTATTTCACCTTACTTCTTTTGGCTCTATATGGACGACAACATCTACTATTTCTGGTATCTTTGTTTTCAATTCGTCTTCTACTTCATGGGCAATCCTATGGGCATCTCTTACTGTAAGTTCTGCTCTTACTAATATATGTAAATCTACAAAAAAGCATGTTTTTACTCCCCTTGTTCTTATATTATGACATTCAATTACTCCTTTGTGTTGACAAACTATATCTTTTATTAAAAATACATCTGCAGTGCTTTTATCTACCAAAACATCTGCAGACTCCCTAATAATCTGAAAACCTGTATAAGCCACAATAAATCCTACTACTGAACCTGTAATTACATCCGCAAATTTAAAGCCAACCATCTGTAAAACTATACCAATGATTACTCCAATGGTAACGAAAACATCTGAAAGGGTATGTTTTGAATCTGCTGATAAAAACTCACTTTTCAGTCGAACAGACATCTTTTTTTCATAAATAACTACAAAAATATTTACACATAAGGTTAGTAACATAATTATTAAGCTTAAAAAATTTAATTCCGGCCTATGTCCTTTAAAGATTGCTTCATAGACATTTTTAAAGATTTCATAACAAGCGACAAACATAAGTATCCCGATAAATATCGTAAAAAGTGTCTCAACTTTTCTATGTCCATAGTGATGAGTTTTATCTGGTGGTTGACTTGACAGGCTGATACCTACTATGCCAATTATGTTTGAAATGCCATCAAATAGAGAATGATATCCATCTGATAAAATACCTACAGAATCAGTAATATACCCATAAATTATCTTTCCGAATGAGACAGAAAGATTTAGAAAAAGGGTAATGTATAAAACTTTTTTAATTTGTGCTATTCTTTGCAAAGATACTCTCCCAGTGTTTTTTAAAGGAAGTAAATTCTTTATTTTTAATGGCATTTCTCATTTGTGCAAAGAAATATTGATAAAAATGAAGATTATGGATTGAATTTAGACGCATAGACAAAATCTCCCTTGCCATAAAGAGATGCCTCAAATAAGCCTTAGAATAGTTTTTACAGGTATAGCAATCACAGTTATAATCAAGTGGCGAGGGGTCAGATTTAAACTCCGTCCTTTTAATACTAATTTTCCCGTGACTTGTAAATAAAGTTCCATTTCTGGCATTCCTTGTGGGCATAACACAATCAAACATATCAAAACCAGCCTCAACTGCTATCATCACATCTAATAAATCACCCACACCCATCAGGTATCTTGCCTTTTCCTTAGGCATCATTGGGGTAATGAAATTAATGATTTCATATTTTTCATCATCTGGCTCCCCTACACTTAATCCGCCCACTGCAAATCCATCAAAATCTATCTCCTGCAGTTGTTCAAATGATTGACTCCTTAAATCTTTGTATAAGCCACCCTGTATTATCCCAAAAATATATTTATCATCACTTTTATGCTTTAAAAAATAATCCTTACACCTCTTTGCCCATCTTGTTGTCAATAATAAAGAGGACTTTACATAGTCATAATCTGATGGATATGGGGTGCATTCATCAAGACACATTAAAATATCAGAGTCAAGATTTAATTGTATCTCTATAGCCTTTTCTGGAGTCAAAAAATGACTTGATCCATCAAGATGGGAGCGAAATTGAACACCTTCTTCACTGATCTTCCTCAATGGAGAAAGGCTATAGACCTGGAAACCACCACTATCAGTAAGGATTGGTTTATGCCAATTCATAAATTTATGGAGTCCACCAAGACAAGAGATAATCTCGTCTCCAGGTCTTAAATAAAGATGATAGGTATTTGAAAGGATTATTTCAGCGCCTAATTCAAGTAATTCTTCTGAAGAGACAGCCTTTACAACTGCTTGAGTACCCACAGGCATAAAGGCTGGGGTGTGAATGTTACCCCTTTTGGTGCATATAACACCACAACGGGCGCAGGAATCAACAAAATTAATATCAAATTGCATTTTAAAACACAAAACCCCTATGGAGTAATTTCATAGGGGTTTTTGCTTATAAATTTTAATCTGCCCTAATGGCCATTACTGCACATTTTGAATATCTTACAACTCTTTCTGCAGTGCTGCCAAAGAGGACCCTATCAATTCCATGCCTTCCATGACTTCCTATTACGATTAAATCTATAGACTTATCATTGGCAAATTTAACTATCTCTTCATAGGGAACACCCCTCAAAACAACATACTCAACATCTTTAAAATCCTTTCTTTGAGCAAAACCAAACTTTTCCAGTTCCTTCATTGCACCACTTTCAAGTTCTTTATACATTTCGCTTACTGATATATGAGGCACATAAAGACCTGACACTGTTGAAATATCATAAACTACATGCACCATATAAAGCTTTGACGAAAATTTTTTTGCCATCTCTACTGCATAATACATAGCCTTAAGGGCTCCTTCAGAAAAATCAGTTGGGAAGAGAATACTTTTAAATTCCATAATTAACAGACCTCCTTTATAAATTTATATACATCCTTTGAGGATGTGTAAAGCATAAATATTTATAACTTAAAACCTGAAAATTACCTTTTTAAGCCCAAATCCCAATACGTTTGTATGACCCTGTGTTTTATATTAAGGTAGATTGTCAAGCACTTTTTTTATTTTTAGAACTTTTAGCCACTAATTTGAAGCAATCTTTTTAAAAAGAGAGCCTCTTTTAGGTAATCTATTCATTGTAATTTCTCTCATAGATAACCCTTAGACCTTCAAAGATTAAATTTGGATTTAATTCATAAGACCTCTTTATAAAACTACTAATTAACAAAGCACTACCACCTGTAAGAACTAATTGTAACTTACAATCCCTTGCCTCCTCAATATCTTTTATGAATCGCTCGATTGCACCTGTAGTGCCTAAAATCACACCTGTTTTTATGGCTGAACTTGTATCAATATCATAAGGCTGAAAGACCTTATCAGCCTTAATGAGAGGTAGTTTTGCAGTACCCTTATGGATACAATTTAACATCATATTTATCCCAGGCATTATTGAACTCCCTATAAACTTACCTTCATTATTTACAACAGAGATGGTAGTTGCTGTGCCAAAGTCAGCGACTGCAACTGACTTTTTATAAATGTTATAAGCACCAGCCATGTTGGCTACTCTATCACTACCAATTGTTTTTTTACAATTTCTATCAATATTTATAACAATGTCCCTTACATCATTCAAATTAACAACAGAATTTGTATTGACATCATCAAGTATATGTTTTATCAAAAAGTCAATTGAAGGAACAACAGAAGATATTATTGCATTAAAAGATATATTGCTATTTTTTTTAAAAAAAGAATATATAAACTTCATCGTTTTTGCTTTTTGTGCTTTAATTTCACTTGTAAGATAGGTCTTTTTGTCCAAAATGATGTCTAAATGTGAATCTTTAAAAAAAACAAAGCTCGTTGTAGTATTACCTATATCAATTGTAAGCAATGGTGGCATTTTATAAATAATATTTACTTATCCATTAAAATTTAAACTATGATATACTCAAAGATAAATTATACATTAAATACTATCTATTCTTTTAGATTAATTCAATGGAAACTTATAGAAAATTTAAAAATACAATTAAAAACTATTTTAAGATTCGTTGATTTCTACTTGAAACATTTTAAGACTATTGTTTTGTCAACAGTTGTGATTGTGCTCTCTATAATTATTTTTTTAGGCTGGTCTTCTGCAAAGAAAGTTAGAGAGGTAGTCATAGATGATTTCAATAAACAACAACTTGTCCTTGCACAATATGTTGCAAGCATTATAGAAACCAATATCTCTCATCTTAAAAGGGAACTAATTCTCTTAAGTTTATCCCCTACAATACAAAATAATGAAAAAAATTTCTTATCTACAAGACTCAACATAACTTTTTCAAGTATAAAAGAAGTTGGTGCTATTGAAATTAAATTTATTAATACTATTTCCAAAACAACCTTTGTGATAAAACAGGATTCTCAAGAAAATCGAAAAATAACATCAAACGAAAATGAGTTATTAGAGAAACAAAAAGACCCAATGTCAACAAGAGAGATAGTAATAAACGATTTAAATATGAATATTGATGGTCAAAATAAAAATATCATGGAGATTTCCATACCAGTATGGAAGACAAAATCAGCAAATAAAAAACCTCTAAAAGAAAAGGATTTTTCAGGCATAATTATCTTTTTAGTTGATACAAGAAGTTTAATTGAAAAGTTAATAAGTTCAATAAAATCAGTAAAATATGGTTATGTTTGGATTATTAACAATACTGGATTATTTTTTTATCATCCTGAATCAGAACTTATTGGTAAAAATGCCTTTTTAGCAAGGCAGGAAAAAAATCCTAAACTTTCTTTTGTTGAAATAAACGAGATTCAAAAAAAACAAATGCTAAAAGGTGAAATAGGCACAGGCCTTTATTTATCTGGTTGGCACAAAGGTATTGAAGGGGAAATACAAAAACTCCTTGCATATGCCCCTATAAGAATTGACCCAAAAAATAATCAAAATATTTGGTCTGTTGCAGTTGTTACCCCTTTGAAAGAAATTGAAGATGCCATAGATAGTATTCAAATCAGACAGTTGGTTTTAGAGATTTTTGTGATAATACTCATTTTACTTGGTGGAATAATTTCAATGGCATTTATGTTAAGATGGTCGCATTCACTCAAAGAAGAAGTTGACAAAAAGACTAAAGAACTCAAAAAGTCTGAATACCAGTATAAATCTCTAATAGAAAATGCAAATGATATCATTTTTACAGTTAATAGAGATGGTAAGATAATCTCTATAAATAAAGCGGGAGTGAAATTTTTTAAAGATACAATGGAAGAGCTTGTTGGCTCTTCCATTGGGGAGCTTTGTTATTCAGAGGAGAGTGCCTATATGCAATTGAAAACCATTGAAGAGGTCTTTGCAACAGGGTGTAGCAAACAGATTACCCATCATGTCAGTTTCGCAAAAAAGGAATTTTGGCTAAATACAAGTTTTACTCCGCTCATCGATGAAGATGGTAATATCAGTTTAATACTTGGCATATCAAGGGATATAAGTGTTGAGAAAAAAAAGGAAAAAGAGGAGCAGATGTATCATGCTGAGAAACTTGCATCAATGGGAACACTTGCCGCTGGAGTTGCTCACGAAATTAACAATCCACTTGCTATAATACTTGGCTTTAGTGACTTTTTGATTGAACGATTCCCAAAAGATTCTGACGAGTATGATATGCTTAAGACTATAGAAAAACAGGCTATAAATGCAAAGAGGGTTGTTGAAAATCTATTAAGTTTTTCAAGGTACAGTGAATATCACCTTGAGGCAGTTGATATAAATAATGCTATTGTCTCTGTCATCTCTATTATCAAAAACACGATGAAGATAAATAATATTGACCTCAATTTAAATCTTGCAGAAAATCTACCAAAAGTGCAGGCAGATGCTGGTGAGTTACAACAGGTTTTTATAAACATATTAAATAATGCAATTCATGCTATGAATAAAGGTGGTATCATGACCATATCTACAGAACTATCAAGTGATAATATGGTTCAGATAAAATTTTCTGATACTGGACATGGTATCAAATTAGAACACAGGTCAAAGATCTTTGACCCGCTCTTTACAACAAAAAAGGTTGGCGAAGGCACTGGTTTAGGTCTTTCTGTTTCTTATGGAATTATTACAAAATACAGTGGCACTATTTAGAAAAGGGCAGATACTATTTATCATTGAAAAGGCTCTCAAGTTTTTACGAATTCAAAGGGAAAACAGGATGCTAAAAGAGGAATTAAATAAGAAATGTGCCCAAAGTTAATATTTTATAGTTGCCCACAATAAGTCTTCTTAATAATATAACATGATTAATAATTATCCTATATATACTGCCTCATGTGGTCTTTGATAAACTGTTCAGTAAACATCTCTGCTATGGCATCGTTGTATAAAGTCATGTCAAGTTGTTTTGTATAGGCAGTGAGCTTACCCATAATCTCAAGGCGATCCTCAAGGTGAGGTTCTGTATAATCTGTGATGTTTGCATTTATTACATCATTTGTAACCTTAACAGAAAATCCCATCTTCTTTAAAATAGCAGTAATCAATCCAACCCTCCTTAATCTCCTGTCAATCGCTGCACCTCCGCCCTTGAAGAAAAACCTTATGTAATTATCATTAATATTTTCGCCCACAAATGCCTCTATTAATGAAAAATGGTAGCCAAGCCTAATACTGAAGTTTATATAGTTTTTTGACAAGATTGCAAAACTCCTCTTGCCTGCATCAGCTATTTGCTCCTCTGAAATAGTTGCAGTTCTTGCAATCATTCCCAAAAATCCTCTTGCATCAGTCTTTGGTGGTTCAGGCCATCTCATCGAAATCATTCCTTTGAGTAACGCCTTAAAAGGTATAGATAAAATATTTTTTGCTGTTAAAACCTTTAAACCATTATTTGTAAAGCCGCCACCAAGATCAATCATAGTTATTTCTGTGGGAACACCAGCTCTAAGTGTAGTAGTGCCTGATGCCTCTTGTCCATATTTAAGTCCAAGATCAAACATAGCATTCATTGATTGTTCATGGCAAAATCTTGTGATGTCGTGAAAGGTCTTACAAGATTTGGCATTAAAATTTTCCGCCTCAGGATTTACAAGGTTTAAGGGGACTATTTGATTAAGTAATTTGTTTAACATCTTATAAATATAGGTTTGTTGAAATGCACTGTCTTTTAGCCTTTCTTTCAAATCAAGTAAGATATCAACTTTACCTTCATAGACATTACAATTAAAAGCATCAACTGTAACTTCTAAGTTATTTTGCAAAACCTTTGTCCCAATCTCTGTATTAACAATAGTTGGGACATTATACTCCCTTGATATTGAAGCCATATGACCTGTGGCACTACCAACATCGGTAACAATAGCAGATATTTTATTCATTAAGGGGACAAACTTTATAGATGTGCTTCTTGCAACAAGTACTGATAGCTCTGGAAGATTCTTTAAATCATCTTCTTCTTTTAAAATATAGACCTTTCCAAAACCAATTCCCTTACATGCGATTATACCTTTGTCAATAAGAAGATTATATCCTTCAACAATCCTCGGTATATTTATAGTTTCTGCTTGTAAAGATGATATATTTAATTGACGCGATTGAAGAATATATAACCTTCCTTCTTTATCAATGACCCATTCTATATCTTGAGGGCTTGAGTAATGACTTTCAAGCACATCAGCAATATTTACAAGTTTTTTTATATCTTCATCAGAAAGACAACTCTTTTGTAAGTATTCAATAGGGACATCAACTTCCCTTGTATCACCCTCTTTTACATTTATAATCATATGTCTCTGGTCGGTTTCTTTTTTTAACACAACCTTTCCTTCTTTTCTTGAATATCTATAGTAATGAGGCTCATAAATACCATCTACAACCGCCTTGCCTAACCCCCATACAGCATTTATTATTATTTCATCACTATTAGCATCATTTGGGTCTCTTGAATAGACTACACCACCACATCTTGCATCAATCATCTCAAGAACTCCTACTGCCATTACCATGTCTAATTCAGAAAAACCCTTTGTCTTGTAGTAAAAAACAGCACGAGCCGTGAATAAGCTGGCAATTACTGCCTTATATTTTTCAATAATCTCCTCTGTGGATACATTTAAAAAAGTGGCATATTGACCGGCAAAGGAAAAATCACTATCTTCAAGGATAGCACTACTTCTAACAGAAACCTTTATATCCTCTATTGGTTTATTAATTGAAATCTCTCTTGCCTTAATCTTATTTATTAATCTAATTGATGAATCTTTTATTGATTGATAAATCTCCGCTGGTAGATTTGAGTTTAAGATGATTGTTTGAATCTGTTGGCTTGCCTTGTTGATTTCGTCAAGACTCTCAATATTTAAATCTGATAGATATTCCTTTATCTTTAGGTCTATCCTGTTGTCTTCAATAAATCTCTTAAAGGCATATGCTGTAATTGCAAAACCCTCTGGGATTAAAATGCCTAGTTTATTTTTAATCTCTCCGAGATGTGATATCTTGCCTCCTACATTGGAGGTATCTTTGTTGAGTATATTTGAAAGTTCAATAGTATAATCAGTCTCTTTAATTACAAATTCTCCAGATATTATCCTTTGTAATTCTTGATTTATAGCACTGTGTCTTTCTATTAGCTCTGAAAACTTATTTTTTGTTAGCTTATTAATACTTTCAATAATTTTAAGAATGTTTGAAGACAATAACTCAATTTTAGAGATTATGTAAGCTCTGTCAAAGAGATATTCCCCTGATGCCTTCTCTTCAAGGTCTGCCATTATCTCAAGGGCATTGTTATTTGCCCTAAGCAAATCGCAAAAGGCCTTGTATCTTTCAGTTAAGATATCTTGAGAGACTTTATCTTTGTCTGATTTTGTAAATCTTTTGAAAAAATCGATCACAGCTAAATTTATACCAACTTGATCACATTCTTGTCTATCTTTAAAATTTTTTTACCCAAAATCAGCGATAGAACTAAAAAGCTTAGTAAAATCAGCAAGTAAGATAGGAAGGGAATTTTTATACGACACCTTATAAAAAAAGTTCCTAGGGCTTTGTCATAAG
>OGCL01002195.1_pt1 | contig 14211 bp, 9 predicted proteins | sample 1570041 | NCBI WGS metagenome assembly OGCL01 (sample SAMN06266162, study PRJEB24511) | hot springs metagenome | isolation source: Hot spring water | place: South Africa: Limpopo | collected 2015-06-22 | reverse complement strand
CGGGTGGCGGTTGCCCCGTCCATGCCGGGCATGACCAGATCCATCAGGACCACATCGGGCTTAACGAGCGGGCAGCGCTCCAGAGCCTGTTCGCCGCTTTCGGCTTCGCCCACCAGTTCCATATCGTCACAGGTCATCAGAAAGGTCGCCAGGCCGCTGCGCACAACGGCATGGTCGTCAACCACCATGACGCGAATATTGTTGTCCATGAGGGTCTCCGTTCTGAGAAGCTGTGTCGGGGCGCTTTTGACAGGATACACAGATGCAGGGATGTTGTTATGAAGCGTTCTTCTGCACGTCCGCCTTATCCTGTCGCTTTGTATCGGCGACTTTTCGCAACACGACCAGCGTCCCTTTACCGGGATGGCTTTCAACCGTCAGGTTTGCGCCAATCGCTGCGGCGCGCTCGCGCATGATGCCCAGCCCCAGGCTGGCGGGTGGAACCTGAACCGGGTCGAATCCACGCCCGTTGTCGCGCACGTGCAGCAGCATATCGTGTTCTTCGCACCGCAGGGTGATGGCAACCTGCGATGCGGCGGCGTGCTTGGCGACGTTGTTGAGCGCCTCTTGCGCCACGCGATAAAAGACGGCTTTCACATCGGCGGGCGGGTCGGCTTGCCCTTCGAGGGTCAACTCCACCGGCAGGCGCGCCCGCGCTGTGAAGGCATTTGCCAGATGACGCAGCAGATCTGCCAGATCCATCTCTTCCAGCGCGGCGGGCCGCAATTCGAGCAGCAGGGTGCGCATTTCGGAAAGCGCGCCGCGCGTCAGTTGGCGCAATTCTTCCAGTTTCTGGGCGGCAATTTCGGGGTTGCGCTCCCACAGTTTGGGAAGGACTTCGGCAATCAGGCTGGCGGAAAAGAGAGTCTGGGTGACGGAGTCGTGGAGCTCGCGGGCCATGCGGGCGCGCTCATCCAGCATCGCGGCGCTGCGGGCCTGCTGCCGCAGCCGCTCGTTCTCCAGGGCGAGCGCGACGGGACTGATGAACGGCTCGAGCTGTGCGGCCTCGGCGGCGCCATAGACGCCGGGCTGCTGGTGCGCCAGCACCAGCGTGCCGATCACGCGCTCGTGGACCAGCAGGGGCGCCACCAGCCAGCTCTGCTCGCTCACTGGCCGCCCAAGCGCTTCGCCGAGGTAGTCGAGCGCGTCGCGCCCGGCGTCGGCGCGGCTGATCACCTGCGTCGCCGCTGTGGCCAGGGCAGCCGCCAGTAGCGGGAGCCGTCCGAGCTCCAGCTCCAGCGGGGCGCTGTCCGGCGCGCGCGCTTCGCCGCGTAACGCGCGGAGTGTGAGCCGGCTATGCTCGACTGTGAAAATCGCTGCGGTGCTGAAGGGCACCACCTCGCCGATCTCCTCGAGAATGCCGCCGAGCAGCGCGTCAAGTTCGGGGCTCATGATCAGGGTGCGCTCCAGCCGCACCTGGCGCTCCAGGCTCGCATTGGCGGTCGCCAGCGCTGCAGTGCGAGCGGCGACCTCGGCCTCCAGCCGGCGCCGCTGGCGCTCCTCCCCGCGCAGCCGCAGGCCCACCCCGCCAGCAACAGTGGCCAGGAGCAGGGTGCCGGCCAGCAGGTAGAACCACCACGTCAGCCACCAGGGTGGGACAACGGTGATCCGCAGCCGCCGCGTGTCCGCCCCCCAGACGCCCTCGCCGTTGGCGGCCTGTATTTCGAAGGTGTAGCTGCCCGGGTCGAGGTTGGTGTAAGTTGCCCGGCGGCGCTCGTTGTCAACCTCGACCCAGTCTGACTCAAACCCCACCAGCCGGTAGCGATAGCGGGCGGCGTTGGGCGCGCGGTAGTCGAGCGCGGTGAACTCCAGGCTCAGCACCTGATCAAGGTGCGCGAGGGTCAACCCGGTTGCGGCGTTGATCGTGGTGGTCAGGGGCGCCGTGGGGCCGGGAACGACCGGGCGGTTCGACACCTGCACGTCGGTGAAGACGACGGGCGCCACGGTGGTCTGGGGCCGGACATCGCGCGGGAAGAAGGTCACGAGATGATCGAAACCGCCCAGGATGATCTCGCCGGAGCGTGTACGCGCCGACCCATTGAGCGCGAAGCCACCGAGTGGCAGGCGCGCCGAGGCGGCCGTGTAGGCCACGCTGCTCCCGGTGCGTGGGTCGAAGCGGATCAGGCCCTGGTTCGAGGTCAGCCAGAGCATTCCCTCCTCGTCAGGCTGGATGCCGTTGAGCTTCGCGCTCAGCAGACCATCGGCGACTGTGTAGCGCGTGAAGCTGCCGCTGGTCGGATCTATCCGGGTCAGTCCGCCGTTCCATGTGGCGGCCCAGACTATCCCTGCCTCGTCGAGGTAGAATGCCAGCACGGTGTTCGAGCCCGGCGTGTTCGGGTCGTCCGGGTCGTAACGATAGTTGGTGAGGCGGCCGGTGGCCCGGTCGAGGCGGCTCACCCCGGCACCCTCGTGGCCGAGCCAGAGGTTGCCCTGCTGGTCCTCGACGATCGCGCCAATATTGTCCGAACTGATGCTGGTCGGGTCGTCCGGGTCGTGGCGGTAGCGGGTGAAGCGGCCGGTCGCCGGGTCGAGGCGGTTCAGGCCGCCGCCGCGGGTGCCGATCCAGATCGCCCCGTCGCGGCTCTCGTACAGGTCGAAGATGTCGCCATGGCTGAGGGCCTGCGGGTCATCGGGGTTGACAGGATAGTGGACGAAATGGCCGGTCGCCCGCTCGAAGCGGTCGAGGCCGGTGTGGTAGCCGATCCACAGCCTCCCGCTCCGGTCGAGCAGCAAGGCCTGGGGCCGGTTGCCGGCGGGGCTGTGGGGGTCGGCAGGGTCGTGGCAATAGTGCGTCACCGTGCCGCGCGTGCGATCGAAGCGGGCAAGGCCCGAGTCGGCCACGCCGAGCCAGAGCGCACCGTCGACGTCCTCAGCCGTAGCGCGGATAGCCCCCGGCCAGAGGGTGTTGGGGCTGGCCTGCGGGTCGCTGCTCGCGGTGTAGATCGTGAACGGCCCGGGCTGAAGGTCGACCAGGGCAACGCCGCGGTCCTCCGTCCCGACCCAGAGCAGCCCATCGGCGCCTGGTAAGAGGCTTTCGATGCTCTCGGTTGGCAACCCGTTGCCTTGCGCCACGAAGCGGTTGACATCGGTGAAGCGGCCGCTGGCCACGTCGAACTGGTAGAGTCCACCGCCGTAGGTGGCGACCCATAGTTGCCCGGGACTCGTCTCAGCCAGGGCAACCACGTTGCCGCTGCGCAGCCCGCCGGGGTCGGCAGGGTCGCTGCGGTAGCCGGTAAACTGGCCGCGCGCCTCATCGTAGCGGTAGAGACCGACGCCCGTGACGCCCACCCAGAGGACGCCGCTGCCGTCGCGCAGCAGCGTCGCGATGGCATCGCCGCCGATCGACGCAGGGTCGGCGGGGTCGTGACGGTAGACGGTGAAGCGACCCGTCGCTGGGTTGAAGTGGTTCAACCCGCTCCCCGTGCCGACCCAGAGACCGCCCCGCCCATCGTCGAGGATGGCCGTGACATGATCGTCGCTCAGGCTGTACGGGTCGGCGGGGTCGTGACGATAGCGGGTGAAGCGGCCACCGTCCGGCTCGAGCCGGTTCAGTCCGCCGCCCAGCGTGCCGACCCAGAGCGTTCCCGCTGCATCCTCGTAGATGGCGCGCACGGCGTCACTGCTCAGGCTGTACGGGTCGGCGGGCTCGTGACGGTAGAGGGTGAACTGCTCGCTGCGCGGGTCGTAGCGGTTGAGGCCACTGGCGAACGTGCCGATCCAGAGCATACCCGCCCGGTCCGTATAGAGCGTATTGATCTGGCCACTGGACAGCGCATTCGAACTGGTCGGGTCGGGACGGTAGACGACGAAGCGGTGGCCGTCATAGCGCGCCAGCCCCTCGAGCGTGCCGACCCACAGGAAGCCGAAGGGGTCACGGGCGATGGCGTACACCGCCGGGTGGGGGAGACCGTCGGCGATGCCGAGCATCCGCACCTGCAGCCGGCCACTCGCTGCAGCCGGGCGCGCCGGCTCCCCCGCGACGACGATGCGCGCAGGGGCGAGCAGCATCAGCGCCAGGACGGCGACCGCCGCCCAGCGGCTGGCGCGCGCGCACGCGCGCAGGCGATCCACTGCTGACCCATCCATAGGTTTGAAGGCGCCCCCGGGAGTCATCCGCACACGGGCTGAAAGTCCCCTCTCCTTCGGCTTTCAAGGGCGTACAGAACATCCGGGCCAACACGGCTTTCACCCCATCGGGATGCCCCCGCGCTCGACGCGCACGCCATAGCGCCCCTCAAGCCCCTGCGAATCCTCTCTCCTCTGGGAGTATACTCGATGGCGGCCCGCCTCGCCAACCGGTTGTTGCGAGTACGTGTTCACGTGTGGGGTAATACCAATTACTGTTGATGCTGCCGCATTGCTTGAAGCGGTTTCAGGCGTTGTGCTGCCCAGCGTGGCAATCCAAAACCCAAAAATCCAAGATCTAAAATGGTATAAGGCGTCACCTCGGGTACGCGGGCGTCCCGCCCGCAATGGCCTGAATGCGGGCAAGATGCCCGCGCACCCGGGAGAAGTGTGAACACGTACTGTTGCGAAGACCCGCTCGAAGCACCGGTTGTACGCCAGGGCATGCGTCATCCAGGTGGATAGGCGGCGAGGCATCCCCCCGGTCCGCCACAGCCGTCCACGAGAGCCGGCAGGAAACCACGCAAACAGCCCGTGCATCACGAGCGCGCATCCTGTAGACTTAGAAAGCATGTGATTGCGTCGTTTCACTCCTCACCCCGCAGGGCGTCCCGGAACTCACATGAGAGGCGCTTATGCGCGTCGTCGTCGTCGAGAGCCAGTGTCGTGTCTGCGCCGCCCTCTGCTTCGTCCTCGCAGCGCAGCCCGGCGTCCAACTGGTCGGGGCCTTTGGCCCCGGGTCCGATCTGGTTGCGCGGCTGCTGGCACTCCGGCCCGACGTGGTGCTGCTTGACTGGGAGCTACCCGACCATCTGGCCGAGCAGGTGCTGCGCGCCGCCCGCCGGGCCCCCTCGCCCCCCCGCGTCGTCGTGTTGAGTGTCCGGCCCGACAACGAACCCCGGGCCCGCGCGGCGGGAGCCGCTGCCTTTATCAGCAAGAGCCAGCCGCCCCGGCTGCTCATATCGTCGCTGTATAGCTGAGGTGAACATAGCCCGCACGTGGGAGGGTCTGGGAGGGCACAGCCCTCCCGGGAAACAACCCGCCAGCGGGGAGGGTTTGGGAGGGCGCAGCCCTCCCAAGAACAAGTATTTTCATTCTGGCGTTGTGCGGCGCAGCCGCATGGACGGCTGAGGTGAACATACGGGGAAACCGGGTTTCCCCAGGCCCCTCCTGATACCAAAAACGAAAGGAAGCCCGATGATGCGCGGACGACAACAGGCGCGGCGCGAGGAGCGCCAGCAGGAGCGCGAGACCTTTGGCCGGCGTGGCACTGCCGTACGCTACAAGGTGCGCCAGCGCATGGTCGCGATCGGCGACGACTTCTGGATCGAGGACAGCGACGGCCGGCGCGCCTTCAAGGTCGACGGCAAGGCCCTCCGCATCCGCAAGACCCTGATCATCGAGGACGCCCAGGGCCAGGTGCAGTGTCGCGTGCAGGAGCGCATGCTGCGCGTGCGCGACACGATGGAGATCGAGGGGCCTGACGGCAGGACGATCGCCACAGTGCGCAAGGCGCTGATCACGCCGCTGCGCGACCGCTGGACCGTCAAGGTCGGCGACGGGCCCGACCTCGAGGTGCAGGGCAACATCCTCCACCACGAGTACACCATCGGCGAGGGCAGCCGCAAAATCGCCGAGGTCTCGAAGAAGTGGTTCCGCATCCGCGACCAGTACGGCGTGCAAATCGAGCCCGGCCAGAACGAGGCGCTCATTCTGGCCGTAACGATCGTGATCGACATGATGGCCCACGGCGGGCGCTGAGTAATTAGGAGCATTGCCATGCAAACGGGACCAATTCAGGTCATCGCCTTCGCCTTCGACCGGGTGGATCGGTTCAAGGGGCAGATCCTGCGCGAGCTTGACGAACTGCGCGCCCACGGCCTGATCCGGGTCATCGACCTGCGCTTTGTGATGAAAGAGGCCGACGGCACCATTCACGCCCTTCAGGAGCAGGACCTCGCCGACGGGAGCGTGAGCGCCTTCGGCGCGCTGATCGACCCGCTGCTCGGCCTGGAAGCGACCGTCGAGTCACAGCCCGAGCCGGCCGCATCCCTTGAGGCGATGCTCAGCCCGGAGCAGGGGCCGGGCCTCACCCTCGACGAGATCCGCGCCGCGGCCGCCGAGCTGGCGCCCGGCACTGCCGCAGCCGTGGTGCTGGTCGAGCACGCCTGGGCCATCGGTCTGGGAACGGCCATCCGCGAGGCCGGGGGCCGCATGGTCGCCCAGGGCTTCCTGACCCGCGACGCGCTGCTGGCGGTGGGCCGTGAGCTGAACGCGATCGTCGAGGCCGAGGTGGCAATCGAGCGGGCCGCGGCGCTGCGGGGCGCGGCGCTGCTCGACACACTCACCACCCTGGAGGCCGCGGCGGAGCTGGAGCAGGCAGCGATCGCCCGGGCCGCCGCCACCGTGGAGGCCGTGGACACCTTCCGCATGGCCATCGCCGCCGAGGCCGTGCGCGCCCTGGTGGTCGCCGGGCTGCTCACCGACGCCGACGCCCCCGCGGCCATTGACGCCCTGGTCGACGCCGACCTGATCACCACCGAGGCCTTTCAGCAGGCCACCGCCGCCGCCGACGCCGCCATCGCCGAGCTTAGCCAGGAGTGAGGTGACCGTGGGGGAACCAGGTTCCCCCACGCCCCCGCTTTTATGGCCCGGAATTCTCATACGGAGGCGAACACGTGATCAGCAACCTTGATGATCTGAAATATGTGGGCGGCTACCCGACCGCTGAGACCACTCAAAAGCTCTACGACCAGCTCGACCTGCAGCGCGCCGCGCAGGCCTACCTCGATTTCATGCCCGCGATATCGATGCAGGCCATGCTCGACATGCACCCGCGCGACCATGGGGTCAGCGAGACCGGCGGCATCATCGTGTACACCGAGCCGGGTGAAGGCAGGTCGAAAGACCTCGGCCTGACCTACAACACCGAGAGCATGTACGCGAGCGCCAGCGTCGACCTGAAGCAGACCGGCCCGGCGGTCATCGAGGTGCCGCCGAACGTCCTGGGCGTCATCAACGACGGCTTCATGCGCTATGTGGCGGACCTCGGCAACGCCGGTCTCGACCGCGGCCAGGGCGGCAAGTACCTGCTGCTGCCGCCCGACTACGAGGGCGACGTGCCGGAGGGCTATTTCGTCTTCCGGTCGAGTTTCTACCGCAACTGGGTGATGGCGCGCGGCTTCGAGCAGGACACGGGGCGCGGCGACGCCGCGCTGGCGTACTACCGGGAAAACTTTAAGATCCATCCGCTGGGCGCCGGTGCATACGAGCCAGGCGTCGTCAGCGCCACGCACACGGTGAGCGACTCCACTTTCCCGCGCGACATCCGCTACTTCGAGCGGCTGCACCAGATGGTCCAGTACGAGCCGCTCTCGGCCTTCACGCCGGAGCAGCTCGGCTTGCTGCATGCCCTGGGGATCGTGAAGGGGGCTCCGTTCCAGCCCGACGAGCGCATGCGCCGCATCCTCGCGGACGGCGTCCGCCTGGGCGACGGCATGGCCAGGGCGATCATGTTCGCCAGCCGCGACCCGGAGGCCCGGGTCTATCCGGACCGTCACTGGGAGCGGGTCTTTATCGGCGGCTACAAGTTCGAGCGCGACGGCGCCCGGCTGCTGGACGCCCGCACCCTCTGGCACTATGGCGCCATCGTGGTCACTCCGGCGATGGAGGCCAAGATGGTCGGCGTCGGCTCGCAGTACCTCACGACCTACAGGGACGCGAGCGGCGCCTACCTGGACGGCGGGCAGGACTATCGCCTGCGGCTACCGGCCGGGATTCCCGCCAGGAACTTCTGGTCGGTGACCGTCTACGACACCGAGACGCGCTCGCTGCTGCAGAACGGCCAGCCCAAGCCGAGCATCAGCAGCGCCTTCGACCAGCCCGAGGTGAATCCGGACGGCTCGGTCGACATCTACTTCGGCCCGAAAGCCCCGGAGGGCAAAGAGGCGAACTGGACCCCCACGGATCCCAATGGGGAATTCGAGATCCTGTTCAGGTTCTACGGTCCCCTTCCATCGCTCTTCGACAAGACGTGGGTGCTGCCGGACGTCGAACGCCTCGACTGACTGCTAAAGTGGAGTACTACCACGGACTTTTTCAAGTCGTACAGGAATAACCTATGTGCAATCTGCCCCATTTCCACCCGAAGGGCAAGCTGCCTTCGCCGTTCACGATCGAGCTGCAGGAACAGCAGCGCCGGCTGCTTCCGTTCACCGACACCCAGGACTTCGAAGAGTCGAAGCGCGGGTTCATCGCTGCGCCATCGTACCGTCAGATTATGAACGACAAGGGCGGCGTGGCCTGGAACATGGACAACTGGGACTTCCTGCTCAAGGGCCAGGACTACGACAGCATCCACCCGTCGCTGCAGCGCCAGGCCATCCTCAACATGGAGTACGGCCTCTATGAGGTGGTGCCGGGCATCTACCAGGTGCGCGGCTTCGACCTCGCGAACATCTCCTTCATCAAGGGCAAGACCGGCTGGATCATCATCGACCCGCTCACGGTGAAGGAGACCGCGCGCGCCGCGCTCAAGTTCGTGAATGAGGTCCTGGGCGAGCGGCCGGTGGTCGCCGTCATCATCTCCCACTCCCACGGCGACCACTTCGGCGGCATCCGCGGCGTGGTGGACGAGGAGGCCCTGGCGGCGGGCAAGATCGAGATCATTGCCCCGGACGGCTTCATGCACGCGGCCATCTCAGAGAACCTGTTCGCCGGAAATGCCATGACGCGCCGGAAATCATACACCTACGCTGACATTGTGCCGGCCAGCCCCTACGGCCATGTCGATATGGCGATCGGCAAGGCAGTCGCCAGCGGCGATGTCGGCATCCTCCCACCCACGCGCTCGATCGTGCAGCCGATCGAAGAACTGGTGATCGACGGCGTACGCATGGTGTTCCAGAACACGCCGGGCACCGAGGCTCCCGCCGAGATGAACACCTGGTTCCCCGACTTCAAGACCTTCTGGGCCGCAGAGAACATGGTCGGCAGTCTCCACAATGTGCTTACCCTGCGTGGGGCAGAGGTGCGCGATGCGGCGCGCTGGTCCAGGTACATCAGCGAAGCGATCTATCGCTTCGCCGATCAGGCCGACGTGATGTTCGCGTCGCACAACTGGCCGCGTTGGGGCCGCGAGCGTATTCTAGAGGTGATGCGTGATCAGCGCGATATGTACGCGCACCTGAACAACCAGGTGCTCCACCTTGCCAACTGCGGTGTCACCATCAACCAGATCCACAACGTCTACGAGCCGCCGAAGAGTCTCCAACGGGTGTGGTACGCGCGCGGCTACCACGGATCATACGCGCATAACAGCCGCGCCGTGCTCCAACGCTATCTCGGCTTCTGGGATTTGAACCCCGCAACGCTCATTCCCCTCTCGCCGGAGGACTCCGCACCGCTCTATGCGGAGATGATGGGTGGCGCCGAGAAGATCCTCGAAAAAGGGCGCGAACTCTTCGATCAAGGCAAGTACCTGCTCGCCGTCGAAATCCTCAATAAGCTGGTCTACGCCGAACCCCAGAACCAGACGGCCAGAGATCTGCTGGCCGATGTGTACGAGCAACTCGGCTACCAGCAGGAGAGTCTGGCCTTGCGGAACAGCTTTCTCTCGGGCGCGAAGGAGTTGCGGGACGGGGTGGTTCCGGTGCACGCCGCAAAAGCCGGCAGCGCCGACTTCGTGCGCGGCACCAGCACCCGGATGATGCTCGATTACCTCGCCATCCAGATGGACAGCCGCAAGGCCGAAGGGATGCAGTTCAAGATCAACCTGCACACCCCGGATAACGGCGAGTTGTTCATCGTGGAGATGCGCAACGCGACGCTCACCACCATCGGCGGCTACCAGGCCCCCGACGCCGACCTGACGATCACGATCGACCGGCGCGAACTGGAGGATGTGATGATCGGGGTGGCAACGCTGGCCGCGAAGGTGCAGGCAGGCAAGGCAAGGTTGGAGGGCAACCCGCAGGTGCTGGCCCAACTCGCCTCGACGATGGTGAAGTTCGACAACTGGTTCGAAGTCCTGCCCGGCACCAGGGCAAAAACGAGCGAGGAGCCGAAGGCCGAGCTGTTCGAAGATGATGCGCCGGTCGAAACGCGCCCGTAAGGTAAGCCTCCTATGAACGTTCCGCTCCTGCGCCGGCACTACTTCAACCGCGCCACCGTTCGCGAGGACCTCTCCGCCGGGCTGGTGCTGGGCATCCAGAGCATCCCCGACGGGCTGGCCTCGGGCCTGCTCGCCCTGGTCAATCCGGTCTACGGCCTCTACAGCTACATGACCGGCGTGATCACCGGCGCGCTGTTCACCAGCTCGGTGCTGATGTCCGTCCAGGCCACCAGCGCCATGGCGCTCATTGTCGCCAGCGTGCCGGAGGTAACGCGGGCGACGGATCCCAACGTCGCGCTCTTCACGCTGACCGTGCTCGCCGGACTGATCATGCTCGTGGCGGGCCTGCTCAAGCTCGGCCGGCTGGTGCGTTTCGTGCCCAACTCGGTGATGGTCGGCTTCGTCAACGCCGTGGCCCTGCTGATCATCCTGGGGCAGCTCGATACCTTCACCGGCTACAGCAGCTCCGGGCCGAATCGGGTGGTGCGCACCCTCGATCTCCTGCGCAACCTGGACCAGGTCCACGTGCCGACCCTGGCAGCCGGGATGCTGACGATCATCCTGATCCTGACCCTGGAGCGGACGCGGCTGAAGGCCCTGGGCATGGTGGTGGCGCTCTTCTTCGTTTCGCTGATCGTCCCCCTCGTCGGCGCCGAGCAGATCGCCCTGGCCAGGGACGTCGCCGATATCCCCGGTTCATTGCCACTGCCGGTGCTGCCGTCGCTGGCCCTCGTGCCCGCGCTGCTCATCCCCGCGCTCTCCCTCGCCTTTGTGGGGCTGGTGCAGGGCGCGAGCATCAGCGGGTCGGTGCCAAACCCCGACGGGAGCACCCCCGATGCGTCGGGGGATTTTGTCGGACAGGGGGCGGCGGGAATCGTTGCCGGGCTGCTCCAGGGTATGCCCGTGGGCGCCTCGATGTCGGCGACCTCGCTGGTGATCGGGGCGGGGGCCCGCTCGCGCCTGGCCAACATCTTCGCTGGCGTCGTGATCGCCCTGAGCATCGTGCTCTTCGGGCGCCTGGTGGGCCTGATGGCCATGCCCGCCCTGGCCGGGCTGCTGATCATCATCGGCTTCCGCACCCTCAAGCTCGGCCAGGTGGTGACCGTCTGGAAGACCGGTCTGGTGCAGCAGACCGTGATGCTGATCACGTTCATCGCCGGCCTGCTGGTGCCGCTCCAGTACGCGGTGCTGATGGGTGTCGGCCTCGCGGTGCTGCTCTACGTCTTTCAGCAGTCGAACCGGGTGCGGGTAGTGGCCTGGCGGCTGGAGGCAGGGCAGTACCCGGTGGAGGGCGAGCCGCCGGCAGAGGTGCCTGGACGCCAGGTGACCATCCTGGTGCCCTACGGCAGCCTCTTCTTTGCCGCCGCCCCGGTGTTCAACGCGCAGCTCCCCGCGGTGACGGAGGGCTCGCGCCACGCGGCGGTGATCCTGGTGTTGCGCGGCGAGACGGATCTGGGCAGCACCTTCATGGAGGTGCTGGCCCGCTACGCGCAGGCGCTGCGGCAGCAGGGGAGCCGCCTGATCCTGGCGGGCGTGGACCCGGCGGTGCTGACCCAGTTGGAACGAACCGGCCACCTGCGAACCATCGGCCGGAACAACGTCTTCCTGGTGGACGAGCGCGTCGGCCAGTCGCTCCAGGACGCGGTCGACGCCGCCGAGCAGTGGATCGCGGCGCAGCCGGAGACCCTGGCTACCATGGAGTGACCGTGATGAAAGCGCATCAACCAGTCGGGCGCGCGCACGCTCCTGGTCCTCCCCTCTCATACCATTTTAGATTTTAGATTTTGGATTTTGGATTTTGGATTGTGGATTGCCACGTTGTGCTGCCCAGCGTGGCAATCCACAATCCAAAATCCAAAATCTAAAATGGTATAATGCATATGTGCTCACAACCTCTAGCGGGAGGTGTGCCCCTGCCTTGCACGCTGCGCGTTCAGGGTGCAGGACGGAAGAGCGAGGGAAACCATGCCTGGCCCACGGATACGAGTGCTCTTGATCGACGACCATGCGGTTGTGCGGGGTGGTCTGCGCTTTTTTCTCGCAGGTGCTGATGACATCGAGATCGTCGGCGAAGGTGGCAGCGGCGCCGAGGCGCTGGAGCTTGCCGCACGACTGGCCCCCAACGTGGTGATCATGGACGTGATGATGCCGGGGATGGACGGGATCGAGGCCACGCGTGCGCTGCGACGGCGCTTCCCTGAGATACGCGTCCTGGCACTGACAAGCTTCGGCGAGGGTGAGTTGGTGCAGCGCGCGCTCGAGGCGGGGGCGATCGGCTATCTGCTGAAGGATACGCAGGGGAGCGAGCTGGTCGCGGCGATCCGCAATGCCTTCGCGGGCGCACCGGTGCTGAGTCCCGACGTCACCAGGGCGCTGGTGAGCACCCTGAATACCCCACCGGCGCCTGGCGGCGATCTGTCCGAGCGCGAGCTGGCGGTGCTGCGGCTGATGGTTGCGGGCTTGAGCAACGAGCAGATCGCCGAACGGCTCTACATCAGCCGGAACACCGTGCGCCACCACGTTCACAACATCCTCGCCAAGCTGGACGCCGCCAACCGGACCGAGGCGGTCGCCCTTGCCGTGCAGCACAACCTGGTCAGATGACGCCCCGCAGGTGTCGCGGCGGCCCACCGGGCTGCCGCGACACCGCCCCCGGTTCGCCTCGACGTTACCCCGCGCACCTGGTCATTCCCACCAACAGGTTGCCCCTCGCCTCGCTCAGGGCCCTGGCCAAGGCGCTTCCCCTTCGACTGCGCTCAGGACGGCGGCTTCGGGCAGTATAACCCATGCCGTGCCAGACTCGTCAGGTAGCGTGAGGGTGATCCTCGTCAGATGCGCCGCGCCCGGGCTGCAATCTACACCTGCGCTACGTCCCCCGGGCAATGCGTACCACCTCTTCACAGGCGCGCAGGGTGGCGATGCGGGCCCAGCCGAGTGAGGCGTTTGGCCCGATCGCCACAAGCAGCAGCAGGTCGTCGAGCGTGGCCATAATCATGCTCTGGTCGTGACCCTCCTGGATCACCAGGTAGCCCGGACGCTGCTGGCCCAGGTTACGCCCGATTTCGGCCAGGGCCATAGTGTTGCCCGCTGCCAGAGCGGCAATGACCGTCACGTTAATGTCACGCCGGCGGCTCCAGTGGGTCAGCACGATACCGCTGATATCGGCCAGCACGGCACAATGGACATCCGGCTCGAGGGCCAGCTCCTTAAGCGCCTGGCGCATGGCCTCGATCTGCGTTTCGGAGTAGGAGCGATTGCCTGCACCCGCGGGGCCGGAGGTCAGCCGAATGGCCACAGGGGCGTCGTGCAGCGGCGTCGTCTGGCGTCGGGATCGGGCAGCGGCCAGGCGCTGCCCCAGGGGCCCGGTTTGCGGCGACAGCGGCGTGGTCTGCGCCGGCTTTGGAGCGGGAGGCGCTGGCGGTTCAGTGCGTTGCGAGGGACGCGGCAGCAGTTTGATCGGGTCGAGCAGCAGATCAACCGCCAGGCGTAGCCGTTCCGGCGACGCGGGCTTCTCCAGCAGGCAGTCAATCTTCAGTTCAGCAGCCCGTTCGGGGGTCAGATCTTCGGGGCCAACGGTGAAGACGATCACCGCCGTCTTTGGATCCAGTTCGCGCACGCGCTGCACCAGCTCCAGGCCGCTCATCCCGGGCATACGAATATCGGTAAAGAGGAGATCCACCGGTTGACGAGCGATCTGGAGCAGCGCCGCCTCGGCTGAGGGGACAGCGTGAACCGTATAGGGGGAATCGTGGGTCAGGGCCAGACTGACAACGCGCCGGACGTTCGGGTCGTCATCAACGACCAGAATGCGTTTCTCCATCGATCGGCTCCCTGTCGCGGATTACCCGTTACGCCTGCCGCCGCTGATCATGCGCGGTTGTTGTAGTATACCCTATTCTGATGTGAAAATACGGGGAAACCGGGTTTCCCCACCTGTGGTGAGCTTGTCGAACCGCGCCCCTGCCTGTGGGGGC
>OGCL01002194.1_pt1 | contig 14213 bp, 15 predicted proteins | sample 1570041 | NCBI WGS metagenome assembly OGCL01 (sample SAMN06266162, study PRJEB24511) | hot springs metagenome | isolation source: Hot spring water | place: South Africa: Limpopo | collected 2015-06-22 | reverse complement strand
CTGATTGGACTAGGACAGAAGAGTATAAAGAATTAAATTTTAAAAGACAACATATAAAAATAAATCCTCACAAGGCATGCCAACCGCTTGGGTCAATTTTTTGTGCCTCTGGATTTGAAGGGACACTCCCTTTTGTGCAAGGGGCACAGGGTTGTGTTGCCTATTTCAGGAGCCATTTGAGTAGGCATTTCAAAGAGCCAATGGCTGCGGTCTCAACATCAATGACTGAAGATGCGGCTGTCTTTGGCGGGTTAAACAATATGCTTGAAGGGTTAGAAAATGCCTATCAACTTTATAAGCCAAAGATGATGGCAGTTTCAACAACCTGTATGGCAGAGGTAATTGGGGATGACCTCAATGCCTTTATAAAACAGGCAAAGGATAAAGGTGTTGTCCCAAAAGATTTGCCTATACCATTTGCACATACACCAAGTTTTGTAGGTTCTTATTTAACGGGCTATGACAATATGATGAAGGGTATCCTTTCATACATAACTGTAGGGAAAAAAGGTTATCCAAGTGGTTCTATAAATTTTATACCAGGATTTGATACATATACAGGCAACTACAGGGAACTCAAAAGGTTGATGCATATTATGGGCGTCAAACACACTATTTTGGCTGATATAAGCAATGTCTATGATTCACCAAATAACGGACAATACTTGCTTTATTCAGGTGGAACACCGCTTGATGAGACTGCTAATAGTGTAAATGCATCGGCAACGATTGCAATGCAGAGATATTCAACAGTCAAGACCCTTGATTACATCAATAAGGAATGGGTGCAAGCGACAAAGGTCATTAGACCAATTGGTATTAGAAACACAGATTTGTTTTTTGAGGAAATCAGTAAGATTAGCGGAAAGCCAATTCCACAATCTATTGAGGATGAAAGAGGTAGGGCAGTTGATGCAATGGTTGACTCCCATCCTTATGTTCATGGAAAGAGATTTGCCATTGTTGCTGATCCTGATATGGCAATCAGTCTTTGTAGTTTCTTAATGGAGATGGGCGGGATACCTGTCCATGTTGTTAGTACAAATGCTGACAAAAAATTTCAGGAAGAGGCAGAAGAGATGCTTAGAGAAAATCCCTTTGGCTCAAGTGCCAAAGTATATGCAGGATACGATATGTGGCATTTGAGATCCCTACTTTTTACTGAGTCTGTTGATTTTATAATTGGTAATTCTTATGCAAAGTTTTTATGGAGAGATACAGGGACTCCTTTAATAAGGATAGGATTTCCCCTTTTTGACAGACATCATCTTCACAGGTATCCAATCATCGGCTATCAGGGGGCGATTAATTTGTTAAACTGGATTGTAAATACAGTCCTTGATGAGCTTGATAGGAAAACACTTTATACAACAAGTTTTGATGTAATTAGATAAAAAGGAGATTATTACAATGTTTAGCACTGAAAAGGCATTTAAAGAAGGCTGTATGCCCGAGACAAAACAAGGTGTTTGTCGCTCAAGGGGAGGGGAATCTTGCGCCTTTGATGGTGCGATGATTGTCTTACAGCCACTTGCCGATTGTGCCCATTTAGTTCATGGACCTATTGCCTGTTGTGCTAATTCATGGGAAGGTAGAGGTTCTCTCTCGCATCACGGTGACTTGCACAGGCATGGTTTCACTACATCCATGGGCGAGTTAGACATTATTTATGGGTCAGAAAACAAGTTATTAAATGCTATTAAGGATGTTGCTAATAAAATTAATCCCTCTGCAATATTTGTTTATGCAACTTGTGTCAGTGGTCTTATTGGTGAAAACATAAAGAGTGTCTGTAAAAGGGCTCAAATTGAAACTGGTAAAAGGGTAATCCCAGTTAATGCACCTGGATTTGTAGGACCTAAAAATCTTGGTAATAGGCTTGCGGGAGAGAGCCTTCTTGAGTATGTTATTGGCACAGGTGAATTTGAAGGAGACCTAAGTAGCCCTCATATTAATCTTATGGGTGAATACAATATTGCGGGTGATCTATATGATGTAGAACCAGTTTTAAAAGATGCAGGTATAAATATCCTATCAAGGATAACTGGTAATGGCACATTTAAGGAAATTACCTTTGCCCATAGGGCTCATCTAAATGTTGTTGTTTGTAGCAGGGCTCTGATTAATGTAGCCAAGGTGATGCATAGACGGTATGGTATTCCTTATGTGGAGGTCTCTTTTTTTGGCATGACAGAGATGGCAAAGGCGATGAGAGAGATTTCAAGGCAGATAAAAGAGATAAAACCAAAAAAAGACATTACAGATAAGGTTGAAAGTGTAATTAATAAACATGAGACCCTCACAACAGAAAGGTTATCTGCCTTTGGCGCATTAAAAGGCAAGAGGGCAATCCTTTATGGTGGAGGGGTCAAAAGTTGGTCTTATATTAATGCGCTCAGGGATTTAGGGATTGAGCCTGTCGCAGTATCGGTAAAAAAGAGTTCTTTCGAAGATGAACAAAAGGTAAAGGAATTACTTGGTGATAAGGCTATAATCTTTGAAGATACCAGTGCAAAAAATATCAAAAGACTTTATAGAGAATGTGAAGCCCATATGCTTATTGCTGGTAGCAGAAACCTTTATATTGCAGTCAAAGAGGGCTTCACTTATGTGGATATAAACCAAGAAAGGCATATCTCATATGCTGGCTACAATGGGCTCGTAAATTTGGCAGAACAGATTTATAACGGTATTAGGTTTTATAGCAATTCTATCAGGTGTTACAAAAAAGAGATTAAAAAGAAGATAAATTCTGATGTTGACATTGACCCATTAAGACACTCCCAGAGTCTTGGAGCTATCTTGGCGCTACAAGGTATTGATAGGGCAATGCCAATACTTCATGGGGCTCAAGGTTGTAGCTTCCTCTCGAAGGTGCTTTTGATAAAACACTTTAGAGAACCTATAGCACTTAACTCATCAAGGCTCTTTACGGAAGATGTAGTTATGGGCAGTGAGGATAAACTAAAAAAGGTGATTGAGGATACCTTAAATAAACAACAACCTGATGTAGTTGCAGTTATTTCAACTGCACTGACAGAGGTCAAGGGCGATGATATAGCAAGGGTCATAAAAGATGTGAGGAGTGAGAATCTGTCAAGGGATTTTTGTATCTTTCATGTAAATACCCCTGATTATGAAGGTGGTTTGCAGGACGGTTATTTAAAGGCATTGAAATCTCTATTAATAGAAAATCTCTATTCTATCAATACACAAAGGGCAAAGATAAGTGGACAGATAAATGTCATTGCTGGTTCGCATCTTACGCCTGCTGATTTTTTAGAATTAAGGGAGATTATTGAATCCTTTGGACTTAAGCCCATATTTGTTACAGATCTTGGTTGTCTTGATGGTAGCAGGAGGGGATTTTCTGCCCTTACATCAGGTGGAACAAGTTTAGGTGATATCAAAAAGTCTTGTCATTCAGAGTTTACCTTATCAATAGGCAACTCTCTAAGTAGTCTTGCAAAGATGATTGATGAAATATGTGATATTGATTACTTAACCTTTGATGGATTACAGAGTCTCAAGGATACAGATAGGTTTTTTGAAACCCTAAGCCTGATTAGCGGTAAGGCAATTCCACATAAATATCACCGACAGAGGGCAGTATTTGTTGATGCCATGAGGGATGCACATTTTTATCTTGCAGGCAAGAAGGTAATAATTGCCCTTGAAAGTGATTATGCTATCCAAATATCAAGATTACTTGATGAAATGGCTATGGATATCGTCACAACCATAGTGCCTCTACTTGATGAAGGCGCACAAAAGATATTAACAGAGGTATTGGTTGAAAGTGACATGACTGAAATCAAGGAAAAGGCAGACCTATTGATTTCAAATTGTCATGCCTTTGACAGGGCAAAGCAGTTGCATATGCCCCTTTATCAAGTTGGGTTCCCCACATACAAGTTAATAGGGATGACCCACAAGGAGACTATTGGATACAGAGGGGCTTTGCAGTGTATTAATGACTTAACAAATTTAATCTATGGAGGTCACTGATGAAGGTAGCTTTTGCAACGACCGATGAAGTAACTGTAAATGAGCATTTTGGAAGGGCTGGAAAATTTGCCATTTATAATCTTACGGAAAATGAATACAGCTTTATTGAGATTAGAGTCTTTGCAGATGGAAAAGACAAAGAGATTGAAGAGACAAAAGGGATGGGTAGTATTCATGATGAAAAGGTAGAGGCAAAGGTTGATAAGCTCTCAGATTGCAAGATTGTATATATTACAGAGATTGGAGGTCCTTCTGCAGCGAGGCTCATTAGAAAAGGGATGATGCCAATTAAGGTAAAAGAAGGTGTTACGATTGAAGAGTCTCTTATTAAATTACAAGAGACGATAAAGTTATCACCACCGCCTTGGTTAAAAAAGGCGATTAACAAATAACAATGTCTTGAAGTAAATTTAATAAAAATTAAGGAGGAACAAAAAAGATGAAGATGATAAGGGCTTTTATAAGACCAGAAAAAGAGCAAGAGATAGTCTTGGCTCTTGAAGGGGCAGGCTTTCCATCACTGACAAAAATGCCTGTATTTGGTAGGGGTAAACAGAAAGGGTTACAAGTTGGACCAGTTCACTATGATGAACTTCCAAAGACCTTATTAATGATGGTAGTTGATGACGAAGATGCAAAAAAGGTCGTCTCTATAATTACTGAAAAGGCAAGGACTGGATTCATCGGAGATGGAAAGATATTTGTCAGTCCTGTTGAATCAGCTTATACAGTAAGGACAGGGGAGGCAGTATTATGAAAGAAATTACAGCAATCATTAGGAGGGACAAGGTCCCAGAGACAAAAACGGCTCTTTCAGAGATAGGTTTTCCCTCTATGACAGTTCAGAGTTGCGAAGGCAGGGGGAAACAAAAGGGTGCTATGTGTGCAGAGATGGATTCAGAGATGCCTGATGTATTCTGCACAGCTGTCAAGCTTAAACCAACTCCATCGTCCTATGCCCTTGAACATGCTCTGCCAAAGATTGCAATGTTTGTACCCAAAAAGATGATAACTATGATTGTCCCTGATGACAAGGTTGATGAGATAGTAAATGTAATCGTAAAGACAAATCAGAGTGGTCAAAGGGGTGATGGCAAGATCTTTGTGTCACCAATAGAATTTGCTTTAAGGGTCAGGACAGGAGAAAGAGACTGCGATGCAGTAAAGTAAATTTAATTGAAGAAGGGAGATAAAAATGTCAATAGTAGGATACACAAGGGGAGGCAATACATGGACACCATGTTTTATAGACGCTATTGATGTAGAAAAATGTATTGGTTGTGGAAGGTGCTATAAGGTATGTGGAAGAGATGTGTTGATGCTTATAGAAAAACCCTTTGAAGGTGAAGATGAATATGGCGATGATATGGGTAATAAGGTCATGTCTATCAGAAATCCAATGAAATGTATTGGTTGTGAAGCCTGTGCAAGGGTCTGCACAAAAAAATGTCAGACTCATATAACTTTGTAATATAAAACCCCTTTCATTACAGAGGCAAAGTCTTTCTTTCAAGGATTAATGAAAGGGGTACATTGTATAAGAAAAAAATAAAGATTAATTTATGATGGTAATATCAAAAAAATTCATATAAAAAAATGGGGTACGAATGAAACCACAGAGAAATAGAGAGAATTTAAGCCAAAAAAGATTTCTTTTAAAAGAAATAAGGGAGCTAATAATTTGATGTCCAATATAATTTAACCCAAATACAGCGATAAGGATGGGGCTCTGAAGTGTGTTTTGGCAACAGTTCTTTACGACTGGAGCGTTAAACAGCCGCAAGTGTTTGAACCCGAAGGGTGAGTTTTGCGGCTGTAGCGAAAGAAGCATTAGAACTGTCAAAACAAAGCTCCTGAACAAAAGACACTTATCCTTATCGCTGGATCTCGGTATAATTTCATTTAATTTAAAGCTCTAGTTAATTAGAAAGTTTTTTGTTTTCTCTGTGATTAATTTATGAAAATACATTGATGATAAGTGAGGAATCAAAATGAAAGATAGGATTATAAATAGACACCCATGTTTTTCCTCTGATGGACATGGCAAGTTTGGCAGGATACATCTTGCCATAGCCCCAAGATGTAATATACAATGTGCCTATTGCTTAAGAAAATATGATTGTGCAAATGAGTCAAGACCGGGTATAACAAGCAAGGTATTATCTCCTCAAGAGGCAATTGAGAGGGTATCAATGATGCTTGACCGACATGATAAGATAACAGTCATTGGGGTGGCTGGTCCTGGTGACCCCCTTGCAAATGATGAGACCTTTGAGACCCTTTATAGAATAAACAGGGAATTTCCTTACATTACAAGTTGTATATCTACAAACGGTCTTCTACTTACGGAAAGATTAGGTGAACTTGTGGAATGCGGTGTAAAGAGTCTCACTGTTACAATCAATGCCGTAAAAAGCCACACTGCAGAGTCAATTTATAAATGGATATACTATAAAGGTAAGAGATATACAGGATTAGAGGCAGGGGAGATAATGATTTTACAGCAGTGGCGTGGCTTAAGAAATGCCATCGATGCAGGCTTTATAATGAAGGTTAACTCTGTATATTGCCCTACAATAAATGATGAAGATATACCAGAGATTGCAAAATCTGCAGGTGCACTTGGCGCTGAGGTGATGAATATTATACCCCTTTTGCCACAGTCAGATTTAAGCCACCTTAATAGACCAAGCAGAGAGCAATTGCATAAAATGAGGTTTGAATTAAGTCCTTATATTCGTCAGATGACTCACTGTCACCAATGTAGGGCAGATGCCTGTGGAACACTTGGAGAAGACATAGACATGGAACTTGAGATGCTCTATGGTAAGATACAAGAGGAATATTGTGATGTGGTAAATTAAAAAGTCCCTCTTTTTAAAGAGGGACTTATAAACTATTTATAAACGTGTTTATTAACTAATTGAATTGGTCTTTTGGCAATCACTGGTATTTGGAAGTTAACCCTTTCCAAAAAATAAGCAAATATACAAAGACCAAGACCAACAAATGTGTAATAGCCAGGCGCCATCATTACAAGCCCGCCTCCGAAATAAAGAAGCCTCTCAATCCAAGTAAGTGGTTTTGTAAAGTAACCCATTAGCCCTGCTTCAATAGTAAACATTGCTATAAAGGCACCAATGAAGTGGAAAAAAATGTCTTCCACAGAACCCTTCATCAAAAAGGAAGGGACAAAGATAAAATAAAAAGGTATTATATATCCGCCAATTCCAAGCCTCATTGAATCCCAAGCAGCCCTTAACCAACTGCCTCCAGAGATAGCTACTGCGGTAAATACTGCAATACATACTGGTGGTGTTAACCCTGATTTAATAGCAAAATAGAATATAAAGAGATGGCTGGCAAGGGGGTCCATTCCCATACCCTCCATTGCAGGCACAAGGACTGCAGCTGCAATGACATAGGCGGCTGTAGTAGTCATCCCCATTCCAAGGATAATAGCTGTCAACATTGCAGCAACTAAAGCAAGATATATGTTATGCCCTGATAAATTAATGATAATCTCCGATACCTTTACACCGAAACCAGTCAAAGAAATGACAGTAACTGCAACCTGAACACAACTCATCATAACCATAAGCCATGCAAGTGCTGACATAATTCCATCAAAATAGCCATTCCAGATAGTCTTTATTCTGCCCCAAAGTTCCTTTGCACTGTATCCACCACCTATAAAGAAAAATGTAACTGCAGAGATAATCAAAGACCAGGCTGCGCATATTTGCGGCGGATAAAATGAAAAAAGTAGTGCTGTTAGTGTGCCTACAGGGAGAATAAAATTGAGGAATACCCTTGGCTTAAAGATTTCTTTAAGTGGAGGGATTAGCTCCTTTGGGAGCTTTCCCATTCCGTATCTTCCTGCCTCAATCCAAATACCAGCGGAGATACCAACAAAATAGATTATCGCAGGGATAATACCTGCAATCATTATCTTTGTATAAGGAATGTTTAAAAACTCTGCCATTATGAAACATCCTGCACCCATAATTGGTGGCATTATCTGTCCGCCTGACGATGCCGATGCCTCTACACCTGCAGCAAGTTCTCTGGGGAAACCAAGCTTTTTCATAGTTGGTATTGTGAATGCCCCTGTTGTTGCCACATTAGCTACTGAAGAACCAGAAAGCATACCAAAGAAAGAGCTTGATATAACTGCCACATGACCAGGTCCACCCCTTAACCTACCACCCCATGCTTGGGCTATGTCCATGAATACCTTGCCAACACCTGTTGCAAAGAGTACAGGACCAAAGATTACAAAAGGGGCTATTATTCTACTTGTCATGTCTGTTAATAATCCCCAAATACCTTCTGTCATTAAATAAAGCTGATAGAGTAATTCTTCTACAGAAAAACCAGAATGACCAAAAATACCTGGTATGTGCGGACCAATAACTGCATAAATAACAAAACCAAAAACAACAAGCGGTATTACTATACCGAGTGACCTTCTCGTCCCTTCTAATAAACAGAGGACTAAAATAGCACCAAGGACAAGATGAAACTGTTCATATATACCGGGATTTCTAACAATATCTTCCCATGTAATCATTATATATACACATGGAATAATCCCGAGGATTATGAATAATAAATCAAGTGCAGAAGGACTTGTCTTAGTGCCAAAGATAAGATAATCAAGAATGGTAGGTTTCTTGTCCTCATTCTTTAAAACAGATTTTTTTATTGGATAAGCCAAAAAGACCAATGCAAGTCCAAAACTAAGAGAAATACCACCTTGTAAAAGGGGATGAAGGGCATATTTGAGTGATGTGTAGAGGATAAAAATTCCCCACACACCAGCTATGATACCAGTTATTACTTTCCAGAGACCAGTAAGGTTTCTCATTACCTAAATTTCCTTTCCTTTTTTAGGATTATTTTTTCTTTGGAGTAACCTCAACTGTAGTTGTAGTTTTGCTGTCCTTATTACCTATCGCCTCAATAGTGTATGAACCTGGTTTAGCATTAATAGGAATACCTGCCTCTGCAGTAAAATTACCTTTATCATCTGCGATAATTGCATCAACCTTTGTTGTTCCAAGACCTATCTTCATCATTGGTTCTAATACAAAGAGCACATCAACCTCTTCGCCTGGCTTAAAACCTGTTCCAGTAATCTTGATTGCTGCAGCAGGCTCTCCAGCATTAGGTGTTACAGTAATTTGAGCAGAAGATGCAAGGGCGGTAAAAGGCATTGATAGAAAAAATGTTAAACAAACTATGATTGTTAACAGCCTTGTAATTTGCCTCATTTTTACCTCCTATTTCTTTTTGAGTTCTGGTGGTAAAAGTCTGTCTGGAACTTTGACCTTTAGAACTTCTTCATAAAACTTTACTGCACCTCGATGAAGAGGGACATGTATGTATTTTTCTGCATTACCATAGAGGTCATCAAATTTTCCTTCTTTAAGGGCAGCCAGACTGCCTACAAGAGAACTTCTATTGTCATAAATTGCCTTTATGATTTTATAGACAACATCTTCTGGGACATCTTTATGGACAAAATCTGTAACAACATAAGCAAAGCTTAACTGTTCCTTTGTGACAGCCTTAAACAAACCAGCAGGGATTGTAAGGGTTTTTGCCTGACCAGGATATTTTTTATTCATCACTTCAATCTGTTCTTTGGTCACAGGTAGGACATTGATTTCCATAGAAGATTCTAAATCAAGGATGGCAGAATCTTTAAAACCAGCCTTATACCAACCACTTGCAACACCTGATTTTAAGGCATCAACGCTTGCACCAATGCCCATCATCTTATAATTTGGCTTTATTCCATTGGCCTCAAAGAACATCTCAATAACTCTTCCAGATGTTGTTCCAGGATTACTTGCAAAGGGCAAACCATTAATCTTTTCTAATTTGTCAGCACCACTTTTCTTTGTGGTAACAATATGTATGGGCGTAATGTAACCACCCCAGAGGACTCTTAAGTCTTTGATTGGTCTGTCTTTGTAGTCAATAATTCCTTCATAAGCTGCATAACCTGCTGCCGCATCAGCAGGACCCATCATAATTGATTTCTTTTGAATCCTAACAATGTTTTCAAGATAGCCACCTGTTTCTACTACAGTTACTTCTAACTCACCTGGATATGCCTTATTAACAATACTCGCCATTGCTACTGTGTTTGCATAAAGTCCAGAACGAACACTTGTAGCACCCCATTTTACATAAACCTTTTTTGCCTCTGCTATGGTGCTTTGGCTAATGAAAATACCCAATACTGCTAAAACCAATAAAACCTTTTTCATAAACCCTCCTCTTTAAAAAATTTCATTGTGTCCTAAATTGACAACAATGTTACAAAATTATACATATTTGACATAGATAACTCAAGATTCATAAAAGCAGCGATAGAACTGAGAACTTAATAAAATCACAACAAGACAGAGTAAGAAGGGTTGGTGAGGAATTTTTATACGACACCTTATAAAAGAATTCTTGAGAAACTTTAGCAAAAGGCATTGCATTATAAAGAACAAAGCAAAATTAAAATGAAATCATCGATTATAAAAATTCCGAAACAGCCCTTCCTATCACTATTTTTGGTTAGATTAGTTATCCTTAAATAACAAAAATAATTTGTAAGTATGAAAAAAAGAAGATAGTTTGCAACAAACTTTTATAAAAAATACCAACAATGCTAAAATGTCAGAAATTGATCTTTTTTTATGGAGGTCCTAATGGTTAAAAAGCCTTATTATTTAACCACGTTTTTTAGAGAGTCAAAAGGCTTTTCATTGCTCGAAATTATTGTGGTTGTATTTATTTTAAGTCTTCTTGCAGCAATTGTTGCACCCAAGATTATGGGCAGGACTGATGATGCTCGTATTGCTGAGGCAAAGGTGCAGATCAGAAACTTTGAGACTGCCTTAAAGTTATACAAAATGGATAATGGTTTCTATCCAGAGACAGGTCAAGGACTTGAAGCGCTGGTTGTAAAACCTACAACTGGAAAGATACCAAAAAATTATAGAGAAGGTGGATACCTTGAACATAAGAAAATACCTCTTGACCCATGGGGTAATTCTTATGTATATGTCTCGCCAGGTATTCACGGTGAGTATGATTTGTTTAGCTATGGTGCTGATGCCAAAGAAGGTGGTGATGGAAAAGATAGTGACATTAAGAGTTGGGAAATGCAATAGCAAGGGAGTTACACTTTTAGAATTATTGTTGGTAATATTTATAATCTCATTGACAACTGTTTTTGTCTTCCCTTATATTTTTTCATACAAGAACACAAAAAAAGAAATGAAAACAGTAGCATCCCTATTAAGATATGCTTATGAGACTTCGTTGGCTACAAAAAACCCTTGTGTTTTAAAAACAGATTTACACAACAAGACAATATCAGTTGCCTGTCAATCAGAAAGAAAGGAATATGAAATTAACAGTCTCATGGCAATACAAACGACTTCACGAGGTCTCATAAAAGAAGGTGTAGTAATAATTACCTTTTCACTTGGCAAAGAAGAATCAGTTACAATACATCTTTTTGATGGAAACAATATCTCTAAAATTTATCTTAATCAATTAAGTGGTCGTGTCAAAATTATTGATTCATAAAGAAGGTTTTACCTTTATTGAGATAATTGTTTGTCTTGCTATAGTCTCATCCCTCATAGTTGTTGTCATTTCATCATTAAACTATCATGTTGATTTATTAGACAGACAAAGGACAATGACTATAGCTTATTTACTCGCCAAAGAGAAAATAAGAGAACTTAAGAAAGACCTAAAGGTTCAAAAGGGGAATTTTCCAGAACCCAATCAGTCCTTTGTGTTTGAAGCACAGATAAAAGAATCAGATTACCCTTCCATGTTAGAGATTACTGTTAAGGTTAGTAAAGATAAAGAAACTGCATTATTATCAGAACTTATTGAAAAAAAACAATGAATAAGAGAGGTTTTACTCTTATTGAACTTTTAATTGCTCTTTCTGCACTTTCAATTGTCATGTTGGTGCTTTTTACTTCTCTTTCATCATCTATTAAGACAATTGAAGCGGTTGATGGTTCTATTTCAATTATTCAAGAGGCAAGGACATTTATAGATATCTTGACGAGAGAGATTGAATCTGCTATTTACACTCCAAACTCTGAAAATTCATTCTTTAAATTTACGGAAAGGGATTATTTTGGAATGCCTGTTAGTGAAATACATTTTGTATCAATAGCGACTTTTTCAAGGGGTGTTTATGTGATTGCCTATAAGACAGAAATTGAGCAGGAAGTTTTTAAAATTTATAAAAAAATATATCCTCCTACGACAAACTCGGAAGAGGCAAAATGGGAAGAAGTTATTAGTAATGTCTATGGTTTTTCATTCACTACTTATAATAGCAAAGGTGAGTTAGTCAAAAACTGGGATAGCACAATCAGTCAATCAATTCCTAATGAGATAAAAATAGAATTATATATAAAAACAAATAAAGACAAAGAGCCTTTTAAAATATCTGAGATTGCAAAAACGAGGATTAATAAAACCTTAGGTTCTTTTTGAATAAATGAAATACTCCACATTCCCTTTTGTGCCTTTTATTGGTGACTCCATAGTGCCTATAATTTCCAAGCCTATTCCTTCATAAAAACTACAAATATCTTGTAAAGCTTCAATTCGCTTAGATTCTTCCTTAACAATACCACCCTTTGATACAAAAATCTTTCCCACTTCAAATTGTGGTTTTACCAGAGACAATATTTCACCCTTGTTGTGTAACAATTTAATAATTGTTGGAACTATTAGTTTAAGTGATATAAAAGAGACATCAATAACAGCTATATCTACTAATTCTGGCAACATTTCATTGGTTAAATACCGTGCATTTGTTCTGTCAAGGACTTTCACTCTCTTGTCTTCTCTTATTTTCCAAGCTAATTGCCCATAACCAACATCAACACAATAGACTGTTTGAATCCCCTTTTGTAATAGACAATCAGTAAAACCCCCAGTAGATGCTCCAACATCTAAGGCAGCCTTTCCTGTGAGAGATATTTTAAATTTGTCAATAGCACCCATTAGTTTGTAACCACCTCTACTAACATATTTAGGTTCTTCAATAATTGAAATTTTATCATTTGGTTCAACAAGTGTAGATGTTTTTTTTGAAACTATACCATTAACAGTAACCTTTCCTTGCAGAATCAACTCTTGTGCAATTTCTCTGCTGCAGGCAAGTTTATTTTTGATTATTACCTTGTCAAGTCTTTCTTTCATCTTATAAAGGTGCCATAGATTGAATATACGAAATGACCTGTTATAGTAAAGGAGTCCTTTCCAAGTTCCTCGGGGACAGGCCAATAAGGTGCAGCATCTTTGATAGCCTTCATTGCTGCATTATCGAGAAGTCTATGCCCTGATGTCCTAACAATCTCAATTGGGCCTATTGAGCCATTTTTATTTATGGTAAATTTTATATAAAGGTCTCCATATATCCCTCTTTCTGCAGCTTCTTGAGGATATTTCCAGACACTTTCAATCCTCTCTCTCAATTTTTTTAAATAATCATGATACTTAAACTCTCTTGTGTCAAAGGTTATAGTTCCATCCTTTTCAGGTGTTGGTTTTTCAACCTTTGCCAATTCTTTTATGACATCTCTATCAAAGAACTTTTCTCTAAAGGTCTTTGGTTCTTTAAGAGGTTTTTGAGGACTGCCCTCAATAGATGGAGTTGGTGTGCTTGTATGGGGTAATTTATTATCAAGATTAGATGTTTGGGTGGTATCAGTTTTTTTCTCTGTCTTTGAGATATCATAACCCTCTTTTTTTGATAAAGGTTCATCTGTTTTTGAATCCTTTTTTGTGCTTTTTTCTTTTTTTGAAGGGGGACTAATAATTTTTTGTGAAGGTTTTTGAGATGTTGAGGGTCTTTGGGGTATTTCAATAGTTTTTTTATCGTCCGAACGAAGACGATTCGAAAGATTTTCTAATTGATTTTCGTAGAACAATCGTCGTTCACGTAATCTTTCTGCTCTCTACAAACATAAAATTCGAGTTTTTTTTTCAAATTAAAAATAAAAGAGAAATTTCGAGTGGAAAGACATTACTGATTCCAATGGGTTCAAATTCGCGGCGCAAAAAAAGATAAAAAAAATTAATTATTTAAAATACAAAAAAGAGAACAATCAGATTATTTTAGATTATAAAAACTTCTCCCAAAAGACTGAATTTAT
>OGCL01002191.1_pt1 | contig 14246 bp, 18 predicted proteins | sample 1570041 | NCBI WGS metagenome assembly OGCL01 (sample SAMN06266162, study PRJEB24511) | hot springs metagenome | isolation source: Hot spring water | place: South Africa: Limpopo | collected 2015-06-22 | reverse complement strand
ACGACATCCGGGGACTGCCCCCGGTACGGTTTGAGTTGCGACATGGCCTAGCCCTTTCAGATGTGGGCTTCCATGCCGGAGGGAGAGCGAGAACCGACCCGAAGACAGGAAAGCCCGTTGAGGAACGAACTTCGATCACCTGTCTCGCCGTGGTCTGTTTCACGGGAGCTACGCCGGGTCCGGCTTCAGTATCAGCGCGCGGTGGCTGAATCCATCGGATTGAAACCTTGGCCGGATGTCACCGCCGATCCCGATACGACCGCGCAGATATAGGGCTTACACGCCCGGCTTTAGGTTCTGAGACTAGCGAGAGGTGTCGCTTTCGCTACTTCCTCCCGACCTGTTTTCACAGGGGACACGCTGCATGCAGCGGTCACGTTTTCTGACAACGCAATTTTAGGGTTTGCGGCTGACGCTACAGCTCTGGCATGTTGTGCATGTTGTCGCCCTTGCTGGGTTGCCCCTTTTCTTTCCGGTTGCGCCTGGTGCTGCTGGTCTTCGGGGCCGCGAGGAACGACTTCAGCGTCGATCCTTTGATCGTGATCCCGCCTCCTTGCCCATCGTCTTTGAGCAGTTCGGCGACATCGTTCCAGTCGTGACCGTTGGCCCTCAGTTGCTCGATCTCGGCGCGGAGCATCAACACCGCTTCCTTGTTCGACTTGACCACGGTGCGCGGCTTCGGCGGCACTGTTTGCAGCTTCGTTTTCAGGCGCTCGATGGTGTCTATCGAGATACCCAAGATCGCTCCTTTCTGTGCTGTGAGTTCAACGCTTGGACTATCCCCAGCGTTGGACGCATGCTATCATCAAATCACGGTGGAAAGAAGGGGACAGGATAGGGTTTGTAATACCGCTGACGCGGCATTCCACCGGCCCGCGCCAGTCGTTTCACTCCCTTTGCTGGCCTAACCTACCTGCTCAGGGCTACGCCCCGAGACCCCTCACCCGCCGCGCCCGTGGGGCGCTGCTTATGTTTTGCTGACCTTCTGCTTATGCAGGCCCCCGAGGCGGGTGCAGATCAGCAAAACATAAGCAAAAGATCAGCAGCGCGAGGCCCGGCATAAGCAAAACATCAGCACTGCCGAGCGTGTGAGCAAAACGTGAGCAAAAGATGAGCAGAAATGAAGCGGTGCCGAGGTGATGTGAGCAAAACGTGAGCAAGAACGAAGCATTCGAGGAACGATGAGCAGCGAGCAAAGAAAGAAGACCGTCGCCCTAGCGGTGCGCCTCACGCCGGATGAGGCCGAGGCCATCCGCGAGAAGGCGCGCGACGGTGGCGTGACCGTCTCGGAGTTCTTCCGAGCGGCTGCGCTTGGCCGCAAGACTCGCAGCACCATCGATGCCCAGGTCATCAACGAGCTGCGCCGCCTTGGAGGCCTTCAGAAGAAGATTCACAACGACACAGGCGGCAGCTACAGCAAGGAAACCGCCGACATCCTTCGCGCGATCAAGGATGCAATCGAGAGGCTAGGCCGTGGCGATCTTCAAGGCGACGGCCAAGCGTAACGACGGGCGTTCTAGCTTCGCTGCCTTGGTGTCCTACATCGGGCGCGAGGACACGCACGAAGGCCGAGAACCCACCGCCCCGCTGATCGAGAGCGAGCTATTCGAGGGCATGCCCGAGCACCTGCGCGGCGAGCTGCTGACGTTGGAGGACTTGCCCGGACTGGATGACATCGAGCAGCGGGCACCGCTGCGCCAGGCGCGCACCTTGAGCACCGTCCAGACCTTGCGCATGGGTGGCACAGGTCGAGGCCGTCCCGCGCCCACTGTGCCGATGGAAACCAACTGCCTAGACATCGACACCGCCGCCGCTGAAATGCAGGCTGTCGCGGCCCTGAACCCGCGCATCAAAGACCCGGTTTATCACTTCCTGGTGAGCTTGAAGAAGGGCGAGCGCCTGCCCAATGAAGCGATGTTCGACATCGCCAGGCACACCATGAAGAGCCTCGGCTTCGAGGGCCACCAGTACGTGGCTGCCATCCACGCCGACACCGACAACTTGCATGTTCACGTCGCCGTGAATCGGGTTCATCCAGAGACTTACAAGGCCGTCTATCCCTACCGCGACCACTACAAGGGCGCGCGGGCCATGCGCGAGATCGAGCTTCGCTATGGGCTTGGGCACGACAAGGGGGCTTTTGCCGTGTTCGAGCGAGACGGGGAAACCGTCATCGATTGGGCCAGTAAGGACACGCGCAACACCAAGGAGAAGGCCCCCACCAAAGCCCGCGACATGGAAGTCCGCGGGCGAGAAAGTCTATTCAGCTACGCCAGGGGAGAGCCGCGCGCGGCCATCGTTGAGGCCCTGAAGTCGCCTTCGTTGAGCTGGGGCGAGCTGCACCGGATCATGGGCCGCTATGGGCTTGAGCTGCGCCAGAAGGGGCAAGGCTTCGCGGTCTACGACCGCAGCAACCCGGAGCAGACACCCATCAAGGCCAGCGACATGCACGAGCGCCTGAGCAAAGCCCGGCTTGAGAAGCAGCTAGGCCCCTATCAGGCCGCGCCGGAGATCGAGCAGCCAGCGCAGACGTACAACCCGGAGCGCAAGCCGAGCCGCGATCCCCTGCGCCGCGCGGAGCGCGCCGAGCTGCGCGCGCAACAGCGCCGCGAGCTGCGGGAGCTGTACGAACAGGCGAAGAAGCCGCTTGCGGATGAAATCGCCAAGAAGGTGCAGACGCTCAAGGCAACCTATGCTCTGAAGGCCAAGACCATCACCGAGCAGGCGCAGGCCCAACGCAAGGCCATCCAGTCGGGCGACCTCCCCGCCCCCATGAAGAAGGCCATGCTTTCAGTTCTTGCCGCCGAAACGGTCAAGCAACGGGCCGAGCTGCGCGAGGCCATGAAGCGCGACCGCGCGGCCATCGGCAAGGTGCAGAGCTACCGCGAGTGGGTTGCCGACCAGGCCGAGGCCGGGCACCCGGCAGCAATTAGCGCCCTGCGTGGCTACGTCTACGCCGACAAGCGCAAGCTGCGCCAATGGCAGCAGGCCGAGCAGAAGCGGGAGGGCTTGCCGGGCCTGAAGGCACCGGGCGAAGCCGACGAGGAGCCGCAGGCCTTCGAGTTCAAGACGTTCAAGGCGATAACCTACCAGGTCAACCGGCAGACCGGCGACGTAATCTATCAAGTGGCCGGGCGCGCAGCCTTCACCGACCACGGGCGACGCATCACCTTCCAGGCCGCGAACGACGATGCCGTGATCCTCGCCGGGCTGAAGCTCGCACAACAGAAGTACGGCCAGCGGCTGGACGTGACAGGTAGCGACGCCTTCAAGCGCCAAGTCGCAGCCGTGGCCGCGAAGCACGGCCTACGGGTGACGTTCACCGACCCGGCCATCGAGCAGCACCGGCAGCAGCTCGCCGCGCCGACCAAGCCCGCCGAGCGGGCGGCAGCGCCCAAGACTGCCGAGCAGTCCCGGCAGGAGGCCGAGCAGCTCGCCCGCCAGGCCATCGGCCAAGGGGTGCGCCTGTATGCCATCGGCGAAGGTGCGACCGCGCGGGGGCAGATCGTGGGCGAAACAGCCCATCACTACGTGCAGCGCGTTTCCCCGACCGTGGCCGCGATCCACGAGAAAGCCCGGTTCGCTCATCTGCCGCCAGGTCAGCGACCGAAGACCGGCCAACACCTTGCCATCGGCTACACCGAAGGCAAGGCCAAGGCAACGCCGATCCAGCCGCCCGGGCGCGGCCAAGGCCTCACCCGGTGAAATGGTGACCGTGGCCGGTGTTCAATTCGACAGGGAGGACTACGAATGACGAACGACGATCAAGACCGCTTCGGCTTGCCTGCAAGTGCCTTTGCAGCGGCCCAGAACAGCCACGGGAGCGCCCGCACGGTGCGGGCTGGGATGTACGTCCCGACCAGCGCCGAAGTGCGCTCTATGGCCCCGGAAACCCTGCGCCCGATCCTGATTGACTGGCTGCACGAAAGCCCGGCAGAGCTGATCCCCAGCACGGCCCAAATCAGCCAGGTCAAAGCCATCTTGGAAGCTCGACCGGATGCCGCCGCGCTGGCCGGGGTGATCGAAGAGTGCCGGGCCTACATCGAGGACGTGGCGTGATCCTCGTCATCGACCTTGAGGCGACCTGTTCGGACGATGGGAGCATCACGCCCGAGCAGATGGAGGTGATCGAGCTGGGGGCAGCATGGGCCACGCCTGACGGTGAAGTCATCGACACCTTGCAGCGCTTTGTGCGCCCGACCGAGCGCCCGACCCTCACGCCCTTTTGCATGGGCCTGACCCACATCGAGCAGGCCAGCATCGACGCCGCGCGGAGCTGGCCCGCCGTGGCCGCCGAACTGGCCGAGTTCGCCCGCCTACACGCCGGGCAATGCTGGGGGAGCTGGGGAGCCTACGACCGACGCCAGATCGAGCGCGAGAGCGCCCGGCATGGCCTCGCTGACCCACTGGCAGGGCTTCCCCACGTCAACCTCAAGGCGACCTTCGCCAAGGCCCGCAAGATCAAGCAGGTAGGCATGGCCACGGCTTTGCAGATCGTCGGCCTTGAGCTGGAAGGCGAGCACCACCGCGCCCTCTCCGACGCCCGGAACATCGCCCGGCTGCTGCCGTGGGCGTTGGGCGGAAAGCGTACTGGCAGTGCGTGTGTGAGTGTTTCAGCGTGCCAAGAGGAAAATTTACTTGGACACCCAAGACCACCCGCAAGCCTCCGCCAGCTTGCGAGCGCGTACCAGCTCCCAGCCAAGGCGCAGGGATTCCGCCCGGCTTTTTGACGTAACCCTGCCGATGTACTTGGTCACGGTCTTGCCGGCGGCCTTGAATTGCAGATAGCCATAGCATTGATTCGGCGTGCGCTGGTACCGCCTGACGGCTACTGAAGCCAAGACGACCGTTCCATCAGCCAGGCGCAGCTTGCGCCGCTCAAGCCCGTCGGCGGCCTCGTCCTGTTCGCGTTGGCTTTGCCTCATACATCACACAGCGAGATCGAGCGGCAGATCGGAAATGTCCTTGAGACGATTCCCGTTGACCATCACCGCCAAGAGGTCGGCTGCATCGTCAAGACCGAGGGCCTTCACGGTTTCTTGCAGTTCGTAGAGGGCGAAGTGATACACGCAGTCAATGTCCCCTGTGCCCAAGGCAATTGAGGCCAAGCGGCTTGGCGTCGGCTCTGCCGTCACGACGACAACGTGGGGCAAGCGCCCCTTGCGGTTGCGCACCAGATTGAGCGCTTCTGAGCGAGCATTCTGGGCGCGGTCGCTTCGGATCGTCCACTTGCACGAAATGCTCGCGTGCAGCAGCGGCAGACCGCCATTCTTCTTGCGCAGACTGGCGAGTGTGGTCACGTTGTCATCGACTAGAAGCGCCGGGGCATTGATCGCGTCGTCGCTCTCGGTGTCGCGCACCACCACGATATCCGGGGTGATGGTGTAGTCACTGCCCAGCGCTGCGGCCAACTCAGCGTCATTCTTCGCGGCACGGTCAAGCGCCACCAAGTGAGCGTATTGTTCGTAACGGGCAATCTCAAGCCGGTTGTGGCCGGAGACCTGATGCACGTCCCACGTGCCGGGGCGAAGGTGTCCCAGCTTGAGGAAGGTTTCACGCACAAAGTTTGCGCAGATGCCCTCGAACTGGTTGCCTGAAGTCTGGCCCGCGATCCGTTCGCCGATGGTTTCTGCCTTGAGAAGTTCGGCAATACCCTTGGCAATCGCCTTGCTGGTCGTATTGCTGCTGTCTGCGTTGCTCACTACCCCGGCACTGTTGATGGTCAGGGTCGATTCGAGCAGCGTTGCATGGAACGCTTTGCGGGCTTCTGAAAACTCTGCTGGGCCTGCCATCACGCCACCTTGAAGATGCGTTGCACGGACAGCGCCGCGAAGATTTGGCGGGCCACAGCAGCAGCCACCGGAGGGGGGAAGGCGTTGCCGATTTGGCGATAGGCAGCGGTCTTGCGGCCGGAGAATTGCCAATCATCAGGGAAGCCCTGAATTCGGGCCGTCATGCGCGGCGTCAAGCGAGGCATGCCCACGAAGTCACGCGGCGGAGCTTCGTCCCACAGGCCCATTCCATCGACGCCCAGCGCAGCCCAAGCGCGCTTCGCACGGGTTGGGCCGAGGTCTGGGCCGCCATGTTTCTTGGAGCCGCCAACCAGTGTCGGGGCGATGGTGTTGGCCTGTTCGCGCCAGCGGTCAGCGCCGCGCCAGCCGTTTGCCTTCATCAGATCATGCAGCAGCTCGCCAACGGTCGGCGGCTCAGTTTTGAGCGGTTCCGGCCATGAGAACCCCGAGGCCAAGTCTTTGCGGATGCCGACGAACACCACACGCGGCCGGAGCTGGGAAACGCCGTAGTCCGATGCGTTGAGCAGCTTCCAGCCGGGCACGTAGCCCAGCTTCTTGAGCTGCTTTTCGACCTTGTTCCGGTAGTCATCAAAAACCGCATCAAGCAGGCCGCGCACGTTTTCCAGCATCACCGCTTGAGGGCGGCACTCATCAACCAGGCGGATTGCCTCGGGAAACAAGTCGCGCTCGTCTTTCGCGCCAAGCTGCTTGCCGGCCTTGGAGAACGGAGGGCAAGGAACGCCGCCCGCGACCAGATCAACGCCCTTGTAAGGCTGCCCGCTGAAACGGCGCAGATCGTCCTCGATGACGTTCCAGGCAGGACGGTTCAGCCGCAGCGTGGCACACGCGGCCGGCTCCAGCTCGACCAGGGCGGCATGATCGAAGCCAGCCATTTCGAGGCCTAGAGCCTGCCCCCCGGCACCCGCGCAGATTTCCAGTGAAGTGAATTGGCTCATGTCGTTTGTCTCGTTGTTGAACGGCGCGGCTTCCTGGCTGCCGGCGGGGAAAACATATCCGCCTGCAAGCCCCCTTGATGGCGGTCGGCATACGCCTGCATGAATTCACGCAGCACCTCCGATGCGTGCCGGTTTTCAGCCCGGCAGGCTTTTTGGAACGCCTCCCGGAGTTCCTTTTCGATGCGGATGCGGAGGCCTACGTTCTTGCATGGCATGGCGTGGATTATTGCATGGATACACCTTTGTGTATCCAAAAATCTAGCCGGCTTTGTCGCATTAGTCCTATATTCCGCGACACCCTGCCCTGCCCCGCCTCCCTTGGCGTTTCATGTCGCGTTTATCAGTCGCGTAATGCCGCGTATCATACTGATATTTGCGACACGCCAAGGGGGAGCCCATGCAGATCGGTTACGCCCGCGTCAGCACCGACGCCCAGGACTTGACCACCCAGCGCGAGCTGCTGGCCGCCGCCGGCTGCCAGCGCATCTTTGCCGAGAAGATCACCGGCACCCGCGCCGACCGTCCCGAGCTGGCGCGGATGATCGATCACCTCCGCGCCGGCGACGTGGTGACGGTCACGAGCCTTGACCGGCTGGCGCGATCCACCCGCGATCTGCTGGACATCGCCGAGCGGCTGCAAGCCATCGGCGCAGGCCTGCGCAGCCTGTCGGAGCCGTGGGCGGACACGACCAGCCCGGCCGGCAAGATGGTTCTGACAGTCTTTGCCGGCATCGCCGAGTTCGAGCGTTCGCTGATCGTTGAGCGCACCCGGCGCGGCCGCGAGGCGGCCCGGCGGCGCGGCGTGCAGTTCGGCCGCAGGCCTGCCCTGACCCCGGCGCAGGTATCCCATGCCCGCGAGCTGCTGGCCGAGGGGCGGGCCGTGCCGGAAGTCGCTGCCCTTCTGAACGTGCACCGGGCGACCCTTTACCGGGTGCTGGCGCGTGGCGAGGAAGTGACAAAGACCGAGGCCCGCCGACGTGGTGCGTTCGCCGAGGACGCTTTGAGCGAGGCCGACGCCCTGGCGGCCGTCGATGATGAACGCCAGGAAGAAGGTCCGGCATTCCTTGATGACGAAGGCCCGGCGAATGACCTGCCGCTGCCGCCGTATCGAACGCAGAGCCTGCCGCAAATCCTGGCGGCCCTGCCCGATGACGAGCTGGCGAGCTGGCCCGGCGAGCTGGCCGACCAGGAGCGGGAACGCCGGCGGTGCGGGCGCTGACCCCCGGCGAGCTGGCCGCAGTTTTTTCAGGCGGCGCAGCCGGTGCGGGAACACCGACAGCGCCTAACCACAACCCACCTGTTTAGGAGGTGCATCATGGCTAGTGCCTTTGACCAGTTCCTGACCGACATGCGGCAACTGAACACCGAGCGCTTCTACACGCAAGCCCTTGGGGCGGTGCCGCTTGAAGGCTCAGGGTTCGAGGATCAGATTCCCATCGAAGACGACCCGCACGCCTGACCCACACAGGGCGGCAGAGTGCCGCCCTTTATCATCAACGCAAATACGTATTTGCGTGCTACAATAACGCCATACCGAAGGAGAACCGCAGATGCGTACTCTAGTAATTGCGAGCCAGAAGGGCGGCGTCGGCAAGACCACCATTGCCGGGCACCTTGGCGTGATGGCCGAAGCCAAAGGCGCGGGGCCGGTGGCGCTGATCGACACCGACCCGCAAGGCAGTCTTGCGAGCTGGTGGAACGAGCGCCAGGCCGAGGCCCCGGCCTTCGCGTCGGTGGACATCGCCAACCTGCCCGGCCACCTGAAGCAGCTCGAAAAGGCCGGGGTGAAGCTGGCGATCATCGACACGCCCCCGGCAGTCACCGACACCATTCGCAAGGTGCTGGCCGTGGCCGACCTGGTGCTGATCCCGACCAGACCAAGCCCGCACGACCTGCGCGCCGTGGGCTCTACGGTCGAGCTGGCCGAGGCGGCAGGCAAGCGCATGGTCTTCGTCATCAACGGGGCCGCGCAGCGGGCCAAGATCACCGGGGAAGCCGCTATCGCCCTCAGCCAGCACGGCACCGTGGCCCCGGTGACGCTCTACCAGCGCACCGACTTCGCCGCTTCGATGATCGACGGGCGCACCGTGCAGGAGATCGACGCCGGAGGCCGATCCGCTGCGGAAATTATGGAATTGTGGATGTACGTATCTGCGCAACTCCGCAATAAGTAAGCTAGAATTACGTATAACCGCACTTACGTACAGGAGCTATCAGCATGGCAAAGACAGCGAGCCTCACTTCCGGCCTGGTCGCCAAGAAGGGCCAGGCAATGCCCGCCGTGACCCACCAGGCCGAGGCCCCGGCGCGCGCTGCGGCCAAGACCGCCGCGCCCGACTACTACAAGGCCTTGACCGTCAAGCTCGACCGCGAGCGTTACGAGGCCTTGAAGACCTTGGGCGTGAAGCTCGACAAGAAGAGCCAGGAAATCTTTGTCGAAGCCCTCGACCTCTACCTTCAGCAGACCGCGCAGAGCGCGTAAGGGGCGGGGCCATGAGCGACCACAAGCGCGTTTTCGGGAAGACCTTTGCCGAGCTGGACGCCCAGGCGAAGGAGGCCGCTCGCCGCGCCGTGGCCGACTTACACGCGCGAGGCATCCCGACCTACCACATGGAGGGCGGCAAGATCATCGAGACGGCACCGGACGGCACCAGGCGCGAGCTGGACACGCCGCCGGCGGACGGGACAGGGGAGGGCACTGCATGAGCAGCGCGCCAAAGTCCCTTGATTCGATGCTGGCCAAGATCAAAGAGCGCGTGGCCAACGCCCCCGCCGCCCGGGCCATCCCGCCAGAGCGCCGACAGCTCCCGCTGTGGCCCGACCTTGAGCGCGCCATCCCGAACCACCTTGCCAGGTCTTCGCTGTTCGCGCCCATCGCGCCAGGCCGTCGCAAGCAGCACGACCGCGCGGAGATCGCCAGCCGGGACGACGTGAAAATCTTGTTCACCGGCAAGCAGCTCGACATGGCCGACTGCGATGTCTTCATGCAGGCGCTCTATGAGGCCCACCGCGCACCCTTGGGCGAGCGGGTCATCATCAAGCGGGGAACCTTCCTCAAGGCCATCGGGCGCAGCAACGGCAAGAGCGACTATGAATGGCTCCATGAGGCCTTTCGGCGGCTGTTCTTGGGCGCTATCGAGATCGAGGCCAAGCGGTACAAGATCGGCGGGACGCCGAAGTCTTCCAGCCTGCACCTGGTGGACTCGTTCGACTACGACCCCGAGGCCGATGCCTACTTCATCAGGTTCGACCCGCGCATCCTTGCGCTGTTCCACAACAAGGAATATGCGCTGATCGACTGGGACAAGCGCAAGCAACTGCACAAGCGCGTGGACATGGCAAAGTGGCTTCAGAACTACATCGCTTCCCACGAGCCAGGCGTTCACCGCATCGGCCTGAAGCTGCTCAAAGAGTGGATGGACTACGGCAGCCCCATGAACAAGTTCAAGGAGGCCTTGGGCGAGGCTATGGGCGAGCTGGAGCGCCTGGAGATCATCGCCGGGGCCAGGATCGAGCCGAGTTCCCGCCGCGAGGCTCAAGCCGTCTGGACGAAGCTCTGATTGGTGTCCGAGCGTCGGGATAGCATTCCAGTTCTGCCACCACTGGACGGGCCAACGTCGGGATAGCATTCCACGTTGAGGGGGTCAAACGCCCCTTCTGGGGCCTGTGGATAGCCGGTTTTGAGCGTCGGGATAGCATTCCAGTGCCATCGGGATAGCATTCCACCGCGTCGGGATAGCATTCCACGATGTCGGGATAGCATTCTGGGGGGGTCTCGCAAGTGCCTGATTTATAAGCACTTTTCGGGGCATTTTTTGCTTTAACCTGTTTTAACCTGTCTTTAACCATGCTGGCCTGTGGACAAGCACCACGGGCACCAGGTGCAGGGGCATTCCTGCCGAGGCAGGAACCGGCTATGTCGTGCTTCGCATCGAGCCGCTGCGCGTCTCGCCCCCTTCGGGCTTCCAGCGCCTTGCCGAGCTGGGCACCGGGATAGCGTTTCTCTCATGTTGGCGGCGTGCGAAGGCCCTTGATAAGTGCCCCCCGAAGGGGGGCGAAAGGCCCCCAATGGAAGAACAGCGCCCGCGGAAGCGGGCGAAAACAGTCCGCGGGGGAACTGCGTTCCCCCCTGTCGCGCTGCGGCTTCGCCTTCGCGCCGGACTCGACCCCCCTCGGGGCCTGCGGCCCCCAAAACCGCCTTGAGGCGGTTTCGGCTCCCCCGCTGGGCTATCCAGAAAGAGAAGGTCCGCCCGCGCTGCGCTTGGAGAAAGACGGCGGCGAGGCCTCAGCGGCTGCGCCAGAGCCTCAAGGCGGCGTTTTCTTGGGCTTGGTGAGGGGTAGGGCAGGGCGGCGGCGTTTTCGTGGCTCCTGAGCCGTTCTATGCGGTCGCAGTTGAACTTACCGCCAACCGCCTCGGTAGGCCTTGTGGGTGTTGGTCGTGGGGTCGCCCACGTCGAAGGCGCGATCCGCTGCCACCTTGCGCGTGGCTTCCTTCTGTTCTTGCGCCGCCAGGTAGGTGTTTTGCTGGCTGAGCTGGGCCATCATGAGCTGCCGCAGCTTTTGGAGCTGCTGGACTTGTTGCTCTGCGATCTGCACGCCGACCTGAATCGCTTGCATCTGGCCCGTGGCGCTTTGTGACATGGTGCGGAGCTGCTTCAACGTCATTTCCTCATTGGCGAACTGGTCCGACTGCATGTTTGCCGCCATGAGCGACCCCTTGAGCGTGTCCAGGGTCTTACGGGACAGGTCTCGATACTCCTTCTTGAAGTCGGTGCCGGTGAAGGTGAAGCCCTTGAAGGTGTTCTCGAACTGACTGGCGATGTTCGTCGCCGAGTAGGCCAGGGCCTGCCCTTGCTTCACGATGTTGGCAACGCCCATCAGATCGGCCTCAACAGCGCCCCACACCTGGGCCGGAATGTTGAGGGTGTTCTGAATCATGTTCTGGTACTGCTGCAACTGCGTCGCGTAGGACTGCACTTGCTGAAGGTACAAGTTCACCAGTTCGACGTTGTTGGCGAGCTGCGTGATCTCGGTCGCACCGCCGAAGCCTGCGACGGAGCCAGCAAACGAGGGCGGCACTGCGGCCACCAGAGAGGCCGACACGATGGCGGCGATGATGGTTTTCTTCATGATGATCCTTTCAAGTAAATACGTACTTGCGTTGATGCGTCAATCACGACCGCTATCGAAGCGAATCTGAACGGTTGCGCCTGGTGCGGCGTCAGACGGAAGCTGTGGCGGCTTCACGTTGCGCAAGCGATCCAGAAGGCCGGGGCCTTTTTCGGCCTCACCGGGTGGGCTGACGTTTGACCCCTCAGCGCCGATCCCGTTGGCTTCAGTGGCCGGGGGGGACGCGGCGGCACTGGCCGAGCTGGAGCCCGCCGACTCCGAGGGTGGCACCACAGAACCGAAGTCATCCACCACAGGCCGAGAAGCTGCGGCAGAGACGGCAGCCGATGCCTCGGGGTTCGAGCTGGATGCCTTTGCGCCTGAACTGCTGGCCGATCCGCCTTGCGATGCTTGGGCGGAACCAGAGCCAGGGGCGGCAGGGGGCGGCGCGGCAGGCGTGGCCGAGCCACCCGAAGGCATTGAGGCCTGACCACCTGCCGAACTTGCCGCCGACGAGCGGGCCGAGGCCGATCCAGCGGCGGGGCCTGCCCCGCCATTTCCAGCCGCTTGCGGCGCTGCGGGTGAACCTCCCGAGCTGGACGGCGGCGCAACCTGTCCGGAGCCACCCGGCGAACCCGACGCGGCACCAGCCGCCCCGGCCAGAGTGGACAAGCCGCCAGCGGCCAAGCTGCCAGCCAGGCCGGGCGAGCCTCCCCCGCCCATGCCTTTGAAGGCCGCGCCTGCGGCTTCCGCGACCTTGCCCACACCCTTTGCAGCCGTGGCCGCAGCGCCGATGCCACCCGCGACCATGCCACCTATGACGCCCGCAGCCGCCCCGCCAGTCAGCGAGGGCGCACCCGACAACATCGAGGAGGCAAGCGACGGAATCATCCAAGCCAGGAAGGCGAAGAAGGCCGCGCCACCCATCACCACCCAGGCATTGATGATGAATTGCAATCCCGCCGTGGACGAACTCAGCAGACCAGCCCAGCCCGTGAACAGCGTATTGCTCGCACCGATGATCAAGTAGATGATCATGAGCTTGACCCCGACTGAGATTGCATAGCCGAGGTATTTCTGAACGAAGTCCTGCGTCCATCGTGAGCCGCCAAAGCCCAGGAAGATGACCGTCGCCGAGATGACGAAATAGCTCTCGATGAGCGTCACCAGGAGCTGACCTGCCACCACCACGAAGGCAATGATGATGAAGACCGCAGCAGGTAGCGCGGCCAAGACTACGCCCACGGCATCCCACATGTCCATGTCTGAAATGGACTTGAAGATGATGATGACGAAGTTCAGGCCACGGGCGAACACCGCCGAGGGACTGAGCGCCGTTGCGCCGCCCACCGTCGCCCCGGCATCCCGGAACGAGTTCATGAGAGCCGGAATCCAAGTAGGCGCGAACTGCAAGAGGGCGTAGAAGAACCCAACGCCCAGAATCTTGTTCGCCAGGGCGGCGATCAGGCTTCGCGTGTCGTCCTTTTCAAGCACGTACTTCGTGCCGGTGACGGCCAGCTCGATCGTCAGCAGCAACGCGAACAGTCGATTCGCGTAGGCCAACATCGGCCCCATCCAGCCCGTTGCAGCGGCCTCGTATGAGTCCGCAATCCCGTCCAGGATGGCCGTGTTGGGCACCGCCTGAGCAGATGCGGAGCCAGCGACCAGGTAGAGGCCAACCGCGAGAGCAGAAAGCCACAAGGCATGAGAGCGGGAGGCCTTCATTTCTGTGCCTCCTTCTTGTCACCAGCAGGGGGCCAGCCACCTTTGAAGCCCTTGTGTTTGTTCTGTGTTGGATCACCGACATCGAAGGCTTCCTTCATGGCGGCTTTGCGCGCGGCTTCCTTCTGCGCTTGTTCCTGCGCTGCCTTCTCTGCTTGGTTATCGCTGCAACCCGTCAGGGCTGCGATGCAGGCAGCGATGACCAGGACAACCGCCACCCGTGCCCAGCCCTTGCGGCGACCGTCGGCGGGCATTGCCGCGATCTCTCGATGAACCGAGCCGACGAGCTGGATGGAGTTCTTGAGCCACTTCATACGCCACCCCCGACCAGGAACAGCACAGCCAAGCCAGCCATGACCGCAAGCGGCACGGCCAGCGGGCGCAGGCGGGATGGATCGAACCAGGCATTCAGCCCGACCAAGGCGAAGGTGCCAGCGAATGCGCCGAGCATCGCGGCACTGCCCGACCAGAGATTGAGCGCCGCGCCGAACATGGCGAGCAGGATCGGCGCCACCGTCAGCAGCCGGAAGATCGGCAGCGACCGCGAGGCGCGAGCTGGGGGAGTTGGTACGACGCGGATTTCCGCGTCCACGACATCCGGGGACTGCCCCCGGTACGGTTTGAGTTGCGACATGGCCTAGCCCTTTCAGATGTGGGCTTCCATGCC
>OGCL01002190.1_pt1 | contig 14246 bp, 13 predicted proteins | sample 1570041 | NCBI WGS metagenome assembly OGCL01 (sample SAMN06266162, study PRJEB24511) | hot springs metagenome | isolation source: Hot spring water | place: South Africa: Limpopo | collected 2015-06-22 | reverse complement strand
GCGTACGTCGGAAGGCGGTGCGGGCGCGGTGATCGTGTTGCTGGCGGGATAACGAGCAAGGGCTGGCGGAGAGGGTGTCCGCGACGATAGTCTCCCGGCATTTCCGGCAAAGTCCAATAATCGCTTGCCGCTCAATGCGTTAATCAGCACATTTAGTCCAACACCATCCCGGGAAATCCGCTAGAATCTACTCATATAGTGTGGGTAGGAATGGGGGTAGATCATGCCGCGCCTCGTTGCAAAGCTCTCACCGCTGGCGGTCAGCAAGTTCGTCAAACCGGGTTACTACGGCGACGGCGCCGGGCTGTGGTTGCAGGTATCGCCGTCGGGCTCGAAGAGCTGGATATTCCGCTTCACGCTGGCCGGCCGGCAGCGCGAGATGGGGCTGGGGGCGGTGCATACCGTCAACCTGACCGAGGCGCGGGCGAAGGCGAAGGAATGCCGGCAGGTGCTCCTCGACGGCAAAGACCCGCTCGAAGCGCGCAAGTCGACGCGGCTGGCCGAGACGCTGGAACGCGCCAGGGCAATGACCTTCGACCAGTGCGCGGCGGCCTACGTCAAAGCGCACCGAGCCGGCTGGAAGAACGCCAAGCATGCCGACCAATGGGAAAACACCCTCGCCACCTATGCCAGCCCCATCGTCGGAGCGCTGCCCGTCGCCGAGATCGACACGGCGCTGGTGGTCAAGGTGCTGGGGCCGATCTGGGAAACCAAGACCGAAACCGCCACGCGCCTGCGCGGGCGCATCGAGAAGATTCTGGATTGGGCCACCGTCAGCAAGTACCGCCAGGGCGAGAACCCCGCCCGCTGGCGCGGCCATCTGGACAAGCTGCTCGCCAATCCCAACAAGGTGGCGAAGGTCGCGCATCACCCCGCCCTGCCCTGGCACGACATGGGCGCGTTCATGGCGACGCTGCGCGCGCAGGAGGGCGTCGCCGCCCGCGCCCTGGAGTTCGCCATCCTCGCCGCCGCCCGCTCCGGCGAAGTGCGCGGCGCCACCTGGGCGGAAATCGACCTCGATGCGCGCCTGTGGACCGTGCCGGCCGAGCGCATGAAGGCGAAGAAGGAGCACCGCGTACCGCTTTCCAAGCACGCCGTCGCGCTGCTCAAGAAGCTGCCGCGCGAGGGCGATCTGGTCTTCCCCGGCGCCAAGGAAGGAAAAGCGCTCTCCGACATGAGCCTGACCGCCGTCCTGCGCCGCATGCAGCGCGCCGACATCACGGTGCACGGCTTCCGCTCCACCTTCCGCGACTGGTGCGCGGAATCGACCGGCTTCCCGCGCGAAGTCTGCGAGCACGCCCTGGCGCACAGCCTGCCCGACAAGGTGGAGGCCGCCTACCGCCGCGGCGACCTGCTCGATAAGCGCATCCTGCTCATGCAGGCGTGGGCCGATTACTGCGCGCAGCCGGCGACGGCGGCGAGCGTGACGCCCATTCGCGGGAAGAAGGCCCCGGCCAAACGGGCGGCAAAAGCCATTTGACGCTATCCATAGCGATTTGCTAAGATTCAACCCAATCCGACGCGAGTCGGCTTGTCGAACGGGGGGAACCCCGGCGACACAACCTGCCGAAAGGCAGCCCAGCGGCCACCTTCGAGTGGCCGTTGTCATTTCTGGCGGCGCCATGACCTACATCTGCTACATCGACGAAGCCGGTTGCACCACGCCGCTGCCGGCGGCGGAGACCGACGTTCAGCCGGTTCTGGTCGTCGTCGGCCTGGTCGTCGATGTCGCCAAAGTGCGCGAACTCACGCTGCGCTTTCTGGAGCTGAAACGCCGCTACTTCCCCAAGAAGTTTGGCAACGGCAATCACCAGCTCGACCATGTGCTGCTGGAAATCAAGGGCTCCGACCTGCGTTCTACGGTGCGCAAGCACGGCGCCAAAGCCGATGCCACGCTCAAGTTCATCGACGGCACGCTGGACCTACTGCGCGCCAACGATGCGCGCCTGTTCGCCTCGATCTGGGTCAAGGGCATCGGCAAGCCCATCGACAGCCGCGCCATCTACACCAGGTCGATCCAGGCTGCATGCCACAACTTCGCCGCCTTTCTCGACCGGCACGACGACACCGGCTTCATGGTGGCCGACTTTCGCACGCCGGGCCTCAATACCCAGGTGTCGCATTCCATCTTCACCCAGAAATACCGGGCCAAGGGCGACCCGTGGGCGCGGCTGCTGGAACTGCCCACCTTCGGCCACAGCGACAACCATGTCCCCTTGCAGATCGCCGACGTGCTCTGCTCGACGCTGCTGTTTCCGATGGCGACGGCCACCTACTGCGCCGGCCAGATCAAGGGCAAGCATGTGCGCGGGCGCGACGGCTTCATCAAGCGGCGCTATGCCAGCCGGATCAAGGCGCTGCAATACCGCTACAAGAACGCGGCCGGCGACGCGACGCTCGGCGGCGTGTTCGTCAATGATGGCTTGCAGGGGCGGAGGGCGGAGCTGTTGTTTCAGTTTCAGGACTGAATCGCCGTGTCGCCACGGCTGACTTTCTCCAGAAACGCAAACGCCTGCTGGTAGATGCCCGGCCGCTTGCTCTCGCGCGGGCCGGCGACGTTGAGGATTGCGATACGCTGCGCCCTCAGCCATTCGAGCGTTTGCCGGATGCCCTCGGCTCCGGTTTCCAATTGCACGACTAGGGACGGCTTCCCGAATCGTTCGGCGAACCGCAGCGTAGTCAGCGAACCGTCGCTCAACTCCCCGACATTCAGGATCAGCGTGCCATCGCTATCGACGACATTCTGCCGCGTGCGCTGGCGGTAGCCTGCCGATTCGGTCTCCTGGAGGAAGTAGCGGCTTTCGATCGCGCCGTCCTCGGCCGTTCGCCCCCTGGGACACCATCCGCCATGCGGCAGGCCATGCTTGATTGCCCAATCGAGGGCGGCGCGATCTACACCGGCCTGGCCGCCGGAGACGATCTTGACGACGGCGCTCATCGGTAACGTCATGGGTCCGCCAGTTGATTCCCCGGCTGCGACACGGCGCTATCGTCGTTCCACTTCGCCGGGATGAGTCGGGATTCCACGATCAGCTTGTCCCCTTCAATCTGAAGCACGACAGCCGACCCAGTGAAACGTTTGGGCAGCCGGCGGAACAGGTCCTTGGCCGAAACGACTACCTCGCCGGGCCAAGTCCCCCGCGCTGGGCAGAAGACCTCGGCATCCTTCGCCTGAATACGGAGTTGGCCGGGAACTTGCGCCAAGCGGATTTCATAGTCGGCCTCGATCCAATCGTGCAGGCGCTCGATGTAGGTCAGGCAGTGGCGCAGGAACTCGCGCTCCGCCCAGAGGGCCGGCCGTGGCGGAACCAGGGCCTTGACCTCGCGCTGATAGTCGAGCCACTCCTTGCCCCAAAGGAGATAGGCATCCGGTGGTTCCACGCCGCGATAGACCTCCGCCCAGAGGCGGTAGATCGTCGCCATGACTTCGACCGGCGCTACCTTCGACGGAATGCGCACCTCGTAGGGCGGCCATAGTTCGCGGGCAGTCCGGAAAGGACCACGAATCACGAACCAGCAATCAAATGCTTCGCAGGCAGAAAACGTCAGGTCGCCCCATCGACGTTCGACGCCTCCCGTGGCATTCGGAAAGAACTCCAGCGTCTCCAGCACTTGGGCCGCCAGCTGCTTGTCCGTCAGGTGAGGAGGAAAGTCAGGATGACCCATGCCCGTCCCCGGCTAACTAGCCGGCCTCCCCGGCAAGGGTGATCAGCTCGTCCAGCTCGCGCCGCAACTCCTTGGCGATGGGCAACCCGGCGGCCTCGACGATCTCCGTGCACCGCGAGTAGTACCAGACCTGATCGGCCGCGCCGGTGTTGAACTTGCTCCACACGGCGGGACCGCCGGCCCGCAGATCGCGCACCGTATTGCTCAGGTTGTGGAACTTGTCGCAGGCGGCAACCAGTTGGGTCGAACGATCCGCCTCGCGTAAATGCTTCAAATAGCGTTCCTTGCGCGGCCGCCAATCCTCTTTCTTGTCGGGCGTCTCGGCGAAGCTATCGGTACAGCCTTCGACGATGGCCGCCACCGCCTCGCCGAAGCGCTGGCGCACCTGCTCCAACATCGGCCGGCCACCGCAGTCCTCGGCGGAATCGTGAAGCAGCGCGCCGATGGCCTCATCCTCGCTGCCGCCCTGCTCCATGACCAGAGCCGACACGGCCAGCAGGTGGGAGACGTAGGGCACGGAGCCGCCCTTGCGGCGCTGGCGCGAGTGAATCTCGAAGCAGAATTGCAGTGCCTCGGAATAGCGTGGGGACAGCGCGGGATCGGGCGTAACGGCAGTCATGAGCAAACTCCAATCAAGTCATCCGGGAACGCTGGCCGGCAGCCCATCAACATTCGAGCAATTCGGCACATGGACCATCTTCCACCTCGACAGGCTCACGACGTGAGCTACCCCACGCCGAGAATCCAGCCCTCTACCTGCGCCACCGCGCGCTGCGGCGGCGTCAAGGCTGGGCTGAGCGCCGCCGCCAGCCGGCCATCCCGGTCCGCCTCGCGCAGCCAAGTCGCCACGGTATAGGCATCGTGCTGATCCGGCGTGCGGTCTCCCGGCGCGTAGGCATGCCGCCACAAGGATGGATAGACCTCGGCCACCGCAGAACGGCCGGAGGGAATCGCCCAGCCGTCGAAGGGCCAGAAATGCACCCGCGCGCCGAGTTGCCGGCGCAGAGTGCGTAGCCAGGGAATGCCGGCATGGGTGGAGGTCGCCACTTGGCCCTGCACGTCGAAATGGAAGACCGACTTCGCCCGGCAGCGCTCCTCGCAAAGGCGCCGCCAGCGCGGATCGCCCATGCGCGCCGCGCCATCGCCGCGCACCCCATCGCGGATGAAGCACACATACATGTTCTCGGCATCCGTCGGCCAGTGCTGTTGAAAGTCGTTGAGAAATTCGTCCCAGTCCGGCGGCAGATGGTGCGCCTCGAAATAGCGCAGCGGGAACGAAAAGCCGTGGTCGATACCGACCAGCGTCGGCACATCCTCGGCCAGGCGCTCGGCCAGCCATTCGGCGATACCGCGCCGCGTCCAGTACTTGCGCGGACTCGGGGGCGGCGGCACTTCTTCGGCCGGCGTATCGACCTGCGCCAGATAGACGCGCAAGCCCTTCAGGCTGGCATTCGGTGTTTCCGCGCCCGAGTAGTCGATGCCGATGTAACGAGAGAATTGCATCATTTGAGCCGTACCGCCACGGCTGACTTTTCCGAGCCGGGCGCTTCAGCCGCCACTACGCCCTTGGTACGCCCGCACGATCAAGGGTTTTGCCGTTTCCAGATCGGCTTGGCTGACCAGCGACAACTCAAGGTCCCCGGTGCCCCAGTGCCCTTGTTGGCTGACATCGCGGCCGATGGTCGGCAGCGGCCCGATGTCTCCGGGGTTGAGGTGCAAGTACACCAAGAGTCGGTTCTTCTGCGCCACCACCGTGGCGAAGTTCTTCAAACGCTTGAAGGCCACATAAAGGCGCAACTCCTTGCGCTGCACATCGTCGCCGAGCGACCCGACGTAGTCCTCCAACGACGCCAGCAGTTCCGTCAAGTGCGGCGGCAGCAGGGGCAACCACTCGGCAAACGAGCGATCGCGCGGCGCCGACTTGGCCGGCGCGTCCTCCGTCGCCGCTCCCTTGGCCGGCTTCTGAGGAACCGGCTTACCGTTACCGCCGCTCGTCGCATTGGCGAGTTCGAGCAGCAATAACTCCTCGCCGAAGCGGCGGTAACGAATCAGCTCGATATTGCGGTTGATCTGCTGCACCGCGTGGCCATCGTACTTGGTGAAGTCCACGGCGATACAAACCAGACGTGGCGCACTCCAGTCGATGATGCCCGCCGCCGCCTTGCCCAGCTTGTCCATCACCAGCAGCTTGAACTCGGCCTGATGATCCATCAGCCAATCGAGATAGAACAGCCCTTGATTGATGACGTTCTCGCCGACCGACCGCTTGTACTCCAGGATCACCGGACAGTTGTTTTCATCCAGCCCCAGCGAGTCGATACGCCCGCCGTGGGTCTTGCCGGTGGAATACTCGGTCGCCAGGAAACGGATGCCGAGCAAAGGCTCCAGGTTGGCCTCGATCAGGTTTTGCAGCGGCTTTTCGAGGTCGGAGGCATCGCCTTGCAGCTCGGCGGCTTTGCCGTTCTTGAGTTGGAAGAGTTTGATGTCGCTCACGAGGCGCCCCCCTTCAATTCAAAATGCTCTTCCAGAGAATCGACCAGCTTCCCGGTCAAATCCAGCGTGTCGTTAAAGCGAATCTGCTGCCAGGCGCGCAAATTGAAGCCGATGGTCTTGTCCTCAACCTTGGTCGCGTCTGCGATCAGAATGAAATTCTCGTGCGGTTCGCCGCGCCCCTGATTCAAGCCCATAAGGAACCCGACCTCGTGATAGACGTTCTTGTTGCTCTGAGTCAGATCGGCGATCAGCAATCCGCAGCCGTCGATGATCTGGAGAATTTCGTCGGCGATGGTGTAACTGTGCCCCTTGTTCTCGCGGTCGATGCGGATGGGCTTCAACGCCAGGTCGGCCTGCTGCAAGGCGTGGTCCTTGTTCACTTGTGCGATGGCCGCCTCGATAGCCTTGTAGACCGCATCGGTATGGGTGCCGAATTCCATCGACACGAACACCTTGCGACGCCGCGCAGATAGCACGCTCTCGAACACCTCGACCAGACTTGCCGCATCCACCGCCTGCGTTCGGCCCAAGTGGTAGTGGTAGCCCAGTCCGCGCGTGGTGGTTGCGGGTGCCAGCCGGTCGATGCGGTTGCTCATAACCCAGCGCGCGAATGCCGGAAGCTGCTTGCCCGTGTTCTTCAGCGCGAAGTACGCGAAGGCCACCAGCACGCCGTGGCAGCCAGACTCCCGCAGGCGGTTGCGGTGCGGTTCCTCGTAGACGGTGTTGACGGTCTTCAACGCTTCCCGCAAGCGCGGCACTTGCGCGTCCAGCGTCGCCGCATCGGTAGCCTGTTTCAATCCCTCGTCCTTGGCGATGAGGAACTGCGCCAACGCAAGCGCCAGGGTATGCCGATTCTCGAAATGCTTGCTCAGCCCACCAAGAAACTCCGCGTTGAATTGCGGCAGCAGTTTGCGCGCCAGGTAATAGGCCGGGCCGAAGCTGGGTTTGTCGAGCAGGTCGGCGTCAGAGAACAACGCGTCCTCGCCGGTCTGGAGAATGAGGCGCAGGTTCTCCTCGGAGGTCAGCGGAATCTGCTTGGCGTTGATGTTGTGGAAGACAACCTTCTCGAAGCGCTGCGCCTCGGTGGGTTCGTCGTGCAGCACGATGCAGAACGGTGTCGGCAGGCCGTAATTCGCCTCGTGTGGTTTCAAGTCCTTGGCGGCGCTCAGACGGTGGTTACCATCGATGCGGAACAACCGGAAGCCTTGCTCTTCCGGCAACTGTAGCTGCTCCTCCCCGAGCGTGAAGTAAGCCAGCGTTGGCGCAGCCTGACCGCCAACGACGCTATAGCCGGCAGGCAGCTTGGTTTTCACCACCTTCAGCGCCAAGCCATCCGGATTGGCGCGAAACCCCTTGTCGCGCCAGTCTCCATTGCCGCCGCCCTTGAATCGCAGCGAAGCGGACAGCACCACCTCGGGGAAGAACAGATATTGCCGGTCGGCCAGGAAGCGCTCGATCTCTTCCTTATGCGTCTCGATCAGGTTGCGCTGGTAGGCGCCGTCGAAGCGCGAGCAGCGCGCCAACTCCCCCAGTGGTGCGACGCCCCGGATCACCGTGAAGCCACCCAGCGACGTATGAAGAATGCCGGACAGAATCATGCCTTGCCTCCCTGCAAGAGCTGTTGTTCGAAGCGTTCGCGGGCATTGCGCCAAATGGTTTCAGCGTTGGCACGCAGGCGCACGGATTCGGCTTGGCGGGCGAGCGTTTCTTCGACGATGTGGGTCTGCGTAGCCGGATCGGCTAGCGGTACAAGCAGATTGACGACATCCTCGTTGGCAATGCGAGGGTGGGTGTTGCCCGTCATCATGTGCTTGGTCTGCGCAACGATTAAGCTGGTGCGCATTACCACCGCCAGGTATTCGGGACGAAGGCTATCGGCATCGAAAGGCCGCATGACATGAAACTCGGTTGAGCTGACACCCTCGAAAGTCGCAAGCCAAACCTTGTTGAGGTAGGGCCGCAAGCGCCCATAGAGCACATCGCCCGGCGAAAAGGCAAAGCATTGGCCGGCGGCGGTTTCGGTGGCATCCGTGAGCTGGCCCGTACCGCTGGTGACTGAAGCAAGGCCGATATAGCGAGACTCGCCCGGCGACTTGATGATGTCGCGCTTGAATTCCACCAGTCGTGACAGCGGAGCGTTGGGCACGCGCTGAATCAGCTTGATGGCCTGCATCCGCTCGGGGTGGAAATAGTCGGCGGAAAGAGTACTGCCGGCCTTGGCGGTTGAAAGACGAATGGCATAGCCGGCTTGCCGGGGGAGGTCCAGATCGGGCAGCCCAAGTATTTGCTTGACCATTTCGTCGATAGAGGCCAGCAACCGTTCCGCCTCCGCCAGCGCCCGGTCGCGTTCGGTGCGGGCGGCGTCAAGTTCGGCCACCAGGCGGCGCTGAATATCGAGTGGCGGAAGTGGGATTTCTAACGACTTGAATTCTTCTTTGTTGATGTTCGGCTGCCCGGCTGGCCGCTGAATCGCAGCAACCCATGAGGCATAGACATCCGTCTTGGTGAAGCCATAGACAAACTTGGGCATTACCTCCTTGCTGAATCGGAACCGAATGCAATAGCCAGCAAATACCGAAGGATCGAATCGAGCATCGTGCAGGTAAGTCTTCCCGACCGTCGCCCCACTACGTGCAAACAATAAGTCCCCTGCCATGAGCTGATGCTTGTCGGCCCACTCTTCAGCTGCCACAAAATCGTGTGGCAACGTGATGCCATCGTCGCCGTAATCGGTAATACGGATATAGCGCGGTTGCTCGTCGCTGATTCGCTCAGTTGCCCGTGCCGATGTTCCATAGCAAGGCTCTTCGGAAACGAGGCTTGCAAGGCTTCGCTTCGGATAGGCGTAGTGTTGCTTTTTCGTATTGCGCACATACCCCGGATCGAGCCGCTCTTCGGGTAGCTCCCCCCGCCGCACCGCAAAGCAGACTGGCTGCCCTGCGGGAGCGGGGGCTAGACGAAAAAAGGTTCGGGGTCGCGCTTGAAGACGGCGTATTGCCCCAGCAAGCCGCTACCGGGCAACACATGGCGATGGCGCTCCGACCAGTGGCCGGGCTTCTTGCCCTCGCCAGGCACCCAATCGAATTCGACTTGCCAGTCGAACAGGTCGCAGCGCTGGCGCTCGGTGCGCGTCTTGTCCGGCGTCTCGGCCAGCACTTCCACCTGGTAGGTGGTGCGGCCGGTGGCGTCGTAGCCGATGTTCTCGGCCATCGCCATGAAGATGGCTTCGTCGTCCGAGGCCGGCACGTTGGGCGCGCGCTTTTCCAGGAACACCACACTGGATTTCACGCCCGCCCCGAAGTGAGCAAAGGCGAATTGCGGCAGCGAGACCACGGCCAGCACCTTGAAGCGCTCCAGCAACCAGTCGCGCACGCCTTGCAGGCTGGCGTTGGTCAAGAGACCGTCGGGCAGCACCACAGCCGCTTGGCCGCCCGGTTTCAAGAGTTGCCAGACCCGTTCGCAGTAAATGATTTCGGTCTTGACGCTGGCGCGCTGCTTGATGGCTTTCTTGCCAGCGGTGGGGTCGTCGCTCTCGTCCTCAAGATCGTCGTCGTCCTTGCCGCCGCCCTTGGCGATGTAACGGGAGAGTTCATAGCTGGAAAGGTAGCTGTGCAATTCGTCCTTGATGACGGCGCCAAAGGGCGGATTGGTCGGAATCTTGGCGAAGCCCTTACGCTCGTCGCGTCGAAAGACCAGCTCGTCCTTCTCGGTCTTGGGGTTGAACACCGTTTCCCAAGAACCGCCGATGATTTTCATGAATGCGTCGTTCTTCCTGGCGATATCAGCCAGCGGTTCCAGCGCATCGTTGCCGATCACGTTGGTATGGCCGTCGTCGTGGACGATCATGTTCATCTTGGCAACGCGGGCGATCTCCTCGTTGATCTCGATGCCGAACAGGCGCTTTTCGGCGAAGCTGTGCCAGTAGTCGAAATGCTCCTTGCTGTCCTCGTCGTAGTACTCGCTGGCCAGCCTGCGCACATGGTCGAGGGCATGCAGCAGAAAGCCGCCGGAACCGCAAGCCGGGTCCATCACCGTGTCGTCAGCCTTGATGTCAAGCATCTGGATGGCAAAGGCAATGATGTTGCGCGGCGTGAAATACTGGCCGAAGTCGCCCTTGAAAAAGCCATCCATGAACTGCTCGAAGGCGACGCCTTTGGTATCCAGATCGGTGGCGGTGAGGTTCACGCCCTCAATGTGCAAGACTACGTTCCTAAGCGTGACATCGTCGATCTTGATGTCGTCGTTGAAAACGTCCGGCTCGTTCTGGCGCTCGATGGCGTACATGGCCTTGATGCGCTCGGCCAAGCGCTTGGGTGTCTCGAAGGTCTTGACCTGGAAGTCGTAGGGCTCGCCCTTCCTGCGCGCTTTCTTCTCGTCACGGGTTTTGAGGAAGATCAGCTTGGTCAATTCGCCAAACGCCATCGGTGGCGAGAGACGACCGCCGCCCCATAGGGTTTGATGGCACTTACGAATTGTCTTGATGAGGTCGTCGCGGCTAACCGCGCCGATGTCGGGCTTGTCGGGCGCCTTGTGGTGGTACTTGAATGCTTCGGGCTTGCCGTATTGCACCGGCAGGTCGGCGATGATGTTCGCCTCACGCTCAAGCACGCCGAAGTTATCGGAGCAGTCGTAAAAGGCGCGGGTTTGTCCGGCGATGACGCCGATGTATTCGGCACGGAATTTGTGCGCATGACCATTGCCGAACGCTTGCTCCACCGCCTGCTTGAACTCGGTATCGGAAACGGCATCGCGCTTGCACTCGATGACGCCGAATGGCTTGGTCTGTTCCTTGTCTCGGAAAACCACTAGATCGGCCCGATCGACCGGCGTGCGGTCGGGAACCGTGACCTCGACACCGATACACTCGGGCTTGTAGCCATAGCGATAGATCAGTTCCGCATAGTAGGCGGCGCGCACCTTCTCTTCGGGGTCGCTCCACTTCTCGCTGACGTTTACCGCCACATAGCGAATCTTCTCCGTCTTGCCGGCGGTAATGAGTTGAAGATGCCCGTCGGCAAAGGCTCTTTGCAGGAGGTCTTGGGTTTCCTTCGCCATGTCTATTTCCTCTTGGATTTCTTGGTGCCGGCAGTCGGTAGGTCTTCTGAAACCACGACACCCACCCGTCCGCAATATTCGCGGATCATCACTTCCACCATATTGGCGATGCTGCGGTGTTCCTGTTCGGCGGCGGCGCGCAGCGCCTCTTTCAGGCCGGGCTCGATGCGAAGGCTCAAGGTGGCCGTCTTGCCGGTTGCCATCATTTCCCCTTGTGTGGCGCTTGTACTGCGGAAGTGCGGTAATGTACCGGAGAGCCCGGCATAATCCAAATTCATGACATTCACAACTCCAATTCCAGGGAGTGAGACATGAGCCGCCACTATTCGCCCCGCGACTTCTTCCGCAACACACCCAACGCCCTGCTGGCCCGCTATTTCGCTGCGCGCGGGGGGGTTGCAGGACTTCGATTTCGCGGCGATGAAGGAAACGAAGATCGAGCCGCTGTTCGAGGCGTGGATGGCGCTGCCGGAGGCGCAGCGGGCGAAGATGGAGGTGGACCTGCGCGAGATCGGCGACATGAGCAACGAGAAGGGCGTCAAGGCCATCATCGACGAGGCGCTGTTTCACATGGACGAGGAAACCGAGCGTCCCGCCTTCGTCGCCCTGCCGATGACGCTGCCCGGCCATCACGACCGGGCGATGACGGCCTTTCTCGATTATCCGCAGCTCTGGAAGGGGGCAACGCGGCTCTACCATGCCGACACGCTTTCCTACTGGCGCAAGCGCAAGAACCTGCCGAAGATCAAGGCCGGCGTCGAACCGGCGAACGTCGCGGCACTGGAGGCGGGAATCAAGTGCTACTACCAGGCCCTGGACGGGCGGGCCAAGCATTGCCAGGTGGAAACCTACCGGCGCGGCGAGCTGGAATACTTTTTCGCCTTCCCCGAGGACTACGCCCAGAACGCGCCGGAGTGGGATGGCCCGAAGCTGGCCCTGCAATCCCGGCATCCGCCGTTCGAGATTGTCTTCGTCTGGGATGGCGACGATGGCCGGCTGGACCTGCACCTGACCGGCGACAAGCGGGCGGTGGAACCGTTGCAGACGATATTTGCCGAGCACATCCTGAAATGCGTGGAATTGCCCGCCGACCCGACAAGAGCGCCGATTGCGCACGGGCCTTTCTGCGTGACCTGCACGAAGCCTGCCCGATCAGGATCACCAGGCTGCTGACCGAAAACGAGCCGCAGGCGAAGTTTCAGCGGAGCTACAACGGCAAGGAATTCACCGACCGCCTGTTCGGCGCCAAGGACCGTCAGCCTAGCGGCGCGCACGAGTTCGATCGGCTCTGCCAGGCCCTGGGCATCGAGCACCGTCTGACCAAGCCCAGGGCGCCGCAGACCAACGGCATGGTCGAGCGTTTCAATGGCCGCATCGCCGAGGTGCTGGCCACTCGGCGATACGATAGCGCCCAGGACCTGGAGACCACGCTGCTGCGCTACGTCTGGCTCTACAACCATCATCTACCCCAGAAAGCGCTCGGTCACCGATGCCCCATGGATGCCATGAAACAGTGGTACGCTGAAAAACCTCATTTGTTCACTAAAAAACCTCGCAATCGTCCGGGACCCAACAGCTAAGACCTGCTATTCGACGGTGAGCAGAAGGGTGAGGCAGTACGAAAGTGCATCAGGGCGATGAGGGTGTTGTTTTGCAAGACCTGACCCCTGAACCTGACCCCCGAAAGTGCATCAGGGCGATGAGGGTGTTGTTTTGCAAGACCTGACCCCTGAACCTGACCCCTGAACCCAAGACCCTGACCCCTGAACCCAAGACCTGACCCCTGAACCAATGTGCGTCCGAAATCGCCGCCCTCTTCACCGCCGCCCAGGTGCCGCTTAGGCTCTCGTCCGCGTACACTCTCCGTGTATGAAGGACAAACTGGTGAACAGCTGGCTCGACATCGCACCGGCTTATCTCAATTTCGCCATTCGCTTTCTGCGCCGCCCAAGCGAGGCATTCGGCGACGCTGCGCATTCCGGGACAGTCTCGCGAGACCTGACTTCGATCCTCGGGGGCGGCGTTGCGCTGTCCTACCTGATCGCGTTCGCGATGGCACCGGCGCAGCTGAGAGAGGATCCTTCCTGGTTGATCCGGTGGCTCACCGGCGTGGATTACTACGCCATGCCCTTGCTTGGCCTGGTCGCGGCGGTCATGCTCGGCATCGCCGTACATTGGCTTGGTACCCTCTATGCCGCGCTGTCCCGCGCCTTCGCCAGCAAGGCGCCGGGCCCGTGGGACCCACACCTCGGCGGCAGGCTCGAAGATTCGGTCAATGCAGCGCTCGGCTTTGCCGCCATCTTTCTGCCCCTCGCCAGCGCGGTGCTGAGCGTCGCTGCCTGGGTGCGTGTCACGTGGTTCAGCGCGCTGCTGGGGCTGCTCATGGGGGTCTTTGTTTTCGTTTATTTTTCCCTGGCGCTGGCTGCGACCCATCCGGACACAGGATGTCGCCAAGCAGTGATGGCGATGTGCGGCGGACTCTTTTTGGCATTTCTCGCCTGGCAGGGGTGGTTGGCGTTCTCATGAGCGCTTCCATGCGCAACGCTTGCAGTACTTGGCAATGCTCGATGCGCCCACCCTGCGTGCCGCAGCCGAGCAGCAGCACCGGACGCCCTGCGGCACCGAGCTACAATCGCGCAGCTCCTGTGCCGCTGACATCGCCCGTCAATGCCGATGCTTGGTCATCGGGAGGCCGTGTTGATGCGACGCAGCGCAGCAACGGGGCAGGTCTTGCAGTGCAGCATCGGGGTCAGGTCTTGTGCAGCGCAGCATCGCAAGGGGAAGTGGTCAAGCATCGCAAGGGGAAGGGGTCACAAGGGGAAGGGGTCAAAGGGGAAGGGGTCAGGTCTTTCATTATCACATCACCCCCCTACCGAGTCCTCGTACGCGCTCACCAGCCTGCTCACCGTCGTGTAGTGCACCCCGAAATGCTGCGCATGTGACAAGGAGCTTTAGCAGGGTGTTGAAAATCGCAGGCATGCCTTCGGCGACATGCCTATAAAACAGGCAATTTTTTCGTTTCCGGAGCCTTG
>OGCL01002187.1_pt1 | contig 14250 bp, 15 predicted proteins | sample 1570041 | NCBI WGS metagenome assembly OGCL01 (sample SAMN06266162, study PRJEB24511) | hot springs metagenome | isolation source: Hot spring water | place: South Africa: Limpopo | collected 2015-06-22 | reverse complement strand
GAACGGACGAAATGCACCTTGTGCGGATCCTGATGGATGCCCGCGACGAAGTGTTTGTCGAGCTTCACATAGCCCGGCTTGATCTCCGACCACAGGCGCAGGCTTGAGGACCCCTCCCCTAAGTCGTCCATGGCGATGCCCAGGCCCATGTCGCGCAGACGCTCAACCGTCTCCCGCAGCAAGGCATATTCGAAGCCGGGCATGCTCTCGGTGATCTCTAGCACCACCTGGCTCGAGGCCAGGCCATGCCGTCGCAGCCAGGACTGAATCGCCTCGGCGGAAAAATCGGGATGCAGGAGACTGGCGGGCGAGACGTTGACGAACAGCAGTCCCCCCAGGCGCCGTTCCACTGCCGCCTCAAGGATGGCCTGGACGCAGGCCGCATCCAACTGCACCACCCGCCCGAGCAGGGCAGCGGCCCCGAACAAGGCGTCCGGGGCGTGCAGGGGGCCGTCGGACGGTCCGCGTATGAGGGCCTCGTAACCGAGGATGCGGCCATTGACCAGGTCCAGGATGGGTTGAAACAGGACCTGCAACACGCGCCGGCTGATGACGGCTTCCAATTGGGGGCCCAGGGCGTCGGGATGCATGTGCGCAGTCTCGGTGTCGACCCCCGCGAGCATATGACGGTGTGATGACAAAGGCATGAAGAAGCTCAAGAAAGACCACTGCCGCGGTCGAGCCCCGAGGCCAGCCGGTGCGCCCATCGGGTGGTCTCCGGGAGGCGGTAGCGACGGGTGCAGGCGAGGACCAGACGGATGGCGGTCTCTAGTGACACCCGGTGCCCGATGGAGACATAGAGGGGCTTGACCCCGACTCGGGTGCGCAGCACGGCCCCGAGCACCTCCTCCCCGTCCACGAGCGGCGTCCAGCCGCCTTTCTCCTGCGGCGGCTCGGCATGGCTGCCGATGAGCCGGGTCTTGGCGACACCGATACTGGGTGCATCCAGCAACACCCCGAGGTGACAGGCGATGCCGAAACGGCGCGGATGTGCAACGCCCTGGCCATCACAAAGATAGACATCGGGACGCACGGCCAGCCCCTCGACGGCGGCCAGGACCGCGGGCAGTTCGCGGAAGGACAAGAGCCCCGGCACATAGGGAAAGGATGTGGGCAGCCTGACCAGGGCCCGATCCACCGGCTGCAGGCCTGGGTAACTGAGCACCACCACCGCCGCGCGGGCCACCTGCCCCGCTTCCTCGAAGCCCACGTCGACCCCGGCCACATGGCGGATCTCCGGCAGGCGGTCGGCAATCTCCACCCGTGGGCGCAATCCGTCCTGTATCGCAGCGGCCTCCCAAGGGGTGACTGCCCAGGGATGGGACGGGGGTTCAGTTCGCCTGGCAGTCGACACAGACCAAAGAGATGTCGTCGTGACCGCGTTCGCTGCCGATCCGTGACTGCATACACGCTCCTTCGGATATGTCTCGGTCGCTGCGCTCCGTGGGCCTTGCGCTTCATCCCGCTCGCTGCTTTCTTCAGCGTTTCCCTAACCGTTCATGGCCGCTTGTCCACCCCTGACTATGAAAGACGTCGTTGACAGCCATGAACGGTCCCTCTCTTAAAGCCCCTCCCCCCGAGGGGGAGGGGAGTGTGGTGAGTCGGCTGCGCGACTTTCACGATAAATCTTCCGGCCCCGGTTTCAGACGTTGAACAGGAAATTCATCACATCGCCGTCCTTGACGACATAGTCCCTGCCCTCGGAACGCATCTTGCCGGCCTCTTTCGCGCCCTGTTCTCCGCCATAGGCAATGAAATCCTCATAGGCGATGGTCTGCGCGCGGATGAAACCCTTCTCGAAATCGGTGTGGATCACCCCGGCGGCCTGGGGCGCGGTATCGCCCTTGTGTATGGTCCAGGCCCGCACCTCCTTCACCCCGGCGGTGAAATAGGTCTGCAGACCGAGGAGGTCATAGGCGGCACGTATCACACGGTTGAGCCCCGGCTCGGTGAGGCCCACATCGGCCAGGAACAACGCCTTCTCTTCGTCGTCGAGATCGACGATCTCCGACTCCAGGGCGGCGCAGACCGGCACCACCGGCGCGCCCTCGCCGGCCGCGTGGGCCTGGACCCGATCCAGGAGAGGATTGCCCGTGAGGCCCTGCTCATCGACGTTGGCCACGTACATGGTGGGCTTGGCGGTGAGCAGGAACAGGGGCCTGAGCAGCGCCCTTTCCTCGTCGTAGAGATCCAGCGCACGCACCGGCCGTCCCTCGTTGAGGCCGGCCAGGGCCTTCTCCAACACCGCCACCAGGCGCTGGGCCTCCTTGTCGCCCCCGGCGCGGGCCACCTTGGCGTAACGGGCCAGGGCCTTCTCGACGGTGGCCAGGTCGGCCAGGGCCAGTTCCGTGTTGATCACCTCGATGTCCGAAACCGGATCCACCCGGCCCGACACATGCACCACATTCTCGTTCTCGAAGCAGCGCACCACATGGGCGATGGCATCCGTCTCCCGGATGTTGGCCAGGAACTGGTTGCCCAGGCCCTCGCCCTTGGATGCGCCCGCGACCAGCCCGGCGATGTCGACGAACTCGACGATGGCCGGAACGACCCGCTGGGGCTTGACGATCTCCGCCAGCCTGAGCAGACGGGGGTCTGGCACCTCCACCACACCCACGTTGGGTTCGATGGTGCAGAAGGGGTAATTTTCGGCGGCGATGCCCGCCTTGGTCAGGGCGTTGAACAGGGTCGACTTGCCGACGTTGGGCAGACCGACGATGCCGCATTTCAGGCTCATGGCTGATCTCGTGAGGGGTGAGGGATGAGGGGTGGAGCGGGTCGGGTGTTCGCCCGCTGGACAGCGGCATTCCAGTCACCCCTGCCGATCAGGGGCCACAGATCCAGGGCCCGATCGATGGCGGCATCGATTTCGGCCCGCTCCTCGCGACGGGGCGGCTTGAGCACGAAATTCACCACCTCGTCGCGCTCGCCTGGATGTCCGATGCCGATCCTGAGACGCCAGTAATCCTGGGTGCCCAGATGTGCGGTGATGTCCTTCAGTCCGTTGTGGCCGCCGAGCCCACCGCCGAACTTGAGTCGCAATTGCCCTGGCGGGATGTCCAGCTCGTCGTGCACCACCAGCACCTCCGCGGGAGGGATGCGGTAGAACCGGACCATGGCGCTCACCGCCAGCCCGGACCGGTTCATGTATGTTTGCGGCAGCAGGAGCCAGAGTCCCGCCCCGCGATCGTGCCCCGCCAGCGCGTGAAAACGGCTCTCCCTGACGAGGCCGATGCCCAAGCGGGCGGCCAGCCGCTCACAAAACCAAAACCCGGCATTGTGCCGGGTTTCGGAATATTCGGCCCCGGGGTTGCCGAGGCCGACCACCAGTCGCGGGGCGGCCTGCATACTGCGGGTCTATCAGGCGGCAGGCCCGCCCTCTTCCGCCACGCCGGCTTCCTCGGCCTTGGCACCCAAGATGGTGGCCACGGTGGGGTCCTCACCGCGTTGCAGCAGGGGCAGCTCCACACCCGGCGGCAGCTTGAGGTGGGACAGGTGCAGGGAGTGACCCGCGGCCAGATCCTTCAGGTCCACCTCGATGAATTCGGGCAGGTCCTTGGGCAGGCAGACCACCTCCACCTCGTTCATCACATGACTCATGACCCCGCCCTGCAACTTGACCCCAGGGGCGATGTCGCCATTGAGGAAGTGCAGCGGCACCTTCATGTGCACCTTGTGGGTGGCGTCCACACGCTGGAAATCGACATGCATGATCTGCTGCTTGTAGGGATGCAGCTGCACGTCCTTGAGCAGCACCGACTCCGGCTGCCCATCCACGAACAGACTCATGACGGAGGCGTGCGAAGCCTCCTGGCGCAGCACCAGGAAAAGCTCCTTGTGGTCCATGGACACGGCCTGGGCCGGTTTTCCCCCGCCATAGACGATGCCGGGCACGCGGCCGGCACGACGCAGGCGGCGGCTCGCACCCGTACCCTGCGGATCGCGCTTGGTGGCATTGATTTCGAAATGCATCAGTTTCTCCTTGCAGTTGATAAACGACCGCCCGCGACCAGGCGGCATTTCAGATTTCAGGTTTCAGGTTTCAGCCTCCCGGTCATGAGTCATCTGCTACCTGAACCCTGTAACCTGTAACCTGAATCCTGAATCCTGTCATTCCATGAACAGCGAACTCACCGAATCCTCATTGCTGATACGGCGGATGGTCTCCGCCATCAGTTCGGCCACGGTCAGCACGCGGATGCGCCTGCATTGCTTGGCATCCTCGCGCAGGGGGATGGTGTCGGTCACCACCAGTTCGTCGAGCTGCGAATGGTTGATGCGCTCGACTGCGCTGCCCGACAGGACCGGGTGGGTGATATAGGCCACCACACGGCGTGCACCATGCTCCTTCAGCGCAGCGGCCGCCTCGCACAAGGTGTTGGCGGTATCCACCATGTCATCCATGATGATGCAGGTGCGCTCACGCACATCGCCGATGATGTGCATCACCTTGGCCACGTTGGGCTTGGGCCGCCGCTTGTCTATGATGGCCAGGTCGCAGTCTAGGCGCTTGGCCACCGCACGTGCACGCACCACGCCTCCGACGTCCGGGGAGACCACCATCAGGTTCTCGTAGCTCTGCTTCCAGATGTCGCCCATCAGGATGGGGGTGGAATAGATGTTGTCCACCGGGATGTCGAAGAAGCCCTGGATCTGGTCGGAGTGCAGGTCCATGGTGAGCAGGCGGTTGACGCCGACGGCGGTGAGCATGTCAGCCACCACCCGCGCGGTGATGGGCACGCGCGCGGAGCGCACGCGGCGGTCCTGGCGGGCATAACCGAAGTAGGGGATGGCGGCGGTGATGCGGCCGGCCGAGGCGCGCCGCAGCGCGTCCACCATCAGCATGATCTCCATCAGGTTGTCGTTCGTGGGCGTGCAGGTGGGCTGCAGGACAAACACGTCCTTGCCGCGCACGTTCTCCAGGATCTCCACCAGGACCTCGCCGTCGGAGAACCGGCCCACCGTGGCGCGCCCGAGGTGGATGTTGAGATGGCGCACCACATCCTCGGCAAGCCTGGGATTGGCATTGCCGGTGAATACCATCAGGCTGTCATAGGCCACTGCCGCACCCCGCTAGCATCTTCACCATGCCCAAGGGAAACGCTGAATAAAATGCTGTGCGGGCGAATCGCTGCGTTGCGCGGTGCTCGCTCCCTCGCCTAACTCATTGTTATGTCCCGGTCGCTGCGCTCCGTGCGCCTTGCGCTTCATCCCGCTCGCTGCTTTCTTCAGCGTTTCCCTAGCAAACGACGACGTCACATAAAAAGAAAAAAGCGTGCGGCGTTACCGCACGCTTGTTCGTGCCTGCCCGACCGAGACCGCCGGCAGGCGGCATTGGCTGGGGAGGTAGGATTCGAACCCACGCATGCCGGAATCAAAATCCGGTGCCTTAACCAACTTGGCGACTCCCCAAGCAACCCGTCAGACGCATTCAAACAGGGGGTGCCTGTCCAGACCGTCCGCTACAAAACCCGTCCATCCCGCCGGACGCATACCGTACACCGCTTCGGCGCTGGCGCGATCCGGGAAGGCCGCAAACACGCAGGCACCCGATCCGGTCATGCGCGCGTCGCCGTGTTGCCTGAGCCAGGCGAGATACTCGCCGACCACGGGATGTTTCGCGACCACCACCGGCTCCAGGTCATTGTGCCCGTAGCCCGGCGGAAGGGGCATGATTTTGATGGCTGGCGTATCTCTTGTCAATGCCGGCGATGCGAACACCTCCGCCGTGGAGACCACCACCGGCGGCGTCAGCACCACATAGCTGGCCGGCGTCAGGTCCACCGGCTGCAGAACCTCGCCCACGCCCTCGGCGAAGGCGCTGCGCCCGTAGATGAATACCGGCACGTCGGCGCCCAGACCGAGACCGATGTCCTGAAGCCGCTGGCGCGTAAGTCCGAGCCCCCAGATCCGGTTCAGGGCGATGAGCACGCTGGCTGCATCGGAACTGCCGCCCCCCAAGCCGCCGCCCAGGGGCAGACGCTTGTCCAGCCAGATGTCCGCCCCCAGACGACAGCCCGTATGGGACTGCAGGGTGCGGGCGGCACGCCAGGTGAGATCCCGCTCCACAGGCACGCCGGGAAGGGGGTTGCGCAGATGGATGGCCCCATCCGTGCGCCTGGCCAGGTAGAGGTTGTCACCGTAGTCCAGGAAGCGGAACAGGGTTTGCAGCAGGTGGTAGCCGTCCGGCCGACGCCCGACCACGTGCAGGAACAGGTTGAGCTTGGCCGGGGCGGGCCAGGCCGCACCCTCGGGTGTCTCAGGAGACAGGCCGTGTCGTCCCGGCGGTGACATGCATGACCTCGTGCCGATGGGGGTGACTCAAACCGGGTTCAACCCAGATTGTCCATTAGGACGCGGGAAGGCGCGAAGCCCATGATCGAGGCAGGTTGCGCGTGACGATCGCAGGCGAGGTTGAACACCTCGCCGAGAAATAACGAGTAAGCTGGCCGATCAGGGGCGAGCGAGACCCGCGTAGGCCGGGAAGCTGCATCGGGAAGCACTTCGATCGTCCTCTGGCACAAAGCTACCGAAGGCATGGGCCGGTCTAATGGACAGTCTGGGTTCAATCCGCCTGCCAGGCATCCACCACTAGGCGGAATTCCAGTGCCTCGTCACGACGGGCGAAGATGCGACCCGGCAGCCAGCGCTCGCCGTGGACCTGATAGCGCCCGTACTCGACACGCCAGCCGTCCTGCGTCAGGCGCGCGACGCGTCCCTCTCCGTTGCGCTCCAGTTCGTATGGAGCGCCTGGCCTGGGCTGCGCGGAGAGCCAGTGCACCATGCCGTCCAACGGCAGGCGCACCCCCAGTACGGCATCCAGCAGATCCTCCCCGCTGACGGCAACATAGGTTCGCCCTTCGGCGCTCTTGAGGGTGACCTGTCCGTCTGCCCGGCGCAGTTCCGCCACGCCCTGCCCCAAGGGGGAACTGAGCAGGATCTCATCGCTGATCGGGTCGCGTCTCCAGCGTATGCCGCCCGAGAAGGACTGTTCCGCCGTCCTGACCGAGACACGCCCCTCGAGATGGAACCGGCTCAGGACCTGCTGCGGTGGCTCGCCGGCAGGCGGCGGCGCCGGCGTCTGCCGCATCTGCGCACAACCGGCGAGCAGGGTCAGGCCCAGTCCCAAACCCAGGAGCCTGACTAACCTGCCTCCCCGGGCGCAGACGGGTCGCCGTCCGTCACGCGCTGATCGAATCACGGCTGCAGCCGACCCAGGGTCTCGCGCAGGCTTTCGTTGTCGGGATGCTCGCGCAGGGATCCCTGCCAGATGCGCCTGGCCTCCTCGCGCTCGCCCCGCACCCAAAGGACCTCGCCCAGGTGGGCGGCGATCTCCGGATCGGGCCGCAGGGCAAAGGCGCGCTTGAGATAGTCCAGCGCCTCGTTGACACGCCCCGCCTTGAACAGGGCCCAACCCATGCTGTCGAGGATGAAGGGGTCATCGGGTGCCAGCTTGATGGCCTGGTCCAACAGTGCGATGGCCTCGGCGACCCGATCCGTGCGGTCCGCCAGGGTATAACCCAGGGCGTTGTATGCGTGGGCATGGTCAGGCTTGAGGCGGATCAGCTGCCTCAGATCCTGCTCGAGGACGTCCAGGCGGCCGAGCTTTTCCGCCGCCATGGCCCGGTCGTAGAGTAGTTCCGGCGACTCGGGCATCGCCGCCAGTCCCCGGCTGAGTACCTCGTAGACCTGCTTGTAATCCCTCGCTTCGCGCAGCATCTGCGCTTCGGCCTGGATGATCTGCACCCGATCCGCGTCGGTGTCTGCGGCGATACCCGCGAGCAGGATGCGCCCCTCGTCGACGCGGCCGAGCTTGCCCAGCACGACCGCAGCCTTGAGTCCGGCATTGAACAGGTTGCGTCCGTCCTGCACGCTGCGGTACCAGTTCAGGGCCTCCTCGTACTGGCGTCTCGCTTCGCTCAACTGCCCCAGGTACATCCTCACCTGGTCCCTATCCGCCTCGTCGCTCGCCAGGGCCTCCCTGAGATAGCCCTCGGCGGCTTCCATGTCGTTCATCTGCATGGCCAGCAGACCCAGAGAGACGAGAATCTCGGGTTTGCCCTGGCCTTGGCTGCGCAAGGTCTCGAACTGGGCGCGCGATTCTGCGAAACGGCTCATGCGGGCATATTGCCGGGCCAGGGCCAGCCGCACCTCGCGGGCGTCAGGGTGCTGCGCAAGGAAATCCCGCCAGTAACCCACCACCAGATCATCCCCCTTGCGTTGCAGGATCTGACCCTTGAACAGGGCAACGGCCTCCCAGCCCGGCTTGAGCCGCAGGGCCTCATCCGCCGCCTGCAAGGCCCGGTCCGACTGACCGGCATGCCAGGCCACCTGCGCCATCGCGTAGCTGGCCTCGGGCACCGAGGGATAGGATGCCGCCAGTTCGTTCATCAGGGCCAGGACCGCCGGCTTGTCCTGATGGCGCAGCAGCATCCCGGGCAACTGCAGAAAGGACTCGCCCACGCCGCGCCCACCGTTCTTCAGCATCCACTCCAGGTGTGGCCTCGCGTCCTTGAGGCGCCCCGAGCTGATGAGCAGGGAGACGTAGGTCTGGCGCGCCTTGAGCGAATCCGGGTCGCGTTCCAGCCAGAGTTGTGCGGCCTTCAGGGCATTCGCCGGCTTGCGGGCGAAGATCGCCATCTCCGTGGCGCGTTGGGCGATGCGGGGGTCACGCGTCTTGACCGCCAGATCCAGGAAGGCCTCGCTGGCCAGGGTCAGTTCACCACGCTGAGCCGCGATTTCCCCCAGCATGAACTGGTAGAGGATCTGCGGCGTAAGCTCCTGGCGGGGCGGCAAGGATGCCGGCAGGGGCGCGGCGGGCTCAGGCTTTTCCGCCTGCGCCACGGTCGTGTTGGCGCAGGCGGTTACGGTCATGAGGCCGATCACGACCGAGATCAGGGCTTTGAAGGTCATGGCATGTCCAACAAGGTGCTGTCGCCATTATGCAAAAGGCCGCACGGGGGCGAAAGGTTTACCGTGAAAGTCTCGAGCGCGACTCCCGACGCTCCCCTCCCCCTCGAGGGAAGGAGCAGGGGAGAGGGAGCGTTCATGGCCGTCCACTACGTGTAGCATCGGCAGGGGCGGCCATGCGGCCATGAACGGTTGGCATCGGCATCAGCTCCCCGCGCCCTCCTCCTCATAGGGGCGGAATTTCAGGATCAGCTCCTCGCGAAAGGTGCTCGCCAGCTCACGGTCGGGCGGCAGCGGCAGTGGCGACGCCCTGAGGATGGCGAGCTCGACCTGACGGTCGTAGGCCGGCTGGCCGCTGGACCGCAGCAGCGTGAGCCTGAGCACCTCACCATCCGGGAGCAGGCGCACCTGGTAGACGACCTCCGGGTTGCCGCTCAGATTCGGCGGCAGGCGCAGGTGACCCTGGATCTTGCTGCGGATGCGGCCGCGGTAATCCTCGATCATCTTCAGGCGGGCGGCGGCCTCGGCCTGGCTGCGGGCGCCGCGCTGCAGCAGGCGGGCCTCCCCGGCCAGATCCTCCTGCAGCTGACGCGCCAGCTCCTCGTCCAGTTCCCGGCGGGCGCGTTCCTGGGCCAGCCGTCGCGCCTCCTCCTGTCGGCGCGCCTGCTCCTCCTGGCGCTGACGTTCCGCCTCCTGCCGCTCGCGTTGCTGGCGCGCGGCCTCCTGTTCTCGGCGTCGCTCGGCCTCCATGCGGGCCTGTTCCCTCTGGGCCTGTTCCCGTTTCTCGGCCTCCAGGCGGCGACGTTCCTCCTCCTTCCTGGCCTCGAGCTCGATCTCCGCCTTGGGCTCGACGGGCGGGGGTGCCGGCAGCGGTTCCGGTGGCGCGACCGGCTCTGCCGGCACGGCGGGCGGCGGTGCAACGGGCTCGGGCAGGGGCGGCAATTCCGCCCACAGGTCGGCATAGACCGGCAATTCCGGCAGGCTGCGCCAGGTCACGCTGAACATCAGACCGAGGAGGAACAGCCCATGCACCAGCATGGCCATGGCGCCGGCCCCGAAATACTGGCCGCCGGAGGGACGGATCACGACGCCCCCGGCTTGACCAGGAGGCCGACGCGCGGCGCCCCGGCCCTTTGCAGCGCGTCCATGACCTGCATCACGGCCTCATAGCGCACGTCCTTGTCCGCCGAGATGACCACCGGCTGGTCCTTGTGCACCTTGAGCCGATCCGCCACCGCCTGCACGAGCCGCTCCCGGGTCAGGACCTCCTCATTATCCGGCGCTGCCCGGTCGCGCAGCAGCAGGGTGCCGTCGAGCTTGACCATCACCTCCAGGGGGGCGGTGGGCGCCGTGCCGCTCTTGCCCACGCTGGGCAGTTCGACCTGGCCGGGATTGATGAAGGGGGCGGTCACCATGAAGATGACCAGCAGCACCAGCATCACGTCGATGTAGGGCACGACGTTGATCTGATTGATGGATTTGCGTGTCCGGCGACCTGCCATGATCTGCCTGTTACCGTGAAAGTCGCGAGCGCCACTCACCACACTCCCCTCCCCCGCGGGGGGAGGGGCTTAAGGAGAGGGACCGTTCATGGCCGTCAACGACGTCTTTCATAGTCAGGGGTGGCCGTTTGGCCATGAACGGTTATCGTGAAAGTCGCGCAGCCGACTCACGACGCTCCCCTCCCCCTCGGGGGGAGGGGCTGGGGGAGAGGGAACGGACACGGCGACATTCATGCTCTGGGGTGGCCGTCGCCATGTCCGTTAGGTACGGATGACCTGGCGCTGCAGCAGGATGGAGTATTCCTCGATGAACACGTCCAGCCGGTTCGCCAGCCGATCGATGTCGTGGGTGAAGCGGTTGTAGGCAACCACCGCCGGGATGGCCGCGAACAGGCCGATGGCCGTGGCGATGAGGGCCTCGGCGATGCCCGGTGCGACTTGGGCCAGGGTGGCCTGGGAGACACTCGCCAACCCGCGGAAGGAGTTCATGATGCCCCAGACGGTGCCGAACAGGCCGACATAGGGCGATACCGAACCCACCGTGGCGAGAAAGGGCAGATGCGACTCCAGGGCATCCAATTCACGCTGGTAGGCCGCCCGCATCGCCCGCCGGGTGTAGTCCATCACATGCTGCGGATTGACCTTGGCCTGGGCGGACAGGTTGTTGAAGGAGACATATCCCATGCGGAAGACCCCCTCGATGCCCGACTTGTCCGGGCTTTCGCTGATCTTCTTATACAGGGCACGTTTGTCGTCGCTGCCCCAGAACTCCTGTTCGAAGCCGTCGGTGCGGCGCTGCTCGCGCCTGAGCAGGAAGTACTTGAGGAAGATGATCCACCACGAGGCAAGCGACGCCGCCAGCAGAAGCAGCATCACCCCCTTCACCACCCAGCTTGCGGACAGCACTAGGGCAAGCAGGGAGAGGTCTTGATCGACGGACAGGTCCATGAGGGTCAGGGCAGCAGGCGTTTGATGATGTGAGGTGGAATTCTAGCCGGCCTGAAGTCCGCGTTCCGCACGCAGGCGATCCTGACCCGCGCCGTCAGCAGCACCGCCCCGGCGCGCACCACCGCCTGCTCCAGCGTAAGGCTGGCCCCGCCCAGTTCCAGCAAGCGGCTGTGGATCGCAAGCAGGTCGTCGAATCGGGCCGGCCGCAGGAAGTCCACGGCGATGTGACGCACCACGAACACCAGCCCGTCGCGCGCCGCCAGCTCGGTCTGCTCCACGCCCAGGGCGCGCAACCATTCCGAGCGCGCACGCTCCAGGAAGCGCAGGTAGTTGGCGTAATAGACCACGCCGCCGGCGTCGGTGTCTTCCCAATAGACCCGCACCGGCCAGACGAAGGCCTCGTTCATTCGATCCATGCAGTAGCAGACGGCGTTTTCCAACCGCAGGCTAGCGTCCGGCAGGCGGCCATACCACCAACCGGGTTGGCGCCGACCGGGGGCGGCGCCTCACTCGAACAGGTCCTTGTTCTGCAGACGGGCCGGTGTCGCGAGCCCGAAATGCTGGTAGGCGAGCGGCGCCGCCACCCGCCCGCGCGGCGTGCGGGCGAGATAACCCTGCTGGATCAGATAGGGCTCCAGCACGTCCTCGATGGTATCCGCCGCCTCGCCGATGGCCGCCGCCAGGTTCTCCAGACCCACCGGCCCGCCGGCGAACTTCTCCAGGATCGCCCCCAGCAGCTTGCGATCCATCACGTCCAGGCCGGCGGCATCCACCTCCAGCATCTTCAGGGCGAGATCCGCCACACCGGCATCGATGCGGCCCTCGGCCCGGACCTCGGCGTAGTCCCGCACCCGTCTCAGCAGCCGGTTGGCGATGCGCGGCGTGCCGCGCGAACGCCGCGCGATCTCCAAGGCCCCCTCAGGCGAGATGCCGATATTGAGCAACCGCGCCGAGCGGTTGACAATGAGCGTCAGCTCCTCGGCGCTGTAGAACTCCAGGCGGGCGATGATGCCGAAACGGTCGCGCAGCGGGTTCGTGAGCATGCCGGCGCGCGTGGTGGCGCCGACCAGGGTGAAGGGCGGCAGATCCAGCTTCACGGAGCGCGCCGCCGGCCCCTCACCGATCATGATGTCGAGCTGGAAGTCCTCCAGGGCGGGATAGAGAATCTCCTCCACCACCGGTGAGAGCCGGTGGATCTCGTCGATGAACAGGACGTCGTTGGGCTCCAGGTTGGTAAGCAGCGCCGCGAGATCCCCCGCCCGCTCCAGCACCGGCCCCGAGGTCACGCGCAGGCTCACCCCCATCTCCTTGGCGATGATGTGCGCCAGCGTGGTCTTGCCCAGCCCGGGTGGGCCGAACAGCAGCACGTGGTCCAGCGCCTCGCCGCGCTTGCGCGCGGCGGTGATGAAGATCTCCAACTGCTCGCGCGCCCGCGCCTGGCCGACATACTCCGACAACCGCTGCGGGCGCAGCGCCCGCTCGAAGACCTCCTCCTCACGCGAGGCGGGGGCGGGCGAGATCAGACGGTCGGGTTCGAGCATGGGTGCGGCGGACAGCGCTGTGTGGCAGACATTGGGACATTCTATACCCTGCACGCAGCCCATTTCCGACCGCGCTGTGGACGTAGCCGACCGAACCGCGGCAACCCCCTCGGCTGCGGGCTTTACCTACCTTGGCATGACGGGAACGTTATGATAGCTCGGCACGGAACCTACTCCCCATGCGTGATTGCAAGACCTGACCTCGTTGCTTGGCGGCCATGACGTTGCCCAGGTCCTTGTCATTCCTTGTTGCATTCGATCCGCATGGGTTGCATGCTCACGGGCGGGACTTTCGAGGACGCGGTTTCATGCCCACGATCAGCCAGTTCTTCGGCATCGTCATTCAGATGTTCTGGCGCGAACATGCGCCACCGCATTTCCATGCACTTTATGCCGAGCACGAAGCGTTGATCGACATCCGCACCCTGGAGGTCATCGGTGGTAGCCTGCCCAAGCGGGCACTGAGTCTCACCCTTGAATGGGCGAACGAGCACCGCGCCGAATTGATGGAGGACTGGACGCTATGCCAAGCCAAGCAGTTGCCGAAGCGGATCAAGCCACTGGAGTAATTCCCACCGCGCCCTGGCGGGTAAAGACCTTGTCCATCCTGCCGGAGTACCGACTGGCCGTGACGTTTCAGGATGGCACAAGCGGTATTGCTGATTTGTCGGCTCTGACCACGGCCACCGATTGCGGAATATACGAAGAGATAAGGGATCCGACAGTCTTCGGACAGGCACGTCTTGAGTTCGGTGTTGTGACATGGCCGAATGGGGCTGACCTTGACCCCGCCTGGATGTACGAGCAACTTAAGCTGGCGAAAACGTGGTCTGTACCTTTTTAGCCGCCGGTGAGAACCGGTGGATCTCGTCGATGAACAGGACGTCGTTGGGCTCCAGGTTGGTAAGCAACGCCGCGAGATCCCCCGCCCGCTCCAGCACCGGCCCCGTGGTCACGCGCAGGCTCACCCCCATCTCCTTGGCGATGATGTGCGCCAGCGTGGTCTTGCCCAGCCCGGGCGGACCGAACAGCAGCACGTGGTCCAGCGCCTCGCCGCGCTTGCGCGCGGCGGTGATGAAGATCCCCAACTGTTCGCGCGCCCGCGCCTGTCCGACATACTCCGACAGCCGCTGCGGGCGCAGCGCCCGCTCGAAGACCTCCTCCTCACACGAGGCGGGGGCGGGCGAGATCAGACGGTCGGGTTCGAGCATGGGTGCGGCAGTGCCGGGCAGGCGCATACTATACCGCCCGCACGGGCTTACTGTCACATCCCGGACGATCATAAGGCCTTCGATGGAACAACTCGGGGTTGGATTTGAACCATTCCTTCATGGCCTGAAGCGGGGTTT
>OGCL01002186.1_pt1 | contig 14252 bp, 17 predicted proteins | sample 1570041 | NCBI WGS metagenome assembly OGCL01 (sample SAMN06266162, study PRJEB24511) | hot springs metagenome | isolation source: Hot spring water | place: South Africa: Limpopo | collected 2015-06-22 | reverse complement strand
GCATATGAACCCGATTTTGCTAAAACCAACAGCCGATTCAAAAGCTCAGGTAGTTGTGCTTGGCAAACCTTATAAAAATTTGAATGCCAGAGAGTATCTGAAAGAAAAAAAAAGGCTTATAAATATGGCTATAGAAAGCTTTTATAGCCTTCAAAAGTCTTTTGATGTTATTGTTCTTGAAGGTGCTGGTAGCCCTGCAGAGATTAATCTGAGAAAAGATGACATTGCCAACATGGGTCTTGCTAAAAAATTTAATATTCCTGTAATAATAGTTGGGGATATTGACAGAGGAGGTCTTTACGCCTCTTTTTACGGCACCTATGCATTATTGACAAGAAAAGAAAGGGCTCTTGTGAAAGGTTTTCTTATAAATATAGGATTCGGCAATGTCATATCTGTTAATAGGATTGTAGCTATCGTAAATCCTGGCTCTGCTCCTATTAAGAAGCTTAGAGAAGAGGCAAGACAGAAGGGAAAGCTTGTCGATGCCACCGAGGGGAAAAAGACCCGTTCTATAATAGTTACAGACAGCGACCATATTGTGCTGTCTGCTATTCAGGTTGAAACTTTAGCGCAGAGGGCATCCGGAACGAAGGAAAACATCGAGCATGAATGAATATAGAATAAAAAAAGGCACCCTTTTTGTTATATCAGCACCGTCAGGAGCAGGAAAAACGACATTATGCAAGAGGCTTTGCGAGACTGTTGAGGGTTTAAAGTTTTCTGTATCTTTCACTACAAGAAAACCGAGACCAGGTGAAATAGACGGCGTTCATTATTTCTTTGTTGATGAAGATGAGTTCCGCTCAATGATTGGCGAAGGGGAATTCATCGAATGGGCAGAGGTGCATGGTAATTTTTACGGCACTTCAAATAAGCATGTCGAAGGCTTGATCAAAGAAGGCATCGATGTGATACTCGACATAGATGTTCAGGGCGCAAGGCAGATAAGGGATAATTTCCATGACAGTGTGATGATTTTTGTGCTTCCACCTTCAATTGAAGAGCTCAAAAAAAGACTTACTGGAAGGATGAGCGATTCGGAGGAGACTATAGCAATAAGGTTAAAAAAAGCGGCTGAGGAGATAAGGGAGTATAAAAAATACAATTATGTTATATTAAACGATGCCTTTGAAACAGCCTTGAAGGAACTGGAGGCTATAATTAATGCAGAAAGGGCTAAGACGGACAGGATAGACCATAAGCTGATTGCAAAAACTTTTAGTTTATAGAATAAAAACAAATTAGAGGAGGAGACATGGATATAATATCTCTGCCTGTTGAATTCAACAAAAAAAAGATAGACAGCAGATTCAGGCTTGTAGTTATAGCATCTCAAAGGGCAAGAGAGCTTTCTCTTGGAGCAAAACAGAAGATCCAGACAAAGGCAAGGAAGGTTACTACTACTTCTATCCAGGAAACCATTTCAGACAATATAGAGTTTATAACAGGGGCTGATGCATCTGCTGCAAGGGAAAGGGCAGAAAAGATCGATTATAAGAGACTGCTTGAAGAAAAGAGGAAGCCTATAGCGGACCTGTCAGAACTCGAAAAGGACCTCAGGGTTTATCTCCACGGGAAAGAGACAGAGGAGATGGAGTTGGAGGAGATATTCCAGCAGCCAAAAGAGAGCGGGGAAGCTGAAAAAGCTGAGTAATCGATGTGCGATGTGCTGAAGTCGCGTTCTATACTTATAGGCATTACCGGGAGCGTTGCTGCCTATAAAAGCATTGAACTAATAAAGAGATTAAGACAGGAGGAAGCCTCTGTCAATGTAATAATGACAAAGGCTTCGCATAGTTTTATAACACCTCTGTCTATTGAGATCGCATCAGGCAGCAGAGTCCGCTATGATATGTTTGAGGAGCCCCTTTCACATATAAGCCTTGCCGCAAGATCAGACCTGTTTGTTGTTGCTCCTGCTACAGCCAATATCATTGGCAAATATGCAAATGGAATTGCTGACGACCTGTTGAGCACAGCTATGCTCGCCTTTAATGGTCAGCCTCAGCATATGATCTTTGCCCCTGCTATGAACTGGAGGATGTGGGAAAATTTAGCGGTTCAGAGAAATATTCAATATCTTTCTTATCGAGGCATAACTATTGTTGATCCTGAAAAAGGAAGCCTTGCCTGCGGCGAGGAGGGCATTGGCAGAATGGCAGATGTAGAAAAAATATTATTCGCAGCTAAGAAAGCTTTAACAAAGCAGGATTTGTCTGGGCAAAAGGTGCTCGTTACAGCAGGTCCAACACGTGAATACATTGATCCGATAAGGTATATATCTAATAGGTCGTCGGGCAAAATGGGCTATGCAGTAGCTAAGATTGCCAAGATGAGAGGGGCTGATGTTACGCTTATAAGCGGTCCCGTATCGATAGATGTGCCATACAATGTTAAAATCATTAATGTAGAGACGGCAAATGAAATGTACAATGCTGTTATGGACAATATCAGGTCAAGCTCCATATTTGTAATGGCTGCTGCAGTTGCTGATTTTACGCCGGCATCTGCACAAAAAAGCAAGATAGAAAAAGGAGAAATGCCCACTCTTAATCTTGCAAAAACTGAGGATATACTTGAGAAGGTAAGCAGTATTAAGAAAAGCAGGCCTTATATAGTTGGTTTTTCTGCAGAGACAGGACGTAGGCTTGACAGGGCAAGGAAAAAACTGATTCATAAAAATATTGACATGATTGTGTTTAATGACGTGTTAAAAGAGGGTTCTGGGTTTGATGTAGATACGAACGAAGTGGTGATTCTTGATAAGAATAAGACAGGATCAATCCACGAATTGCCTCTTAAGTTAATGTCAAAAGATGATGCTGCTATGTCAATATTTGACAGGATAATGGAAATAAGAAATAGGAACTGAGAAGTTGGAAGCATTATGGAATACAGCATATATATTGAACGGCTTAAAGAAAGACTAAAGAATAATCCTGATTCCCTAATTTTTTTGTCTCTTGCTGAAGAGCTTAAAAAAAGGGAAAGAATAGAGGAGGCTGTAAAAATCCTCGAAAACGGCATTCAGAAGAGGCCAGACTTTAATGCAGCGAGGCTTGCCCTTGGCAGGCTTTATCTATTAAAGGGCATGTATTTAAAGGCTGAAAAGGAATTCAGCACAATAACCGAGATGAATCCTGACAACATTTCTCAAAAGGTGTTCGCAGAGGTTTGCAAAAAGAATGCTAAAGCAATAAATCGTTTAAGCAATTTCTTGTCCCTTATTCAAAATAGGTTTTCCTGAGAAAGACCGTTATTGTTTGGTGTAAGGGTTTGCCTGACTTTTTTACGGTGGATATTTGTCAGTGGAAAATATGAAAATGCATAGTGTTCAGAGGATTATAAGGCAAAAGAGAATAGACGGTATTGTTATTGCTAATATAAGGAATATCCGCTATCTTACAGGATTCAGGGGTTCCTCGGGTTTTGTTGTTGTTACCAAGGGCAAGGGATTATTTTTTACTGACTTCAGGTATAAAGAACAGGCTCAAAAAGAGGTTGACGGATGGGAAATAGGCATCGAAAGGGGAAGAAGGATAGAGGCAATACGCAGCATCATAAAAAAAATTGGCATAAAGACCCTTGGTTTTGAGACATCTATATCTTATGAACTCTATGAGTGTTTGAGCACGCTGCCGGTAAAGCTGATGCCTCAGAAAGGCATTATTGAGAATTTAAGGAAGATAAAGGATAAGGAAGAAATATTTAAAATAAAGAAGGCGGTTGAAAGGGCAGAAAAGGCATTTTTGAAAGTAAAGCCGAGGATAAGGGCTGGAATTAAGGAAAAGGAGATCGCATTAAGGCTTGAGGAAGAGATTAAAAGGCAAGGATGCAGGCATGTCCCTTTTGATGTAATAGCAGCCTCCGGCAAAAACTCGTCTATGCCTCATGCAAGGCCGACAGAAAAGAAGATAGAAAAGGGAGATTTTGTTATAATTGATTGGGGTGGCGAGGCAGATGGATATTATTCGGATATGACAAGGACATTTCTTATGAATGGCAGCTATGTTTCTGATAAGATAGAGATATATAAGTTAGTCCAAAAAGCACAGCAAAAGGCGATAGATGCAATAGGCTTGAGAATGAAGACTCAGGAAATCGACAGCGCTGCAAGAGATGTAATAAAAAAGGCAGGATACGGAGACTTTTTTGGACACGGCACAGGCCATGGTATAGGTCTTGATGTGCATGAGCCTCCATATGTATCATGGTTTAAAGGCGAAAGGATCAGAGAAGGCATGGTATTTACTGTTGAGCCTGGGATATATATTCCGGATAAGGGCGGCGTGAGAATAGAGGATATGGCATTAGTAAAAAATCGGAAGGCCGAACTCTTAACCAGTCTTAGCAGAGAACTGGAAATAATATAAAATAAAGAAGTCGAGATTCGAGGAGTCCGGGATAAAAGAGAACAATGGTTTTTTTGCTTGAACTCTTGAATCCTTTATATAATTAGGAGGTGCAGTATTGGTTACAGCAGGTGATTTCAGAAGAGGCACAAAGATCGAATACAAGGGAGAGCCTTATGAGGTTATAGAATTCCAGCATGTTAAAATGCAGCAGAGGGCGCCTATTGTCAGGACAAAGATAAAGAGCTTAAAGACAGGAAGGGTGCTTGAAGAGAATTTTTCCGCAGGCGAGAAATTCGAATCTCCTCAATTGCAGGAGAAGGATATGCAGTATCTTTACGCAGAAGATGATTTTCATTATTTCATGGATATGGAAACATTTGAGCAGGTGCCTTTAACTACGGTGCAGCTTGGAGACGCAAAAAAGTTTATCAAGGAAAACATGACTGCTAAGGTCCTCTACTATAAAGGAGAACCTATTATTGTGGAGCCTCCAATGTTTGTTGAGCTTGAAGTTGCTGATACAGAGCCGGCCTTTAAGGGAGACACTGCGTCCGGCGGAAGCAAGCCTGCCAAGTTAGAGACAGGGGCTGTTGTAAAGGTCCCATTTCATATACAGGTTGGCGATATATTGAAGATTGACACGAGGACAGGGGACTATATAGAAAAAGTAAAATAAATGCGTAAACAGTGAGGCGCCAACCTTACCATGAACCGCATCTGTTGATTGTGATATAACGGACACGGTTAACAGATACGAGTAACGCATTATGGAGGTATTAGATGGAAATTGATGATTTGAAAGAATTAATGGGTCTTTTAAAGGATACGGATGTTACAGAGTTGCAGATAGAAAAGGAAGGGGTCAAGGTTAGGATAAGAAGGGATAGGTATTTTGGCCATATAGAGGTTCAGCAGCCTCTGCTTCCTGAAAAAAAAGAAATTAAAAAAATTGAGGAGGCTGAAGCAGAAGGCAGGCTTTGCACTATAACATCTCCTATTGTAGGAACATTTTACAGTTCTAATTCTCCAGATGCAAAGGCTTATGTTGAAGTTGGCTCTGAGGTAAAGAAAGGCCAGACCCTGTGCATAATAGAGTCAATGAAGCTTATGAATGAAATAGAGAGCGATGTTGACGGTATTGTTGTCAGGGCGCTTGTAGAGAGCGGGCATCCTGTTGAATACGGAGAACCACTCTTTCTTATAAAACCATTATAATTAAGGAGAATCATGAAGCTTTTTAAGAAGATACTTATAGCCAATCGAGGGGAGATAGCAGTGAGGGTAATACGAGCCTGCAAGGAACTCGGCATTGGGACGGTCGCTGTTTTCTCTAACGCAGAAAGAGAAGCCCTTCATGTGAAGCTTGCTGACGAGGCTGTATGCATTGGACCAGCAGCCTCAAAGCACAGCTATTTAAACATCCCTGCTATACTGAGCGCAGCAGAGATTACAGATGCAGAGGCTGTTCATCCCGGATATGGTTTTTTGTCTGAAAATCCTCAGTTTGCAGAGGCATGCGCTACATCTGGCATTGCATTTATAGGTCCTTCTGCTGAGAGCATAAAAATTGGCGGAGATAAGGCAAAGGCTCGTCAGGTTATGAAAAGAAGGGGCATACCTGTTGTTCCTGGCAGCGATGGCCCTGTAGTGTCTGAGGATGCAGCAATAAAAATAGCAAAAAAAATAGGATTTCCTGTGATACTAAAGGCTTCCTCAGGAGGCGGCGGCAGGGGGATGAGAATAATTAATGAAGAGTCTGAGCTTGTCAATTCATTTCATATGGCTCAGAGAGAGGCTGTTGCAGCATTTGGCAGTAGTGAACTTTATGTTGAAAAATATCTTTCTTCAATAAGGCATATAGAGGTTCAGATAATTGCCGACGGCAAAGGGAATGTAGTCCATCTTGGAGAGCGCGACTGTTCTGTGCAGAGGAGGCATCAGAAGCTTATAGAAGAGGCTCCGTCTCCAATCTCTACGGAAAAGTTTAGAAAAAAAATAGGAGAACTTGCGGTCAGGGCAGCAAAGGCAATGAAGTATAAAAATGCCGGAACAATAGAGTTTATAGTTGACCGCGATCAAAACATATATTTTATGGAAGTAAACACAAGGGTTCAGGTTGAGCATCCTGTGACTGAGGAGATAACAGGTATTGATATAATAAAAGAGCAGATAAAGATAGCAGCAGGATTGCCTTTGCCATTCAAACAGAATCAGATAAAGCTGTCAGGACACTCAATAGAATGCAGGATAAATGCAGAAGACCCTGAAAGATTCATTCCATCTCCTGGAAAAATAACCCTTTTTGTTCAACCAGGTGGTCCAGGCGTGAGGGTTGACACTGCAGCATACGCAGGATGGATAGTGCCTCCTCATTATGATTCTATGATAGCAAAGCTTATAGTTCATGGCAAAAGTCGTGAAGAGGCGATTGAGAAAATGAAAAGGGCTCTCGATGAATTTATTATTGAGGGGATAAATACAACTATTCCATTTCATAAAAAGGTTTTTAGCCATCCTGATTTTATAAGGGGCGAATTCGACACAGGCTTTATCGAGAGGATGAACAGTGTTGAAGGCAAGGCTGAATCTGCTAAGGCTGCCAACTAAATTCTTGTTCTTCGATGACCTATATGGCCAGAAAATATCACCCCCATAATTCTCCAGTTATCAATGTGGACATAGAGGATGTGGACACTGCAAAAAAAGCTTTTTCAAGCATCTATGCATTAGATACGACAATGGCAAATGGATAGTCTTTTTAGCATGAATAGATTTGGCCGTATATGTTTTATAACAAATTCTGATGGCGCAGATGATGCAGTGTATAAGGCGCTTAAGGCAGGCATTAGATGGATACAATATCGTGAGAAGGAAAGGTCAAAAAGAGATATTTATTTCAAGGCATCTATGCTCAGGGAAATTACGAGAAGCTTTGATGCCTGTTTAATGGTCAATGATTATGCAGACATAGCCCTCGCTGTTGACGCGGATGGTGTGCATTTGGGTCAGAAAGACCTTCCTTTAAAGGAGGCAAGAAAGATAATGGGAGCAAGGATAATCGGTATATCAACACATAATCTTGAAGAGGCTGTTGAGGCTGAGGAAAACGGGGCTGATTATATAGGCTTTGGATCTATCTTTAATACGACAACAAAGCAGGATGCTTATGTTCAGGGATTGCAGCCATTGGCAAATATAAGCAGATACATTAAAATTCCTGTGATAGCCATTGGAGGTATAAATATCAATAATTTGATGTCAGTTCTTAATGCAGGCTGCTACGGCGCGGCTGTATCTTCAGGGCTTATAGCAGGAGATATAGAAGAAAATGTGAAAAATTTCTTATCTATTGCAAGGGAGGCTAAAAAATGAGAAGGCTTTTGATCTTTTTTATTGCTGTTTTTTCTATTATGCTTTTCTTTTATGGATGTAAAAAGAAAGAGGATGTTATAAAGATAGGCATCGCGGGTCCCATGACAGGTCCTCAGGCAAAGATGGGCGCTGACTTCAGAAACGGCATTTCGATAGCAGTAGATGAATGGAATGAAAAGGGAGGGGTTTTAGGGAAAAAGATAGAAATTCGTGTTGGAGATGATCAAGCAGATCCAAAACAGGCAGTCGCAGTTGCTAATAAACTCGTTAATGAGGACGTTGTCGGCATTATAGGACATTTTAATTCGAGCTGCTCCATACCCGCATCTGATGTTTATAACAGGTCAGGCATACCAATGATAACCCCAGCTTCTACAAATCCATTGCTTACAGAGCGCGGATACAAGGGTGTCTTCAGGGTTTGCGGCAGAGATGACCAGCAGGGATTGGTTGCTGCTGAATTTGTAAAAAGGATCTTAGGGATTAAAGGGATAGCAATAATACATGACAAGACCACATATGGCCAGGGTCTTGCTGATGAGTTTAAGAAGAATATAGAAGGGGTGTTGGATGTTGTTTATTACGGCGGTATAACGCCTGGAGACAAAGATTTTAAGACAGTTCTTACATCAATAAAGGAAAAGAGACCTGGACTTATCTATTTTGGCGGCATATACCCTGAAGCAGGGCTTCTCGTAAAACAGTCGAGGGAGATAGGGCTTAAAATTCCTTTTATGAGCGGCGACGGCACTATAGATCCGAAGTTCATAGAGATAGCAGGGCATGATGCTTCCGAAGGCACATTTTTAACTTTTAGTCCTGATCCAAAAAATATTCAAGATGCAAAGAGATTTATTGAAAAGTATAATGCAAAATTTGGAGAGCTCGGGCCATATTCTGTATATGCATACGATGCTATGAATATTCTCTTAAATGCAATAAAAGAGGCAGGGACAACAGACGGCAAGGCAGTTGTCGAGAAATTGGGTTCAATGGAGTTTTCAGGGGCGCTCGGAAAGATTAAGTTTACAGAAAAGGGCGATGTTTCTGTTTCTCCTTATGTTGTCTGGATTGTAAAAAGCGGGAAATTTGAAGAATATTGGAAGCCATGAATTTGACTTTAAGACTGCTTAAAACTTATAATTTTAATTCTTAATAAATTATGGAGGTTTTGCAATGGGGACATATACAACATACAATCCACATAAACGTAGGAGAAAAAAGACCCATGGTTTTCTTACCCGCATGAGCACAAACGGCGGCAGAAAGGTACTAAAAAACAGAAGGGTAAAGGGACGGAAGCGTATAGCAGGTTGAAGAATTTAATAATTGTTTTAATAAGACTTTATAAGTTGATAGTTTCTCCTGTGCTGCCTAATAGCTGCAGGTTTAGTCCATCATGTTCGGATTATTCAATAGAGGCAATTAAAAGGCACGGTGTTTTAAAGGGAGGCTATTGGGCTGTTAAGAGGATTTTGAGGTGCCATCCATTTCATCCAGGGGGATACGATCCAGTTAAATAAGGATTTATAATATGGAAAAGAGAATGCTGTTAGCCATAAGCCTTTCTATTGCGATACTCATACTCTATCAGTATTTTTTTGTCAAGACTGAACTGCCTGATAAAAAAATCGACATAGAACAAACGCAAAAAAAGGAAGAAGAAGCAAAGCCAGCCGCTTTAGCGCCAATTGCTCCTGCTGTGAAAAAGGGCAAATTTGTTGAAAAAAATATTGCAATAGAGAATAATCTCTATTCTGCTGTATTTACTACAAAAGGCGGCGCTATAAAGAGCATAACCTTAAAGCAATATAAAGACAAGAAAGGAAACCCTATTACATTAAAGGGTGATGATCTAATCCCTCCTTTTTCTATTGGGACTGATGATGACCTTCTTTTTTCTGATGTCAATTTTGCGGTTATTGGCACAGATGTAAAAATGGGTCCAATGCTCGATAAAGCCATTTTGATATTTGAATACGCATCTGCCGAGCATTCTATCAGGAGGACGTATGTCTTTAAAAATAATGCATATGAGATGGAGCTAAAGGATGAAGTCTCAGGGCTCCCTTCATACTGGATAAATATCGGCAGAGGTTTTGGAATTCATGAGAGGGATGAATCTGTTCACTATGGCCCTGTTCTGCTGAGGGATGCTGAAAGGATGGAATTTACAGCAAAGAAACTGAGCGAGCCAAAGAGTTTCAGAGAAGGGGTAAAATGGATTGCACAGGAAGACAAATACTTTTTTTCTTCTATTATTCCAAAGTCACAGACAGAAGAGACAAAGGTATGGGCTAAGAATGGAGATGCTTTGATAGCCTTTAAAATGCTACAAGGAGCCAATAGCTATTTGATTTATACAGGGCCTAAGGAATATGACAGGCTGAAGGAGTTTAATATAGGACTTGAACATATCATAGACTTCGGATTTTTCTCTATCCTCGCAAGGCCTCTGTTTTGGCTAATGAAGGCATTTTACAACATAATTCCAAATTACGGTGTTTCTATAGTTATACTTACAATACTCTTAAGGATTCCATTTATACCATTGATAAATAAGGGACAGAAGTCAATGAAAAAGCTTCAAGATATTCAGCCAAGAATGGCAGAAATAAGGGAAAAATACAAAAAAGACCCCCAGAAGATGCAGAAGGAGATTATGGAACTCTACAAAAAGCATAAGGTGAATCCAATGGGCGGCTGCCTTCCTCTGCTTCTGCAGATACCTGTTTTCTTTGCATTATACAAGGTGCTCTTGATAGCTATAGAACTGAGAGGGGCTTCTTTTATGTTGTGGATAAATGACCTTTCTGCAAAAGATCCTTATTATATATTGCCTATAATAATGGGAGCGACAATGGTAATACAGCAGAAGATGACGCCATCAGCAATGGAACCGACTCAGCAGAAAATTATGATGTTAATGCCAATAATATTTACCTTTATGTTTCTAACATTTCCCTCAGGATTAGTACTTTACTGGCTTGTAAACAACATCCTTAGCATAGCCCAGCAGTTTTACATGAACAAGAAGCTTCAGAAGCAGCCTGCTGCATAATTCATGAATCTGAGCCTGATTATCAAAAGAGAATATATATAAAAGGTGACAGGGCTGAACTTTCTGTAAAGATAATCAGAGCTCCAAGGAGTAAGAGGATTATTATTATCGGAAGAAGGTAGTATCTCTTCCTTGCCTTCATATACGCCCAAAACTCTCTTATTAAGTAAAAACGTTTCATATGCCTTTACTTGATTTTAACTTTTGAAATAATAAAGTTTCCAATGATTAGGCAATCCATTCCGCTTCTTTCAAAGCACCTGTATGCATCCTCAGGAGTCATTGTTATCGGCTCCCCTCTTAGATTCAGGGACGTGTTGAGCAATACAGGCATTCCTTTTATCTGCTCGAATCGTTTCAACAACTTATAGAAAAGTGGATTTGACTCCTCGCTCACTGTCTGGACCCTTGCTGATCCATCCACGTGTGTAACAGCAGGTATGTTTTTTGATTTCACCTGAGCTGTTAAGAGCATGTAAGGGCTTTGTGCATTTAGGTCAAAATATTTTGGGGCATCTTCTTCTGTTACAGTAGGTGCAAATGGTCTGAAAGACTCCCTGAACTTCACCATTTTATTTATTATGTCCTTTATCTCATTCCTTGTTGGATCAGCAAGAATACTCCTATTCCCCAATGCCCTCGGACCAAACTCCATTTTCCCCTGAAACCATCCTATTATCTTGCCCTCAGAAAGGAGGCTTGCAGTTTTGCTTATTATTTCTTCTTCATTGAGTCTTATGAAAGAAACCTTGTATTTATCAAGAAATTCTATTATGTCTTTGCTGCCGAATGATGGGCCGAGATATATGCTTTTTAGAGGGTGCTTTTCGGTTTTATTATAATAATGGTGGTATGCAGCATAAGCAGCCCCGATCGAGCCGCCTGCATCTCCTGCAGCAGGCTGTATAAAGATTTCTTCAAATGGTCCTTCTCTCAGAAGTCTTCCATTTGCAACGCAATTTAGAGAAACTCCTCCAGCAAGACAGAGTTTTTTTGAGCCTGTTTGTTTATAAACATGAAATGCCATTTTAAGTATAATATCCTCGGTAAGCTTCTGAATGCTTGCTGCAATATCAAAGTGTTCCTGCATTAAAGAAGATTCCGGTATCCTTTTGGAAATGCCAAATAGAGCCTCGAATTTTTTATTAAACATCTTTTTCCCATGCTGAAACGAAAAGAAATCGAGATTTAATCTTATGCTGCCGTCTTCTCTGATGTCTATCAAATTATTTTTTATAACTTCGTAATAGTTTGGCCTGCCATAAGGAGCCATTCCCATTACCTTATATTCAGCATCGTTTATCTCAAATCCGAGATATGATGTAAAGGCGCTGTAAAGCAGTCCCAGCGAGTTAGGAAATCTCATCTCGTGGGTTAATGTGATTTTATTGCTTTTGCCTTGCCCGTAGGCTGCCGAAGCCCACTCTCCAACACCATCTATTGTTAAGACAGCCGATTCATCAAATGGAGAAAGAAAAAAGCTTCCTGCTGCGTGAGAGAGATGATGTTTTGAAAAAAGGACTTTGCCATTATAGCCGAGTTGTTTTTTTAATATAGTTGGAAGCCAGAGTTTGTTCTTAATCCATGAAGGAATAGTGTCTATAAAAGCCTTATAACCACGAGGTGATACTGAAATAAATGTTTCGAGCATCCTTTCAAATTTTAGTATAGGTTTTTCATAGAATGAGACTGCCTCAATATTCTCTATGGACATATTCGCCTCTTTCAAGCAGTAATTAATTGCATTTATAGGAAATCTCCAGTCATGCTTTATTCTTGTGAACCTTTCTTCCTGAGCGGCTGATATTATCTCCCCGTTCCTTATTAAGCATGCAGCAGAGTCATGATAAAAGCATGAAATCCCGAGTATATACATTAAAACTGTCTCTCCATATCATTTTTTTCATCTATTCTTATCCAGTAAGATTCTTCATCGCCTTTCTGAAATGGATTTTTCATGATTAGCCTCATAATTATCCCGAGAGGAGTTACGAGAAGGAAAAAAACAATCGAAAGGATTATATATGTGTTTATTGTCCCGATAATCTTCCAGAAAGACATCCATATTCTAAGAGCCTTTTTCAGCATATTTATATTATATAACAGTCTGCTGTGTTAAAATAAATTAATGTTATATAAGATTTTTATTCCATTAATAATAATTTTTTCTCTTTGTGCTGCTTCAATTTTTAGAAATAACGTATGGAATGACCCTGTATTGTTATGGTCTGATACGGTTAATAAGTCGCCGAAAAAAATAAGGCCTTATGTTAACCTCTCGGCAGCCTACATTGGGGAAAAAGACCTTGAGAGGGCAGAAAAGATACTTTTTAAGACCACGGATGTTTTCAGGGATGTGATATTTTCAGGCAACATATATTATCTCGGTGCAGCAGTAGATATTTTTATTAACTTCGCATCCTTATACGGCTTAAAAGGAGATTTAGTCCGAGTTGCTGAGTTTTTAAATAAGGCATATGAGATATATCCTGATTCAGCAAAAGTTAATTATGCCCTCGGTTTTTTTTATATGCAATTAGGGGATATAGAGAAGGCAGAGGATTATTTTAAAAAGGCGTTAAATTTTTCGGCCGATCCGCTTATCTATGCACGTTATTCTGAAATAATGGAAATAAAGGGTAGATATGATGATGCATTAAAATATATGTCCTTGGCAGTTGAACTTGACCCGCTCAATGCAGATACCAGAAACAGGCTTGGCATACTGCTGAAAATGTCAAACAGAACAGAAGATGCTGAGATTCAATGGCGTGAGGCGATAAGTATTGATAAGAATTTTTTGCCGGCTTATACAAACATTGGATCGCTTATGTATGAAAGAGGAAGGCTAAAAGAGGCATACAAGCTTTACATGAAGGCTATTGAAATTAACGCTTTTTATTATGAGGCTTATATAGGCGCTGGGAATGCACTTGATGATATGGGGCAGAACGTGCTTGCTACGGAGATGTACAGAAGCGCAATTTCTATAGATCCTCAGAGAATCGAGGGTTATGTGAATTTGGGTATAGCTCTCGAAAAGGCAGGCAAAAAGGAAGAAGCTATCAAGACATATGAAGAGGCTTTAAAGATAGAACAGGACAATAAAGAGGTGCTTCAAAAAATATGGAGACTCAAGGGGTGAGAATCGCTGTCTTATTTGTTGTTATTATTTTGCTATGTTTTCTAACTATGCAAAGGAATTATGTATGGAAGGATAGTATAAGCCTCTGGGAGGATAATGCGAAAAAGTCTCCATATCATACGAGGGTTTGGCTTAATCTTTCAGCAGCATATGGAGTGGCTGGAAGGACGGAAGATGCAATGAAAGCGGTCGAAAAGATGTTAACACTTTATCCAGAGCCAGGCGCTTTTTTAAATTTAGCTCGCATAATGGAGGACAGAAAAAGACCTGATGAGGCGATGATGCTTTACAATGAGGCTCTAAAAATGGCCGACTC
>OGCL01002185.1_pt1 | contig 14257 bp, 13 predicted proteins | sample 1570041 | NCBI WGS metagenome assembly OGCL01 (sample SAMN06266162, study PRJEB24511) | hot springs metagenome | isolation source: Hot spring water | place: South Africa: Limpopo | collected 2015-06-22 | reverse complement strand
TGTTCGGCCGGAAGCAGCGGCGTCTTGCCGGGATGCACGCCGATGGCGAGGACGAGCCGGTCGCAGAGCCGGGCGGCACCGGCGATGACGTCGGCATGGCCATTGGTCACCGGGTCGAAGGAGCCGGTGTAGAAGGCGGTGCGAGGCGCGGAGCTGGTCATGCTCAAGGGTTAGTCGCTGCCTCGCGTGGCGACAAGCGCCAACCCGGCGGGACGCCTCAGGCCGCCCTCACCTGAACGATGAAGCCGGCGACGCGGGATTTGAGCTGATGGGCGAGATCGGTCAGCTCCACCGAGGCACGCGACACCGCCGCGGCGGCCTCCGACGTCTGCTGCGAGGCGGCGGAGACGAGGCTGGTGGCCTCGCCGATGCGGGAGAACTCGTTGGTCGCCAGGCCGACATCCGCGACGATGGCGTGGGTAACGCCATGCTGATGGCGCATGGTTTCGGCAGTGCGCCGCACGACCTCGCTCAGGCCGCCGATCATGTCCCGAATGCCCCCGATGGCTTCCACGGTGGCGGTGGTGGCCTCATTCATTGTGCTGATCTGACGCGAAATGTCGTCGATCGCGCGGGCGGTCTGTCCCGACAACCCCTTCACCTCATTGGCGACGACAGCGAAGCCGCGCCCCGCCTCGCCCGCGCGGGCGGCCTCGATCGTCGCATTGAGCGCGAGCAGGTTGGTCTGGTCCGCGATATCCGAGATGAGGCCGATCACGTCGGAGACGCGCGCGGCGCCAGCAGCCAGCCCCGCGACAACGCTGCCCATCGCATCGGCATGATCCTTGGCCGTGCGGGCCGACCGGTCCGAGGACTGCACGTCTGCGTCGAGCCGGTCGATCGCCTGGCGCAGCTCCTGGGCGGCGCCCTCGATCGAGCGGATGCTGTCCACCGCGCGCGAGGCCGCGCCATGGACGGTGATGGCGTTCTCCTGCGTCCGGTTCGCGCCGCCTGACAGTTCCTGGGCGGTGACGCTGAGCTGTTCGGCGGCGGCCGAGACGGCCGCGGTAACGCCGAGCACGGAGCGCTCCAGATCGCTGGCGAGATCGGCGAGCAGCGTCGAGCGCTGGGCTGAGGCCTCGTGCTCCCGCTCCTCGCGCTCCCGCAGCCGCTCGCGCTCGTCGCGGAGCATGTTCTCGCGGATCTTCGCCACCGAGGCCGCGATGGCGCCGATCTCGTCGCGCCGGCGCGAGCCGGGAATCACGAGATCGGTGCGCCCCGCAGCGATGCCCGCGAGGGCCTTGGCGAGGCCTGCGATGGGCCTGGTAACCGACAGACCCATCAACAGGGCCAGGATCAGCAGGGGCCCGATGACGGTGAGCGCGCTGACGAGAATCGCGCGGTTCAGCTTGTCCATCACGGCGAAGGCCTTGTGATGCGGCTTGGTGAGCCAGAGAATCCAGGCGCCGTCCCCGATTCTGACCTCGCGGCCCACCGCCACCAGAGGCTCGCCGTCGCGGCTGGTGAAATGCAGCAGGCCGCTGCCGGTCAGGCGGCTGCGGTCGAGGCTCTCGCGCGGGCTGCGGCCCGCGAGCCGCGCGGCCTGGGCCGAGCGCATGAACCCGTCCGCGCCGACCACGTAAGTCTGGATGTCGAGAGAGGTGCCTGCCACCGTCGCCAGGGCGGTATCGACGAAATCGGCGCCGATGGCGAAAGCGACGGTGCCGACGACCTGACCGGAGGCGGGATTGTGGACGCGCTGGGCGACGAAGGCGCGCGGCGCTCCGCCGGCCCCGTCATAGGGCGCAAAATCGATTGAGACAGGCCGATCGCGCGCTTCGGCCGCTGCGGTCACAGCCCGGCCGAGGCCGGAATTCGCGAGATCGTCTTCCGTGACCCGGCGACCGAACTCCGCCCCCTTGGTGACGCTGTAGACGACGCGGCCATTGGGGGCGACGAGGAAGATGTCGGCGTAATCGAACTGCCGCAACGCGGCGAGATAGATGCCGTGGAACTCGAGATGGCGCTTCAGGTAACCATGGGCCTGCCCCAGCCCGGCCCGGCTCATCCGCTCGTCGGTGTCGAGGGCGCCGCCCTGCTGAAAGTAATCGACGATCAGCGCCCGATGCTCGGGCAGCTCCATCCAGCCGCGGATCTCATCGATACCGGACACCTGATGGGCGCTGTGCGCCTGAACCGCCAGCTCGGCCAGCAGCCGGTTCCAGCGCCGTTCGAGCGCCTTGGCGCGCCCCTCGGCCAGGACACCGAGCCTCTCGTTGATGGCTTCGTCGGCCCAGAGCGACACGGCCCGGTAGCCGGAGAGCCCGACCGCGAGCACGGCCAGGCACGCCAGCAGCAGCATGGCCGCGGGAAGTCTGACTCTGAGGCTCGCCAAGATCTCCGCCCCCACTTCCGCAACGGAATGGACACCGGAGCATAACGCCGATTCAGGTTAAGAAGGGCTGAAAGAGGGCGATTACGAGTGCGGGACGATGGCGAGAAGCGCCATCGCACTGCCGACCGCCGCCGAGAGCAGGACCAGCATCGAGGCAGCAACCGAGCGGCGGCGGTAGCCGGCAGAATTCAGGTCGAAGCGCATGAGACCTCCCCCTCGAATCGAATAACTTCAATTTACTGTGCGTGACATCATCACTCCGCCGCCTCGTGGCGAGAACATGGCGGAAGCGTGGCTGCGCCCGCCTCAACGTTTTCGTGATTGCCTTCACCGGGTCTTCGCGCCAGAACCCCGCGATGCTCACCATCAACGACATCACCTATCGTCTCGGCGAGCGACTGCTGCTCGATCGTGCCAGCGCCTCACTGCCGGACGGATCGCGCGTCGGACTCGTCGGCCGCAACGGCACCGGCAAGACCACCCTGTTCCGGATGATCACGGGCGATCTCTCGCCCGAGGGCGGCAGCATCAGTCTGCCGAAGGGACGGCGCATCGGCGGCGTCGCGCAGGAGGCGCCGGGCGGGCCGGAAACGCTGATCGAGGTGGTGCTCGCCGCCGACACGGAGCGGGCTGCCCTGCTGGCCGAAGCCGAGACCGCGACCGATCCTCACCGCATCGCCGAGATCGGCACGCGCCTGGCCGATATCGACGCGCACTCGGCGCCGGCGCGGGCTGCGACCGTGCTCTACGGCCTGGGCTTCGACGAGGCGGCGCAGCAGCGCCCCTGCTCCGACTTCTCCGGCGGGTGGCGGATGCGGGTGGCGCTCGCCGCCGTGCTGTTCTCGCAGCCCGACCTGCTGCTGCTCGACGAGCCGACCAACTATCTCGACCTCGAGGGCACGCTCTGGCTCTACGACTATCTCGAGCGCTATCCGCACACCGTGCTGGTCGTCAGCCATGACCGCGAGCTGCTCGACACCTGCGTCGACCACATCCTGCATCTCGACCAGGGCAAGCTGACGATCTATCGCGGTGGCTATACCTCCTTCGCCAAGCAGCGCGCCGAAAAGCAGATGCAGCTCGCCAAGGCGAAGGAGAAGCAGGACGCCGAGCGCAAGCATCTCCAGGCCTTCGTCGACCGCTTCAAGGCCAAGGCGACCAAGGCGCGCCAGGCGCAGTCGCGCGTCAAGCGGCTGGAGAAGATGGAGACGATCGCGACGATCGTCGACCGCGACGTCCAGCCCTTCAGCCTGCCCGGTCCCGAGCGGCCGCTGGCGCCGCCGATGATCGTGCTCGACGACGCCAGCGCCGGCTATGGCGAGCGCAAGGTGCTCTCGAAGCTGAACCTGACGCTGCTGCCGGACGACCGGATCGCCTTGCTCGGCTCGAACGGCAATGGCAAATCGACCTTCTGCAAGCTGATCGGCGGGCGGCTCGCACCGCTGTCGGGGACGATGCGCAAGTCGGCCAAGCTGGAGACGGCCTATTTCGCCCAGCACCAGCTCGACGAACTGCGCATGGAGGACACGCCGGTCGGGCATCTGCGCGAGCTGATGCCGGACGCGCCGGAGGCGAAGGTCCGCTCCAAGGCGGCGCAGATCGGCTTTCCCGCCTCCAAGGCCGACACGCCCGTGAAGAACCTGTCGGGCGGCGAGAAGGCGCGGCTGATGCTGGGGCTCGCGGCCTTCGCGGGGCCGCATCTGCTGATCCTCGACGAGCCGACCAACCATCTCGACATCGACAGCCGCACGGCGCTCGTCAACGCCATCAACGACTATCCCGGCGCCGTGATGCTGGTCAGCCATGACCGCTTCCTGATCGAATCCTGCGCCGACCGGCTCTGGATCGTCGGCGACGGCACGGTGAAGAATTTCGATGGCGACATGGAGGATTACCGCACGCTGGTGCTCGGTGCCGGCAAGGCGGCTCGGCGCGAAAAGGCGGCCGAGGCGTCGGGCGCCAAGCCCAAGACCGAGGAGCGCAAGGAGGCGGCGACGAAGCGCATGGCGCAGGGGCCGCTGCGCCAGAAGCTCAATCTGACAGAGGCCAAGATCGCCAAGCTCACCGGGCTGATCGAGAAGGTCGACGGCGTGCTCGGCAATGGCGCGGCCTTCGCCCGCGATCCGGAGAAGGCGCTGACGCTGTCACGCCAGCGCGCCGACCTCGCCGCGGCGTTGGAGGCCGCGGAGGAAGAGTGGCTGGAGCTGAGCGCGGAGTTGGAGAGCGCGTAGCCAGTCGCCGATTTATCCCCGCGTGGTGCAAGCTGATGTATTCCGAGGTCGGGTTCCTTTCGGAGTCAGACCATGCAGAAAAGTAAGAGCGGCCTCGAATCGTGGCTGATCGGTTGTGGGCGCGATCTCGGACTGGCCTCACGACTTGCGGGCGACCGCATGATGGCGGCATTCGATCGTCTCTGCGGACTCATCGCCAAAGACGGCTTCAACCCGGACCAGCCGCGCGTTCCAGCAGGAGGTCCCGATGCGGGACAATGGACGTCGGGAGAACCTTCTGTTGGCCCTGGATCAGACGGCAACCCGCTGCAATCGCTCATTGCCGCGACAAACCGTGGCTTGCGTGCCGTTTGTGAAGCTCAGCTCGATCGAGACATCTTCCAATGCCGGATGGTGGGGCTCCGATCGTGCTATGAGCAGGCCTATCAGCGCTACGCGTCTTGTCTGGCTCGCCAGCCGATTCCGCCGTTCAACTATTGAGTGGCCATATGAAAATCCTCGAGAGGATCCTTCATTATTCGTCGGCCCGGGGCAATATCGAGATCCCGATCTCTATCGATCTCCCCGTACAAGGTGACCGCGATTGGTCCTGCCTCTATCGGATCGATTGGCCGGACGGGCCCTATACGGGGGCCGGTTACGGAGTCGACGCCACGCAAGCACTGTTGCTGGCGATGCAGGCGATCGGCACCGACATCTACACGAGCGACTACCACCGATCAGGCCGATTGCGGTGGCTGGACCCCGGCGATGGCTATGGCTTTCCCGTGCCAGCGACCATCAGCCACCTCCTGACCGGAGGCGACGCACCAAATACTGGTTTGCGGCGTTGATCGAATCCGCGACGTTGCGACTGCCACCAGCAGGCTTTGGCCCGATACGCGTCGCGCTCGGCGCTCGTCCTGAAGCTCAAGCGCGCGCCAGGCCCTCCTATCGCAACTTCGCGATCCCGATCCCGTCGAGCTTGGCGCGGTCCTTGATCGATTCCTCGCTGCGCGTCAGCGCCTTGGCGATCGCCTTCAGCGCCATGCCCTTTCCGGCGAGCGTCTTCAGCTTGGCCAGCTCCTCGCCCGTCCAGGGCTGGCGGTGACGTTCGAAACGCTCGGCCATGACCGGCTCCTGGCTGTTCGAGGGACGACGAATCGGAGGGCGGGCTCAGGAGATATTCCGGCCTCCGCCCCTCACCCCTGCCCGGGCTTCACGATCCGGCTGAGGCGGTTGTCGGTGAAGAGGTAGATCTCGCGGCCGCCGGGCTCGGAATAGAGCACCTGGACCTCACGCTGGCCCTTGCCGCTGTCGCCGATCAGCACGTCGGTCGGCTTGGTGCCCTTGATCTTCACCAGCTCGCATTCCGTGATGCCCTCGGCGATCGCGGGCGGCAGCGGGCGGGTCGAGGGGTCGAGCGAGACGCCGGCGCTGCACTCGCCCTCGGGCGTCAGCATCGCCTCCTGCGTCGAGGCGCGGGCCGTGATGCTGCTGGTCGTGGTGGTGGTTACCGGGCCGGAGCGGCCCTCGCGGGTCTCCGAGGTGAAGGCGAAGCCGCCCATGTCGACGGAGCAGCCGCCCAGCGTGGCGGCACAGAGCAGCAATACGGACAGTCTCACGCTTTCTTCTCCCAGCGGCCGGTCTCGTCCTGCTGCCAGTAGCTGGCGGCATGGCCCGAAGCCTTGGCCTTTCTCCAATCCTCGCGCGCCGCGGTCAGCGCGTCGGGATCGTCACCATCGAATACCAGAACGATACGCTCATAATCGCCCATTGCGTCGGGAATGCGGACCCCTTCGGCGCAGATGCGGACCTGAGCCGCATTGGGATTATGGTCGAGCGTCGTCAGCACGACCGGATTGGCGGCGGCATCGGCTTCCATCGCCGTGACATGCGGTAGGAAGCTGTCATCGGCATAGGCCCAGAGATGATCGTCGACGGCGCCCAGCCGCTCCTGGCTGGAGAGCTGGACGACGACCTTTTGCCCCCGCGCCAGAGCGCGCTCCAGCACCGTCGGCAGCACCTGTTCGAGTGGCCGCGACTGGAGATGGAAGAACAGGATTTCGGCCATCAAGAGCCCTTGCGCGACAACGGGTTGAGCGACGAGGCTGCCAAACCGATTCAGGCCTCGTAATGCTCCGCCACCAACCGGTCGAGCAGGCGCACGCCCCAGCCCGGCCCCCAGGAGCGGTTGATCTCGCTGTCCTTGGCGCCCATGCCGGTGCCGGCGATGTCGAGATGCGCCCAGGGCGTGTCGTTGACGTGGCGCTGCAGGAATTGGGCGGCGGTGATCGAGCCGCCATGGCGTCCGGCTGAGTTCTTCATGTCGGCGAATTTCGAATCGATCATTTTGTCGTAGGCTTTGCCGAGCGGCATGCGCCAGACCGTCTCGCCGGTCGCCTTGCCAGCCGCCGAAAGCCGCTCCGCCAATTCGTCGCTGTTGGTGAAGAGGCCGGCATGCTCCTGCGCCAGCGCGACCAGGATCGCGCCCGTCAGCGTCGCCAGATTGATCATGAAGCGCGGCTTGAAGCGCTCCTGCGTGTACCAGAGCACATCCGCCAGAACGAGGCGACCCTCGGCGTCGGTGTTGATGATCTCGATGGTCTGGCCCGAGAGCGACGTGACGATGTCGCCGGGACGCTGGGCGTTGCCGTCCGGCATGTTCTCGACGAGGCCGATGATGCCGATGGCGTTGACCTTGGCCTTGCGGGCCGCGAGCGCATGCATCAGGCCGACGACGCAGGCCGCGCCCGCCATGTCGCCCTTCATATCCTCCATGCCGGCGCCGGGCTTCAGCGAAACGCCGCCGGTGTCGAAGGTGACGCCCTTGCCGACGAAGGCGACCGGCTGGACGCTCTCCTTGGCGCCGTTCCAGCGCATGATCGCGACGCGGCTCTCGCGCCGCGAGCCCTGGCCGACGCCGAGCAGCGCGCGCATGCCGATCTTCTTCAGCTGCTTCTCGTCGAGGATCTCGATCTCGACGCCGAGCTTGGCGAGTTTCGACGCCCGGTCGGCGAACTCCTCGGGATAGAGGACGTTGGGCGGCTCGTTGACGAGGTCGCGCGCGATCTCGACGCCGCCTGCCAGCGCCTCGGCCCGCTTCATCGCCTTCTTCGCGGCGGCAGGGTCGGGCAGCCGCAGGTTGACGGCAAGCGGCTCGGCGTCCTCGGGCTTGCGCGTCTTGGTCTTGTAGCGATCGAAGGTATAGGCGCGCAGCCGCAGGCCGAGCGCGATGTCGGCGGCCTGCCGGGGCGAGATTTCGCCCTCCGGCAAGGCGAGCACCACATCGGCTCTGCGACCGCGGCCGAGCCGCCCCGCGATGGCACCACCGAGCTTCACGAAATCGAGCGTATCGCGATCGGCCTCAGGCCCGAGCCCGACAGCGATCAGTCGTTCGAAGCCCGCACCTTCCGGCGCGAGAAGGGTGAGAGCGCCATAGGGCTTGCCCTCGAAGCGCTCGGCCTTGGCGGCGCGCGCCAGCAGGGTCCGCGTCTCGGGGCCGACGAAGGCCTCGGCCGCAGACGGCAAAGCGAGCGTGTCCGACAGAAGGACGACCACATCGGGCCCGGTGATCTCGCTCAGGGCTTTGATTTCGAGCTTCAGGCGCTGCGACATGACGGGCTCACGATCCTGCGACGGGATTTGGGAGAGGGCTTGGAAACAGGCGAAACGCGGCTGCCGCAAACGATTCCCGTTTGCGCCTTGATTGCGCCTATACCATAGGGTTGTTCGGCGCGAACACCGACGCGGGTCTTCGCCCTGCGCCCCCACCGGAACGACAAGCGTGCTGCTGCAGCGTCTCGACCGCTACATCCTGAAGATGGCGACGATCGCGGCCATCGTGCTGCTGATCGGCCTGACCAGCGTGATCTGGGTCACCCAGGCGCTGCGTGAGGTCGATCTCATCACCGGCAAGGGCCAGACCGTTCTGATCTTCTTCACGGTCACGCTGCTATCGCTCCCGGCGCTGATCGCCGGTATCGCGCCCGTCGCCCTGTTCATGGCCACGCTCTACACGCTGAACCGGCTGAACAGCGATTCTGAACTCATCGTGATGAACGCGGCCGGCGTCGCGCCGCAGCGCCTGACGCGGCCCTTCATTGTGCTGACCATCGCGACCTCGCTGCTGGTCGGGTGGATGACGCTGTCGGTCATGCCCGCCGGCTTTCGCATGCTTCGCGACCTGATCACGCTGATCCGTGCCGATTTCGTCGCCAATGTCGTCAAGGAGGGCCAGTTCGTCGCGCTCGATTCTGGCGTGACGTTCCACTACCGCGAACGCTCAGGCGACGCGCTGGTCGGCATCTTCATGCAGGACCGGCGCGACCCGAACCAGCCCTCGATCTACATCGCCGAGCGCGGGCGCACCGTCGAGGTCGATGGCAACAGCTTCCTGATGCTGGAGAAGGGCACGATCCAGCGCGAGACGAAACGGACGGATACGAGTTCGATCATCTCCTTCGAGCGCTATGCGCTCAATCTCTCGGCACTGTCCGGCGATCCGACCGGAGGAGCCGGCGAAGGCGACGGCGATAAGGCGATCTACAAGCCGCGCGAGCGCACGACCTGGCAGTTGCTAAACCAGGATCCCAACGAGCCCTATTACAAGCTGCAGGCGGGCCGCTTCCGGGCCGAATTGCATAACCGGCTGTCGGCGCCGCTCTATCCGCTGGCCTTCATGCTGATCGCATTCGCCTGCATCGGCGAAGCGAGGACCACGCGCCAAGGCCGCGCCTTCGCGATCCAGTCGGCCATCCTGATCGTCGCGGCGACGCGCATCGGGGCCTATATGGCCTGGACCGCCAGTGTGCGCTCGCCGCTGGCCGCTGCCATGCTCTACATTCTGCCGATCGGGGCGATCGCGCTCGCATCTGCGGTCATTCTGCACGGCCAGACGGTCCGGCCGCTGCTGGCGCGGGCGACGGCCCCGCTGATGCTGCCCCTTGCCGGGCTGACGGCACGGTTCAGGCGCGCCTGATGCTGCTCGTCACCACTTTCGGCCGCTATCTCACGAAGCAGTTCACGCGCTCCATCCTGGGGGTGTTCGGGACCTTCTTCTTCCTGATCGGCACACTCGATTTCGTAGAACTGATGCGTCGCGCCGGCGATTCTCCGGCCGCGACCACGCCGCTGATCGTGCAGCTCGCCCTGTTCCGCGTGCCGAGCGTCGCCGAACAGATCTTCCCCTTCGCCGTGCTCTTCGGTGGCATGTTCGCGCTGCTGACGCTGAGCCGGAAGCTCGAACTCGTCGTCGCCCGCTCGGTCGGCGTCTCGGCCTGGCAGTTTCTGCAGCCGGCGGCCGTGGTCGCAGGAGCAATCGGGCTGGTTTCGATCCTGATCTACAACCCCGTCGCGGCCGAGCTGAAGCGCAAGGCGACGGCGCTCGAGACTCGGCTCTTCGTGCGCGGGGCCGCGACCAGCAATTCGCCCGAGATCTGGCTGCGGCAACGCAGCATCGACGGCCAGGCGATCATCCGGGCCGCCGGCTCCCTTCCCGAGGGCAACGGCCTCGCCAATGTGGCGATCTTCAGCTTCTCGCCGGGCGGCGGTTTCAGCGAGCGGGTCGATGCACGTCAGGCCGTGCTCCATCCGGGCTACTGGGAGCTCACCGACGCCCGTGTCGTCTCGGCCATGGAAGAGCCACAGAGCTACAAGACCTATCTGCTCGCCACCACGCTGGAGCCCGAGCAGATGCGGCAGAGTTTCACACCGCCCGAGGCCGTCGGCTTCTGGGCGATGCCCAGCGTGATCGAGCGCACGCAGCGGGCTGGCCTCGACACGACGCGGTACGAACTGCGCTACCAGTCGCTGCTGGCGCGGCCGCTGCTGCTGGTGGCGATGGTGCTCGTGGCAGCATCCGTTTCCTTAAGATTTTTCCGCTTTGGTGGTGTGACCAAACTGGTGATAGCTGGCGTCGCGGCCGGCTTCGTGCTGTATGTTGCGACGCAGCTGTCGGAGGAGCTCGGCTCATCCGGCATCGTCAATCCTGTGGTCGCAGCCTGGCTGCCTGCAGCGATCGGGGCGATGCTCGGTGCTCTGGCTCTCCTGCATCAGGAAGACGGATGAATCGTACTGTGCCTATGGTTAATTTAGGATTGAGCGTATGGTTCCCGGCGTGAAACGCATGGCTCGATTTGCCGCGGCGACCGCCCTGGTTTCGAGCCTTGCCTCAGTCTTCGCCCTGGCGGGGACGGCTTTCGCCCAGGCTCCGGCGGCCGCCAAGCCGCAGGACCGCATGGTCGTCGACGCGCGCGAACTCGTCTACGACAACGACAAGAAGACCGTCTCGGCGGTCGGCGACGTGCAGATCCTGTATCAGGGCCGCACGATCGAGGCCGACAAGGTGACCTACGACCAGGCGTCGAAGCGCGTCATCGCCGTTGGCAATGCCCGGATCACCGAGGCCAATGGGACCGTCATCACCGGCGATCGCTTCAACCTGACCGACGATTTCCGCGACGGCTTCATCGACTCGCTGCGAGTGGTGAATCCCGACCGCACGCGCTTCACCGCGCCGCGCGCCGAGCGCACCGACGGCGAGACCTTCATCTTCGAGAAGGGCATCTACACCGCCTGCGAGCCCTGCAAGGACAACCCCGAGCGGCCGCCTCTCTGGCAGGTCCGCTCGGCGCGGATCATCCACAAGAAGGCCGAGCAGACGATCTATTACGAGGATGCCAGGCTCGAATTCGCCGGCGTTCCGCTCGCCTATATCCCCTATATGTCGGGGCCTGATTCGACGGTGAAGCGGAAGTCCGGCTTCCTGTCGCCGAAGTTCCTCAACACCGGGCCGCTCGGCTATGGCGTCGGCCTGCCCTATTTCCTGAATCTGGCGCCGAACTATGACCTCACGGTCACGCCGACCTATCTCAGCCGCCAGGGGCTGCTGGGCCAGGTCGAGTGGCGCCACCGCCTGATGAACGGGTCCTATACGATTAGGGCGTCGGGGATCTTCCAGCAGGACCAGGAGGCTTTCCTCGCGGCGCCCTTCGGCCCACGAGACAAGCGGTTCCGCGGCTCGGTCGAGTCGAACGGCAAGTTCTTCATCAATCCGCGCTGGACCTTCGGCTGGAATGCGGCGATGTCGACCGATCGCTGGTTCTACAAGAATTACCGTATCCTGAACGAGGCCGTCAGCGCGACGACCTATCTGCAGGAGTCTATTTCGACGGCCTATCTGAATGGCCAGACCGCCTCGGGCTGGTTCGACCTGCGCGGCTATTACTTCCAGCCGCTGACCTCGACCGACTGGCAGAAGCAGCAACCCGTCGTGCTGCCCGTCATCGACTACAACAAGCGTGTCCACAAGCCCGATATTCTGGGCGGCGAAGTCACGCTGAACGCCAACGTCACCTATCTGACGCGCGAGGCTGCGGCCTTTGCCCAGTTGCCGCGACAGACGACGTTCCTCCTGTCAAACGCTGGTCTCTACGATGGCTGCGCGGTCTACCAGAAGGACACCTGTCTCGTCCGCGGCCTGGCGGGCAATGTCGCCCGAGCTACCGCCGAGCTGTCCTGGCGCCGCAACATCATCGATTCCATCGGCCAGGTCTGGACGCCTTACGCCTCGGTGCGGGCCGACATCTTCTCGGTCAATCCGAACACGACGGGCTATGCGAACGCCAATGTCCGCACCATCGTCGACACGTCCGACGAGGTCTTCGGGCGGGCCATGCCGGCGATCGGCCTGATGTATCGCTACCCCTTCGTTGCCAAGACGTCGTGGGGCACGCACATCATCGAGCCCGTGGCACAGATCGTGGCGCGGCCGAACGAGACCAGCAGCCTGCGCGTCGCCAACGAGGACGCCCAGAGCCTCGTCTTCGACGCCAACAACCTGTTCGAGTGGAGCGGCAAGTTCTCCGGCTATGACCGCGTCGAGGGCGGGACCCGCGCCAATGTCGGCGCGCTCTACACCGGGCGCTTCGGCAAGGACGCCTTCGCCAACCTGCTGCTCGGCCAGTCCTATCACCTGGCGGGGCGTAACTCCTTCGCGACCGGCGACCTCGTGAACACCGGGCTGAATTCGGGGCTGGAGACCGACACCTCCGATATCGTCGCGCGGGCACAGATCTCGCCGATGACAGGCCTGTTCTTCACCGGCGCGGCGCGGCTGAATGCGACGACCTATGAGGCGCAGCGCATCGATGCGGCGGCGACCTACGCCACCAGCGTCGTGACCACCTCGGTGGGCTACGGGCGCTACGAGCCTCAGCCCGATCTCGGCATCTTCCGCCGCCGCGAGGGCCTGTCGCTCAACGGCTCGGTCCTGGTGACGCCGAACTGGCGCCTGCGCGCCGGCGTGCTGTTCGACCTCGACAAGTACAAATACGACCGCGAGGTCCGGATCGCCCAGTACACCTCGTGGATGGCCTCCCCCTCGACGGTGGCGCAGCCGCGCTATGTCGATTCGCGTCTGCTGCAGACCGCCTCGACCTCGTTCGGCATCAACTACACCGACGAGTGCACCGTGTTCGACGTCAGCTACTCGCAGAGCTATGCCGACCGGCAGAGCGGTGCGACCAAGGACACGCGCACGGTCATGTTCCGCCTCGAGCTGCGCACGCTGGGCGAACTCAGCTATTCGCAGAATCTCGACGGCTCCACGGTCGGCGACGGCGTCACCTCGAGCCGCTGAGCCGGCCGGAGACCAGCGCCGCGCAGGCGGGAGACAGCCCATGCCCCTCGCGCCTGCCGCGCCCCTCGCCGTCACCCAGGGGGATCCGGCGGGCATCGGCCCGGAGCTCGCTCTGCTCGCCTGGCTCCGCCGCGCTGAACTCGCCCTGCCCGCTTTCGCCTGCCTCGCCGATATCGACCATCTCGCCAGACTCACCCGGCGCCTCGGCCTCGACGTGCCGCTTGCGGCCTGCGGCTGGGAGGAGGTCTCCACGATCTTTGCCGAGGCGCTGCCTGTGGTTCCGCTCGCGGCCGGTCCGACGGTGGAGCCGGGGCGGCCCGATCCGGCCAGCGCCGCCGGCACGATCGCCTCGATCACGGACGCCGTCGCCGCCGTCAGGGCCCGACGGGCGGGCGCGGTGGTGACCAATCCGATCGCCAAATCCGTGCTCTACGCTGCGGGTTTCGCCCATCCCGGCCACACCGAATTCCTGGCGCATCTGGCGGCCGATGGCGGCGAGACGCCGCTCCCCGTGATGATGCTGTGGTGCGAGGAATTGGTCGTGGTGCCGGTCACCATCCATGTGCCGCTGCGACGGGTTCCGGAGCTGCTGACGACAGAACTGATTGTCCGGACGGCGCGGATCGTGGCCGCGGCGTTGCAGCGCCACTTCGGCATCGACCGGCCGCGCCTCGCCCTGAGCGGGCTCAACCCGCATGCGGGCGAATCCGGCGCGCTCGGGAGTGAGGATGACGCGGTGGTCCGGCCCGCGATCGTGGCTCTGCGGGCCGAAGGCATCGAGGCGAGCGGCCCCTATCCGGCCGACACGATGTTCCATGCCCGAGCGCGGGCCGGCTATGACTGCGCCCTGGCGATGTATCACGACCAGGCGCTGATCCCGATCAAGACCATCGCCTTCGACGAGGGGGTCAACGTCACCCTCGGCCTGCCCTTCATCCGCACCTCGCCCGACCACGGCACCGCCTTCGACATCGCGGGCAAAGGCGTTGCCCGACCCGACAGCCTGATCGCGGCGCTGCGGCTGGCGGCGCGCATGGCCGCGCAGGAGCAGGTCGTCGGATGAGCCAGATC
>OGCL01002183.1_pt1 | contig 14271 bp, 14 predicted proteins | sample 1570041 | NCBI WGS metagenome assembly OGCL01 (sample SAMN06266162, study PRJEB24511) | hot springs metagenome | isolation source: Hot spring water | place: South Africa: Limpopo | collected 2015-06-22 | reverse complement strand
AAACAAGCTCTACATCAGAATCGTAAACTACTCGAAATCATTTTGGAAAGTGGTTTAGTCTCTAAAGAAGATTTAGAAATCATCTTAGATATCGATGCGATGACTCGCCCAGGTATTCCAGGTAAGAAGTTATTGAATAAGAAGAAAAATAAGATGAAGTAATTTAAAGCCCACCTTATCAGTGGGCTTTAAATCTCAAATAGATCATATTTTCTTATACTTTTAGCTCTTTATTTTTATAATATCTACAAATAGTATCAATAAGTTTTAATAATGATTCTCGATTATCATTACTGTGTGTACAAAGTATACATTGTATGGATTCAACACAATTAAAAGGAATCCAGGCAAAATCAGGATGATGATCATTTAATATTCCTGGTGCTAATACAACAGCTTTTTTACTCGATACATAGGTTAAAGACATGTCGTGATCATTACTATTAAAATAATCCACACCAATCGTACGAATGATTCGTTGTTGAACGATACGTAAAGGTCCTGGTGAATTTCCACCAATCATCAATGTTCTTCCTTTCAGGTCTTCTTCATTAATTATTTGTTTTTGCGATAAAACATCATCCCTACGACATACTAAATAGATTTTGCTATCATATAATTCATGAATTCTAATATCTGGCACCTGTTTAACAGAATCTTTTATGGCGAAAACGATATCTTGTTCACCTTTAAGAAAGTTATCAATTGAATGGTGATAATCAAAGTATGGAGTTATAGATATAGAAGATACTTCATTTGAATATATTTCTAATATTTCGGGTAAATAATATAAAGCAGATCGAATAGGCATACCAATACGAATATTTTCTCTAAACTCAGCACAAAAATTCTGCCCTTGGTCAATGGCCCTTTTCAATTGTGAATTGATATCTTGTAATGTCACGATAAATTGTTCTCCAGCTGGAGTTAATGAAGCACCTTTCCCCGTTCGATCAAATAACCTAAATCCTATCTCTTCTTCAACAGAGTTTATTTGATAGGTCATGGTTGGTTGCGATATAAACAAATTTTCAGATGCTCGATTAAAGTTTTTTGTCTTTACTAACTCTAGTATATATTCTATTTGTTTGGTATTCATGTTTCCCCTTAATTTAATTATTAAATCAATTATACAATATTTCAATTGGATATATAAAATACGTATTACTATAATCGAATTATAAGGAGAAAAAATCAACATGAAAAGCTTAGTAATTTATTATTCTAGAGCAGGAGAGAATTATGTGGATGGAAAGATTATATCAATCGAAAAGGGAAACACGGAATATATAGCGGAATTTATTAGAGATAACTTTAATGCGGATTTATTTAAAGTAGAAACTGTAAAAGAATATTCTAAGAACTATCTTGATTGTATAAAAGAAGCTCAAAAGGAACTTGATAACGATATCAAACCAGAGTTAAAGAATTACTTATTTGATCTTTCGACATATGACACCATTTTTATTGCAGGACCTAATTGGTGGGGAACTTACCCAATGCCTCTATTTTCTGCCATTGAGAAACTTGATTTTAATGGAAAGAAGGTATATCCCATTATTACGCATGAAGGAAGTCGATTAGGACATTGTATGAGTGATCTTAAAAGAGTATTAATCGGTTGTGAATTAATAGATGGTTTAGCTATTAAAGGTTCTGAATGTAAGAATTCTGAAAAGACAGTTATACAATGGATTAAAAATAACTAGGAGGAATTGAAAATGATATTTGATAGAAATGAAACTAAGGATGTAGTTGTGTTATTAGGTGCAGGTAGTATGGGAACCGCTATTGTTAGAAGAATTTCATCTGGTAAGAAGATATTACTTGGTGATAAAAGTGAAGTAATTTTAGAGAAAGTTTCTAACGAATTGAAATACAGCGGTTATGATGTTGAAATACATGTTGTGAATGCTTTAGATAAGACATCAATTTTAAATTTTGCGCAAAAAGCACAATCACTTGGTGATGTTAAATATTTCATTGATACAGCAGGTGTATCCCCAAATCAGGCAAAACCTGAACAAATACTCCATCTAGATATGGTCGGTACAGGCTATGCGATTGATGCGTTTGCAGATGTTATTTCAAAAGGTGGAGCAGGATTAATTATTTCTTCGCAGGTTGGATATATGATGAGATTATCTGATGATGTGGAGAATCAAATATTAGCTTCGAATACAGAAGAATTAATGGATATCCCTTTTATCAAAGAAAGATTTACACAAAGTTCAGGTCAAGCGTATATGATTGCGAAACGAGTTAATCACCTTCAAGTTCAAAAAGCTGCCGCAACATCATGGAAAACTAAAATGGCTAGAATTAATTCACTGAGTCCGGGTATTATCGTGACCCCATTAGCTTATGACGAATTTTCTGCAGCAGGTGACAATTATCAAAGAATGATCGATGCCTCCGCTTCAATGCGAACAGGTACTTCTGATGAAATAGCAGATGCGGCTGCGTTCTTATTAAGTGAAAATGCAGGGTTCATTAATGGTACAGATTTGTTGATTGATGGTGGCACGATTGCCGCAATTAAAAGTGGAGTATTTAAGTTATCCTAATGGATAGATGGGCTAGAAACAATGGAAACACTAAAACTTAATAATGGATTAATATGCCCAATAGTTGGAATCGGTACATTCTTACTAACACCAAAGGATGCTCAAAACAGTGTTCGAGAAGCATTACAAAGTGGATATCGACTTATTGATACCGCAAATGCTTATGTCAACGAAAGAGCGGTTGGTAAAGGGATAAAAGAAAGTGGAATTGATAGAGATGAAATTTTCTTATCTACTAAACTTTGGCCTAGCGAATATGAAAACACAAATTCTGTCGATGAGGCATTAGAAAGACTTGGAGTTGCCTATGTTGATTTACTTTACATTCATCAACCTGCAGGTAATTGGTTAGAAGGTTATAAACTACTTGAGAAAGCTTATAGAGAGGGAAAAGCTAAGTCTATTGGTATCTCTAATTTTGAAGGTAAGTACTTAACCGAATTAGAAAGTAAATGGGAAGTTGTTCCTCAGTTTATTCAAGTAGAGGCTCATCCTTACTTTACACAAGAAGATTTACGAAATACATTAAATAAGTATGGAATAAAATTAATGTCTTGGTACCCATTAGGTCATGGTGATAAATCTTTAATCAATGAACCTTTATTTACTGAACTTGGATTAAAATACTCGAAAACGAATGCACAAATAATTCTAAAGTGGCATGTTCAAATGGGATTTGTCGTTATACCTGGAAGTAAAAATATTGATCATATTAAAGAAAATATTGATTTATTCGACTTTACATTAAATGATTCAGAGATGGAAAGAATTAAACATCTTAATAATGGTAAACGATATTATCATAGAAATGATGCACAACTTAGACAGTTTGCGGAATGGCAACCTGAATATGAAGAAAACTAGCTATAATGTGATTTATAGCTTTTTTATGAATATCTAATTAACGTTAATTATATTCTTTCAGGAATAAAATAATTGATCATTTCTGCATACTTATCTTGTGCAGCTAAACAGGTATCTATTAAGTATTGTTTATCTCGATCAAACTCTTTGAGTCCACGATAATAGAATAACTTTTTTTCATTATCGATAATGAATGGAATAATCCCATTCTTTAAACATTCTTTAAAGAGTATTAATCTTCCTACTCTTCCATTTCCATCTTGAAATGGATGAATTGTTTCAAATTGAGTGTGAAAATCAACGATATTTTCAAAGGCCTTTGTTTGAAGACTATTATAGTTCGTTATTAGTTTTACCATTTCACCTTTAACTTTTGATGGATCTGTTGTCTTAGTATCACCTATCATATTTGGCATTTTCTTGTATTCACCCACATTAAACCAATCTTTACGACTATCCGATGTACTCAATTTTAAGATATGATGAAACTCTTTAATGATATTTTCACTTAATTCTTGATCTGCCACTTCTAACATTCTATCGAAACATCTAAAGTGATTAACAGTTTCTAAGATATCATCAATAGAAGTTACAGTTGAACCTTCTAATGCGATTGAGTTTGTCTCATAAATGAAACGGGTCTGTTCCTCGGATAATTGACTTCCTTCAATTCGATTCGTATTATATGAGAAACGAATTTGTGTTTGATGATACAATCCACCCTTTAACTTCATCTTCATTTCTTCTCTTAATTGATTCAATAAACTACGTTTTTCTTCAACTACCAATTCTAGAATATCTCCAGGCTGACAGTTTAAAAACACACAGATATCTTCTAGTACTTTCATCGAAATTGGTTCATTCTTTGATAGTTTAGCGATTGTTGTGGATGAAAGTCCTAACTTCTTTTGTAGTGTTGTCTTATTTATATTTCGTTCTTTGAGTAATTTAAACAACTTAGTATAGTGTAGTCGCATAGTAAAACCCTCTATCATAATTATAAAGATAATCTTTAGATATATAAAGATTTAATATTTTATCTTTATTATAAATAATTTTAAGTTATCTAATCGTTTGATTAATTTATTTAAATTCCTTATAATTATTTTACATCCCCCACAAGTCTCAGTGGGTACCCCGAAAGGGGTTTTTTATTTTAAGTTCTATTTTTTGAATTAATAAATTCTTGTTCATTAAATGATCTAGTACTTAAATCTGTAATTAAAAACAATTCACAAAAATGAGAGTAAATCAATTTGCCAGACAATGTCTGGCAAATTGGATAATTTAAATAAAGCAATCTCATATTTTGTAAATTTTAACGAGAAAAACCTCTACCAAATTCTTTTGTGAGTTCATTTGATAGATTTTTTATTAATTGACTTCCATATTCTCCTTTATCTAATCCTAATTGTTCATTCTTACTCTCCATATCAGTATATTATTATTAAATTTTACCTATACCAAACTAAAGTAGGTAATTTTTTCGATTTTTTACCTATATATATATTCGCTTAAATAAATCCTTTTCTTAGATAATTTAATAATATCCCGATACTTATATTCCATAAACTGTATATGAAACCTTTACTGTGTTCCAATTTACAATACTGTTTTAAAAGAATTAAAAAGCAAACCATAGAATAATGGCTTGCAGATTTAAAATTTATAATACACTATTTGATATTTACTTTCTATTAAACTCATTAACTAGTCTAATTATATCATCCCCGTACTTCTCACATTTAACAGACCCAAATCCATTAACTGTTAACAATTCTTGTTTATTCTTAGGACATGTCTTTACTAGAGCTTCTAACTGTAAATTATTAAATATGAAATATGGTTTTACATCTTCTTTTCTACTTTGGTCTAGTCTATATTTCTTTAGTGCGATGTAAAGAGGAAGTGATTCAATATCACTTACTATTTCTTTATTAACAATTTCAGTATCTTGCATCTTTATGTAATTCTTATACTTCTCTTTGAAGTCATATGGTTTAACTCGGTGATAATCAATTATATGATTTGCGGTGTTTAATAATTCATCACATGTATAACCCATCTTATCTGAACTATTAAGTATTTCTCTAATCTTATTGTTAAGTTGATCAAGTCTTATAATCTTTTCTTTAACTTCCTTCTTAGCATACTTTATATTCAATACAGATTTTGGATTAGCCACAACTACAATTGGAGTAAACATTCTTAAGAATTCATTGTCTAAAATCGAACGTAGAATAAAGTTATCTTGTCTATCTTTAAATATATCTCTGAGTAAGTCTAGATGTCTTCTATTTTGTGTAATAGGACTATATATACCATTTTTGATTACTCTTCTACCATAAGTTAACTTTCTTATAAAATCTCCATTAGAGTTTACTTCTATATCCCCAACCAAGTTCTTGCATTCGATTACTAAATGTCCTCTTGGAGTTAATATAATAAAATCTATTTGAGCTTGTAGACCTTTAAATGATAGTTGTAGATCTCTCAATACAACAATTGGTAAATGACTATTCTTAAGTTCATATAGAATTGAATCCTCACCATAAATACCCGCTTGTATCAAACGAATCTCATCATCGATAAGTTCTTGCCCTTCAGAATTCAACTCATTACGAAAACGAGTCATTTCTAGTAGTTGTTTAGATGCTTCATTTGACTCTTTGACTATTATTGGCTCTTCAAAGTCTATCCCTTTGATTATATTTACTATGTTATTAAGTATCCCCATAAATCCCCCCGGTTTATATTCCAATTAGCATTTTTAAGACCAAATAATATACATATAATTCTTAAAATTATTATTTATTATAATCCTATAGAGTGGATGCTTTACTTTTCTAAGACTATCTCTAATTTTGAACACTTCTATAATATTCTTTTTTAAATCTGATCATATCTTATGTTTAAGATTTATAATGACTTTTTTATAAAATGTATTTGTCTTCTTTAAAACACTTGCTACAATTTACTTCATTTCCATTTTTAAGCAATTAATTTTCTTTGCCACTTGTTTTTGAACTTTTAGGTTTTACTAAATATTTAATTTGCTTAGAAGTCTTCTTCATCACTTCTAACGACTCCTCATAATTTGATATCTTCGAATTATACTCTTTCTTGTTAACTTCACTATTATATTTAATTTCGAGTTTTAACTCATGAATATTTCTTTCTAGTTCTTTCATTCTTAACATATATTGATTTAAAACTATATTGACGTATTCTAAATCATTTTCATCACTCAAGAATATCTCTTTTAATGATACAAGTAGTTTTGCGGATTGTAGGATTAGATTTTGTTTAACTATTTGCTCTTCAGATTCAAGCGCTCCATTAATACCACTTCCAACTCCAATACCAAGCACTGCTCCCCCACCAATGATTGTTAATGCTCCTCCAGCCATTCCAAACCCACCAGCAGCGATTGCTCCACCACCTAAATAAGCTAAACTTGCACTAGTTAGAGCTGCTCCACTTAATCCAATAAAGTTTGAACCAACAAGAAATACTGCAATTGTTGGTACAAAAAAGCTAGCGATTATCATTGTCGCAACACTTACAGCACCTGGGATCGTAATATTCTTAACAATCTTTAACATTACTTGATTCAAATCAAAAAGATACTTATCATAGCTATTTCTTGATCTCTTAACAAAATTACTATTAAAGTATTTATCAGTAAATAAAGAACTTAAGTATTTATCCCCTTCTGATTTATCAAATTTGTTATTTAACTTTTGTAATTCTTTATACTTACTACTTATTACAGATTTGCCTTTTAAATTAACCTCAACACTCAAAGGGAAATATGGTTCAAAGATAATAGATTCAATAATAACTAATCTAAACCATTCCTTTAGAGGATTATTATCCTGAATTCTGATTAATAACTCTTGTTCAGTTAACCAATTAATTTCGGTTTCCTGCTGAGTAAAACTCGGGAATCCTCTTGTTATAAACTCTTTCCATTCATCTAGCCAATCATTCTTTAATTTAATTGCTTTCTCATTGCTTTTTGTTTGTTCAGTATTACTAATATCGTTTAACGTTTTATAATATTCTAAATTATATAAGATTTCGGTTTGTTCTATATTTAAACTAAACTTCTCAATATTTAAATAATCAAAGTTAATCATAAGCGTTTTATTTCTTATAAAAGATACATCTTGTATTTCTTTATAAATTTTCTTTGCTTTTTTAACATTTCTTGCTTTTAAACACCAAGTTACATCTTGACCCACAGCAATAGCAAATCTACCAACTCCTAAAACATTAACACTAAATATTCCTTTTTTATTTATAGCAGCATCAGAAATATCTATTGCTGTAAAAACACCTGTCGATATCGTTAACATCCTTGCTAATGTAGGGTTATTGATTGGCTTAACATAATTCCAATCGATTTTCTTAAAATCAGCAATAGTACTTATTTCTTTGTCTTTTAATTCTACTGTTAGTCTTCTAAAAAAGTAGAAAAGTCTTACAATACCTTCATTAACCATTACTGGGATTGCCATTTTCCCAAGTTCTATTCCAAGCCCAATCTCAGTTCTTAAGTCAAATCTTAATTGAGTATCTTTTATGATTTTTCCACTAGCATCATGTTGCGCTAACAAAGTCCCATTAAATAATTTAGATATAAAAACTGATAATGTTTTGTCTTCAACTTTTAAATTTTTAAAAATAGGTAACACAGACAATTCTTTTGCTAAAGATAAAATTGGCCCTGGTATACCTGTTCCACCAGATTTCATTGTAGTCGCACTCGAACCTGCCATATCACTAACTAAATGAAAAAACCAATAAATGACTCCAAACAATAATTTTGTTGGAGTATCTTTGCCAATAAACGTCAGACTGTCTTCAGGTATATCAACTATAATAAAAGAACCTAATTCATCAGTTCCATATGATTTATATGTAAATTGTGTTAGTAACGAGAAAATCAATCCTACGATTGTTGGATGATGTGCAAAATCTCTTAAATGGTGTTGTAATCCTCCACCAAAACTTGGAGTTAATTTATCACTAGGAATAGGAAACTTACTTTCTAAATGTCGTACGGCTGCTGAAAGATCATTTCCTTTATAACCTGTTTTTTTAGCGACCTCAGTAACAAGTTTATCAATTTCTTTTCTTGCTATTTTTTGACCGTGTTCAAGGTTTAATTCTCCAACCCAGAACACATCGATTAATCCGGAAAGTATGCCCCCACTAATCGATATAACATAATCTAGCATATCTAAATTACTAGAATATAAGTCTATTTGACTATCAAAATCAAAAACTATTTGATCAGACTTCTCGCTAACAAATGAATTTTCTTGGTATTCCTCTAGTTCTACCTGTATTTGATTATTATCCCCCATCTAATTTTTCCTTTTCCCTATCTAATATTGAACTTAATTATCTAAAATATATCAAAATCTCCTGTTTTTACTTTATCATAGTTGATATTTATTTGTTTGCTATTCATGCATTAAAGTACAAATTTCTACCCTATAAAACAAACTCATATCATTTATACTGATTTGAATCGTTCATTAACTTCAATTTACTAGAGTAAATACTAAAGCCTTTTTTTCTCATCAAAGGATGACAAGGATGACCATATTTTGTTAACTCAATACAATGCCATTCGTGATTATATTTCTTCGCAATTAAATCAATATCACTAAAACAATCCTTTAGATACTTTCTCCATTCGATTGCCTCGCCCCAAGCTGCAACTAGAGTAATATCATCTCTTTTAAGAATTGTTTCAATATTCTCTAGATTTAACTTAATTAACTCATCATTCTTTTCTTTATTTAATTCATCAATATCTGGATCAATCTGTGGATAAAGATTGATAATAATCCAACTATCGAAATTATGTATATCTGCATACTTCTTAATTCGTTTAGCCGTTGGATCTAAATCATCTATTGTCGCTATACTTGGATTTATACCAACAACTACTAGATTATTTTTACCTAATTCTCCTAATATAAATCTAGCCTTTAAATCAATACTTCTTTCATCTATTTTAGTTTTTAAGTTTGTCATATTACTTTAATTCTAACTCATATTTTCGATAGAATTCATTAATTATTCGAATTAAATCATCATCCAAGTGAGATTGGGCAAACTTCACAAAGCTTTCCCCAACCCCACCATAGAAGGCTTCCGCAATACCCCCAGCCATACATGCAATAGTATCGCTATCTCCCCCAATTGATATTGCGGAACGTATCGTATCCTCGTAGCTTGTTGATTCTAGAAATGAAGTAATTGCTTCTGGAACACTCCCAGGACAGGTTTCATTGAATTCATTTTCTATTCGTATTTCATCTAGAGTTCTTGATAAATCATAATCAAAGCGATTAAGTATTTCTTGTTTGATTTCATCTTTACTATAGTTATTTCGAGCCATGAATATCGCAAGCGCAATTGCTTGTGCACCTACAATACCTGCTGGATGATTATGAGTTACTTCAGCCGATTGTTTAGCTAGTAATAGAACTTCATCGATTGATTTTGCAACCCATGCAACAGGACTTACACGCATTGCGGAACCATTTCCAAATGAGTTATAGGGTTTTAAGCTATCACTTAATCCCCAATCATAAAAGTATCCACCAAAACCTCTACGACTATTAACGTACTTTTTAAAGTACTTTTTATACATTTTGGCATATCCGATTTCTGGATGTATTAATGCATCCATTGTCGCAACAGTTAGTATCGTATCATCTGTAAATATCATATTCGGTGTATCTAATTCAATATCTTTTCTCTTTTGGTTATGAAATTCGTAAACACTACCAATAATATCTCCTACGATTGATCCGATCATTTTGAATCTCCTTTGTATTTATAACCCTAGTTTAACAATTGTGTCGCATATATAGGTCAACTCATAAGTGACTTTGTTATAATCCGTTTTTATGGACAGGCCTCTTGTCAAAATAGAACTAAAGGTTTATTGTAGTGTCAAACCTATAAAGAGTGTGTTAGAGATCAGGCTCATACCACACAGCAACCTACCTTTATGGCAAGGTGCTAACCCTGCGGATATTTCCGAACGATAGGCAACTCTTTTCACAAGATCCCTATTGTTATAGGGATTTTCTTTTGAAAGGAGAGTTATGCCATTTGATATTCATATTACCTTACATCCCAATACACTTATTCTTTATCCTAAACTTAAATCCTATTTAGATCATTTAAAGATTAATCAATGTACGATTAAAACATTTGATTATCCTGATTCATCAAATACTTACTTTAATCTTGCTTACTTGGATATGTATTTTGATCATGATTCTATTGAGTTATATCTAAACGCTTATAAGAAGCGAATTGATAAACTTAGAAGAAATGATAAATCTGCCTATTTCAAACTTAGACTATTATTATCAGGATATGATTATGATCAACTAAAAATAGAATATAAAGAATATCTAATTACTAATACAAGAATTCCATTTGAAATGTTTGTGTTAGAACATTTAGGTTATCAAGATCTTTGTTCAATTGAACATATCTTAATAATCAAAATAGAAGATTTACACAAAATATCGAATGATATATCAAATTATGCCATGGGATATTTCTATTATCTCAATCACGGGAGGATCTAAATGAAAACAAATAATTATGAAGAAGCAAAAGCCTATTTTATTAATAATGCACACTATGGGTGGAAATATATTGATTGTTTTGTGATGAGTGAAAACTTATATAAAACTCTTAAGAATGATCAATCAATAAAGATAGGATCACGTATAGAACTAGAAGAAGGAATCAAGAATCGAACTGAACACCAAAGAATTAAGTCGACTCTTAATGGTTATGGGATTATTCTTATTAATCCAAATAGTGAAGAATATTATATCGAGTATATCAAATATAATTCTCCAATCAATGAGAACTTAACCCAATTATTAAACTATAATATCTCTAAAGACTATCAAGAAGAATAAACCTAATGGGAGGGTTAATATGCCACTTGAAATCATACGAAACGATATTATTCATATGAAAGTTGATGCGATTATCAACCCTTCCAATTCATATTTAATTAAAGGTCATTTAGAATCAGTGAGTGGGCAAATCTTTGAAGCTGCTGGCGAATATGAACTTGACCAAGCTTGTATGTCATTAAGTCCAATTGAACGTGGAGAAGCTGTTATAACGCCTGGATTTAAATTACCTGCAAAGTACATTATTCATACTGCTGGACCGAAATGGAAAGGTGGAGAACTGGATGAAGTTGAATTACTCGTAAAGTCCTATAAGAGTGCTCTTAAGTTAGCACTTAATTATAAGTTAGAAACAATTGCTTTCCCATTACTCTCATCAGGTAGTTATGCATTCCCAAAAGAAGAAGCACTTAAAACAGCGATTCATACGTTACAAGATTTTGTCTTGGAACATGAACTCCTTATCTACTTAGTCGTATTTGATCAAGATTCATTTTCGATTAGTCAAAAACTTAGTACTTCTATTAAGAAATATATCGATAACCACTATGTTCAAGATTTAAGTTATCACGAACGAATTGAATATAAGAAATCAAATACCTTAGGTTCACTCTCACTTAATGGGTATTTAACGCAGTTAGATGATCCTTTTTCTATTCATTTATTAAACCTAATCGACACAAAAAACAGAACTGATGTCGAAATCTATAAGAAATCCAATATTAGTAAAGCTGTATTTTCTAAGATACGTAGTAATCGCGATTATCAGCCAAGTAAATCAACCGCATTGGCTTTTTGTATCGGATTAGAACTTAATCTAGAAGAAAGTAAATCACTTCTAGAAAAGGCAGGATATGGCTTCTCTAATAGTTCTAAACAGGATGTTATAGTAAAGTACTTTATCGAGAAGAAGAATTACAATATTTTTCGACTTGAATGAAGTACTATTTAATGAAAATCTTCAAACTCTAGGCAGTACATATTAATGTCAACTCCAAGTTGACCTACTCTATTCACTCATTTGATAGAATATGGGCACTCAAGGAGAGACACATGAACAATACAAACTTACTTATATATGAAAAATTAGTAGATAGCTATAACTCTGGTGACTTCGATCTTTTCTTCAATCACATTTCAGACGATATCGTTTTTAAAACATTTAACAACTTCAAGATCAAAGGCTCTGGTACTTTTATAACTTACTTCTCACATATTGGTAGAGAAATGATAAAGAATAATCAACACAGTATGGCTAGTCTAGCAGAACTCAATAATGTTAACTTCCCAAATCATAAACACTATGCCAATCCCGATTGTGATAAAGAAGAAACATTCCCAATAGGCGAATTAGCCATCCTACTTCGTTCTGATATTTTTACTCGACCTCATTCAATTGTATTTTTAGAATTCAATGATAAAAATGAAATCAAAGGAATGTACATCACTAATGCTTATGAATATAGTTATACAGAAATTAATAACTCAAAAGCTTTATCCTGTTTTGAACTAAATAAACTCGCGATTGATGAAGCTGAAAAACTTTTCTTATCTCAAGGCTTTTATGTTGAACGAACAGAAATTCAAGTTCAAATACTTCCACATCTTAGAATTATAGGCGCATATGAATACAATTTTAATGTATTCGTATTCGCAGACAATTATCCATTCTCTGGTCAACGTAATAAAAAAGTCGAGGATTACCTTGTTTTCTCTGGTATGCTTAACAATATTGACACTAAGTTTATGTATGCACAAGTAAAAGGACTAGGTAATAGAAGTGAAGTCCTTCTTCCTAAGGATCGCTATTCTGTTGAATTCACTAAAATAAAAGATATCTCACAATTTCATCATGGCATAGGGGATATTAATGACGATTAGTTTATAGAATTATTAGATAAAAATGGACTTTGTAAGTCCATTTTTTATAAGTAATGAGTTTATTACTTATTATTCTCCAACATTGATTTACTAGAAATAACTACTAACTTTTACGCACAAGTAAATGATTGAGTTGAAGAGAATAGTAATTAGAATAATTCTACTAAGATACTTAAATCGTTTTTATATTGTTTTTGAAAACTAAAAATATATAAGAACTCAAAAATAAATTTAACTCTTGTTATGCTAATTATGATTTTTGTATGTAATTTACCTATATTGTATACACATATAAAGTTTTGCGCTTTTTTGTTACTAATAATGAAATCCCTTTATATAAAACTAGACAAAACTTATAATAATATCAACTGTTAATCATCACATTAAAGAAAAAATTAGTTATACAAGTTACTAGCAATGGAAATTATACTTTTTACAATCTCTAAACCAAACAAAAACTGCTTATTAGCAATTCGTTAACCAAATTGGTGGAAGTGAGGCGTGCTGGCCTTATCACTTGGTAAAAGATAAAGAATAGTTATGCCAAATTTAATTCATGCACACTAAATTTCAGTTTTCTAACTACTTAAGGTTATTTTACTCCTAGATATACCTTATATTTGTATTCATATTGCTTAATATCCTTTGGTTGTAAATGAAAAAGTGTCTTGAGACACTTGGAATTAATTAATATGGTACTATAATTATACTATTCTTCCCCCCAGCACAATCCCACCCCGGTTAGCCGTCACCGCCTTCGGGTTTAAAAGTTACGGCGTATTAAGAAGAGGCTGTAACGAATAAACAGCTTTGAATAGAAGACAAATGAAAAGGTCCAGACAAACGCTTGGACCTTTTCTAGTATAATTTAGGTATGGAAAATATTTCGATAAACCATGCGCTAAATCCGTACCTGGACAGTACAGATTATAGCGCAAAACAACTGATTTTACCACTGGATTGTGGTGTTTTAATTGAAGAGAATG
>OGCL01002178.1_pt1 | contig 14298 bp, 14 predicted proteins | sample 1570041 | NCBI WGS metagenome assembly OGCL01 (sample SAMN06266162, study PRJEB24511) | hot springs metagenome | isolation source: Hot spring water | place: South Africa: Limpopo | collected 2015-06-22 | reverse complement strand
AAAGTTTGTGAGCCGTCTTCAGATGAAAATCTTTGCGACGGTTTGCCATCCGATGATGCATCCTAGCCACTTCAATTTGTGCCTTTTCCCAGTTTTGAGAACCCTTCTGTTTCCGTGCCGCTCTGCGTTGCAGCAATTTCAGCTTGCTCAGCAGAAACTTGAAAAACTTGGGGCGCTCCTGGAAGGAGCCGTCCGAAGCGGTCAAGAATCGCTCCAACCCTAGGTCAATCCCAATCGCCCGACCATGAACTGGAACATCGGGAACTGACACCTCCGATTCAATGGTGATGACAACGTACCACTGCGTTCCCCTTACCTTGGACAGCACTCGCACTTGCTTCACCTTGAACCCGTCAGGGATGGGGCGATGCAAATTGATAGGCACTTCCCCAATCTTTGGTAGCTTGATAGCAGAACCATTGATGGGGTTGGTTTTGAACTGGGGAAACACAAAGGATTTGAATTGCCCAAATTTTTTGAAGCGCGGAAACCCATGCCCACGCTGCTGAAACGCTTCCCAAGTATCATGCAGTCTGCGGATTGCCTACGGCACGGCGGAGCCGATCGTAGTCTGCAAAACTTGAGAATGCACCTTACCCAAATGCGGGAATTGCTTCTTGGCTTTGGGCAGGTTGTTTTGCTGACGATGATAAGACGGAAACGGCTCATCGGCGGGAATGATGTATTCCTTCCCCAATGAGCATCGGTCTACCAAACACTTACGCGAAGCAATCCAGTCTTTGAGTTCGCGCAAAGCGTAGTTGTATACGCCTCTGCATATCTCAAGCCACTCCAGCAGTTCAGTCTGCTGTGCGGCAGATGGATAGATGCGGTAGGTGTAGTTTATTGTCAGCATGGAGTTATTTTACCACAAACAGCTTATGGTGGTAAATGCTTGTCTCATCCCCATTGAGGGGAATTGACAAGCGCGGGGAGTCCATGTATCCCGATGCTGACCTTTCAGGTACAGCGCGGGACTTATTAGCTCTACCGAACCCCTCACGAGTTAACAGTTAAGACTACTGTAATCGAAGTGAGCCAAAAAGTTCGTCTGCTGATATTTGCCAATCCAAATTGGGGAGCGCAGGTATCAGATCGCTCTTGGTTTTGATCTCAGGCAGGCGATCGCCCTGAAACACCATCACCGCTTCTTGTTCTGGAGAGACCAGCCAGCCCAATTAACTGCCCGAAGAGATTGCCACCATGATTTTTGCCACCACCTGAGTTGCTGATTGCGCGGGGGACAGAATCTCGATCAGCCAGTCGGGCGCCAGATTGACCTGATTTGCCACTTTGCCATCGGACTGGCGGGGAATGTTTTGCCAGCGCAAGACCACAATATCGGGCACGATCACGAACTCGTCAAAGCAACAGTGTAGCTCGGGGAATGCCATAGCCACAATTTAACAGGTTTAGCCAGTTGGTTAATCGCTGTTGTGATCTCTGCTTGCAAAAGGCTGTGTTGTAGTTGTGGCATAGGTTTTTGATAGATGCACCCCCGCATAAATTCACTAGCAGGCTCAGTCTCGGGCATAGTCAAGAAATCCTCAATGCTGAGATCGCCTGCTCGCCACAAGTGCTTAGGCTGGATTATTTCTATTGGTTTGGCTGATGGCGTTTCTGCTGAGGTGGACATGGCAGAGTTAGCTAGGTATTTTTCTGATGCTTCACGGTGATTACGGTATGCACATTCCCGCGTGGGGCAAAATCACCCCTGATCTCTACCCACAGGGGATCGCAGGCAGAAACGAAGTCATCGAGAATCTGATTGACTACGGCTTCGTGGGCGATGTAGCGATCGCGATAGCTGTTGATATAAAGCTTTAGGGCTTTGAGTTCCACGACACGCTGATTGGGTGTATAGCTCAAGTAGATGGTGGCAAAGTCAGGATAGCCCGAGAATGGGCATTTACAAGTAAATTCGGGCAGGGTGATGTCAATCTGATATTCTCTGCCAATACGGGGGTTGGGGAAGGTGGTCAAATCTGCAGTGGCGATCGCCTCTTCCCCATATTTGGCGGTGGTGCTGTCTGGAATCAGGCTACGATCCTGAGTTGCGCTTGTGTCCATTGGTACTGACATGGTGCGGTTGAATCAGTCCATAACCGCCGTGATTGCGTTCATAGACCACATTGATCTCTCCCGTCTCGCTGTTGCGAAACACATAGAAATCATGTCCTACCAATTCTAGCTGTTCTAAAGCCTCCTGCACAGTCATGGGCGGCATGGCAAAGTACTTGTGGCGTAAAACTTGGGTGGGTATAGCAAGGGTGGGCTGGCGATCACTATTGGGCAGAGGTACGGGGGGCTGTTCGGCAACGGCAATGCTGGTTTTGGGGGCATGGTGGTTTTGCTTGCGCTCTTTGAATTTACGCAGTTTGCGCGCGATTTTGTCCGCCACCAGATCAATACTGGCGTAGAGGTTTTCGCTCTTTTCCTCCACGCGAATTACCGTGCCCCCCGCATGGACAGTTACTTCAGCAGCTTGGGCGGCGGCAATTCTGGGGTTACGCGCTACCGACAGGTGCACATCTACCCCTGCGATCAGAGTTTGGAAGTGGGCAACGGCTTTTTCCAGTTTTTGTTTGACATAGCTACGAATCGCTTCTGTAACTTCAATGTTTTTACCATGAATTAGCAATTCCATATGTTAGCCCTCAATAGAGTGAAAGGTTACGACTGCCTGCGCTGATGCGAAGCAACACATCTGTTTCTGTGAATGAGTGATTCCAAGAGCTTGATGTATTTACTAATACATTACCACTCTGCGTGGGGCAAAACTGCCCCCCTGATACTTCTTAATGTTGGCTTAATGTCAGTCTGGCAGGGGTGCTTTAAGCTGTTGATCAGTGTCTGCTGTATAGGGAGATATGGCATGAATTTATGGCAACGCTATCAGGAATGGCTCTATTTTCACCCCGAGCTAGGCATTTATCTGGATATCAGTCGGATGCGCTTTACTGCAGAGTTTGTGGAGTGGATCACCCCCAAGTTCGCTCAAGCCTTCACCGACATTCAATCTTTGGAATCAGGGGCGATCGCCAATCCCGATGAAGGACGCATGGTGGGGCACTACTGGTTGCGGGATCCCGAGCTGGCTCCTACCGCTGAGATTTGCCATGAGATCAAACACACCTGTGATCGCATTGAAACCTTTGTGCACTACATTCACATTGGTGCCATTCATCCCCCGCACCATCCCAAATTCACCCATGTACTAGCAGTTGGCATTGGCGGCTCTGCCCTTGGTCCGCAGTTTATTGCCCAGTGTTTTGCCACACCCCATCCCCCGTTAGAGATTGCCTTTATAGACAATACTGACCCCGATGGCATTGACCTAGTGCTGGATCAACTGGGCGACAGGATAGCCACCAGCCTAGTGCTAATCACCTCCAAGTCAGGCGGCACGCCCGAAACTGCCAACGGCATGAAGGAGCTAGAGTATGCCTTTGCCCAAAAGGGGCTGGAGTTTGCCAAGCACGCTGTCGCGATTACAGGACGGGATAGCAAGCTAGACCGCTACGCCAAAGAACAAGGCTGGCTAGATGTTTTCCCCATGCCAGACTGGGTGGGGGGGCGTACTTCGGTGATGTCCGCGGTGGGCTTACTGCCTGCTGCACTGCAAGGGATTGACATCAGGAGCTTATTGCAGGGAGCCAAAATCATGGACGAGGCGACGCGCATAACGGACCTGAGAACCAATCCTGCCGCCCTCTTGGCAATGGCATGGTATTTTGCAGGTGATGGCAAAGGTAAAAAAGACATGGTGATCCTGCCCTATAAAGACCGTCTGCTGTTATTTAGCCGCTACCTGCAACAGTTGGTGATGGAATCTTTGGGCAAAGAGCAGGATTTGAATGGTCAGGTGGTGCATCAGGGCATTGCCGTCTATGGCAACAAAGGCTCTACCGATCAGCACGCCTATGTGCAACAGCTACGGGATGGAGTTCCCAACTTTTTTGCCACTTTTATTGAAGTTCTCAAAGACAGCGATCGCTTGCATCCAGAAGTAGAGCCTGGTATTACCAGTGGCGACTATTTATCAGGGCTGTTACAAGGAACGAGACAAGCACTCTACGAAAATGGTAGAGACTCCATCACCATTACACTTCCAGAGGTGTCTCCTCTTGCGATCGGCGCATTGATTGCGCTCTATGAAAGAGCTGTCAGTTTCTACGCTTCTTTGGTAAATATCAATGCCTATCACCAGCCTGGGGTAGAAGCTGGAAAAAAGGCGGCGGGTGCGGTGCTGGCTCTACAAAATCAGATGATGACCCTGCTGGCACAGGGTAAGCCGCTGACGCTCAAAGAAACCGCTGAACGGCTAGGGCAGATAGATCAGCTGGAGACCATCTACCAAATTGCCCGCCATCTACACGCCAATCAACGCCTCCTTATGTCTGGTGATGTGGCTGAGCTAGAAAGTCTAGTGTTACAAGCGATCCCAGTCAAAACACTGGCAGAGTAAAGCGAAAGCTACTGCCAGAAACGCCATCGGATTCCACCCAGATTTGTCCATAGTGGGCGCGAATAATGCGGCGACACAAAGCCAGACCAATGCCATATCCCCCCTGATTTTCATCGCGCTCGAGGCGAAAGCGTTCCTCAAAAATGCGATCGCGCAAGTCAGGCGGCACCCCCAGCCCCGTATCAGTGACACTGATCTCCACTTTTTGAGCAGTGCGATGCATGACCGTCAGGTTAATTTTCCCTTGCTCTGGGGTGTACTTTATCGCATTTTCCAAAAGATTGATCAAAACTTGGCGGATGCGCTCCTCGTCGCCATAGACCGTAGGCAAGTCATGGGGAATGTCTTTGATGAGCTGTTGATGTTTGGCTTTGAGGCTGTTGGTGATGTAAAGGTCCTCGGTAATGCGATCGCATAGTTTATCTAACTGCAACCGTTGGGGTTTAATCAGCAGTTGCCCCCCTTCCAAAATGTCTCCAATCATGGTGTCAGCCACTTTAGTTTGCTTACGCGCATGATTCAGCATTTGTTGCACTTGTGGCTGGCTAATTTTATCACCGCTCAACTCCAATGTCTCCAATGCCAAAGAAATAGCGGTGAGAGGTCCACGCAGATCGTGGGCAAGCATCGCCATCACCCGTTCCTGAAAATAGTTTTGTTCTTTCAGTTGAGCCACTTCCTGCTTGAGATGAAACACCTCATCCGCCAACTTAATCAGCTCAGCGGAGTAATTCAGACTATCGCTCAGCTCGACACAATCTCCCGTTTGCCCTGTCAATGTTTGCTTCTGCCACTCCACCCAAAAAGTTTTCAGCTGAGACACCAAATTTTTCCCAGCAATAGTTTGGCGGGGAGCAGGCTTGATCTTGATCAGAGCAGGAGTAAAAACTACCCTAAACAACTCCGCCAACTGCGGTTGCGCTTTGACATCAATCACCTGCAAATCCACAGCGCAGGTGGGATCGGCTTGAATAAACATCTCTACATCACGCACTATCTCTCTAGTGCTGGGGCGATCATCAATGAACAGCAATATTTGCAGAGTAGCACCAGAGGGAGTGGCTTGCACAAACAAACGGTCTTAAGATTGTTTTAATAATTATAGTACCGTTGGTTCTCTAGGGACAATCCTATTGCTTATCAGTTAAGACCAACTCCTGCTTGGGGCGCTCCAACAACTCCAAAGCCTCCTGTCGTGCTTTGACCGTATCTGGCAAAAATTCCCTACGGGCAAGGATAATCGCACCAATCAGGGCAATCAAGAGCAGTACCGAAGCCAACTCAAAGGGCAAAAGGTAGTCTGTAAAAAAGTGCTGTGCCAGAACCACCAGCGTAGAGGGCAGTTCCGCTATGGTAGCTGTAATCTGCCAAGGGGTGGAAGTGATAGTTACGGTCAGCAAAGTAAAAAGACCGATACAGACCAAAGCCGTAGCTCCATTGCGTAGCAGACCCAGCTTCATCGGCTGGTAGGGCTGTTTCTTGTTCACCAACATAATCGCAAACAGGATCAGCACATTCACAGCCCCCACATAGATCAGCACTTGAGCGGCGGCGACAAAATCGGCATTGAGCAGAATATACAAGCCCGCCACACTGATAAAGCACAAGCCGAGCAGAAAGGCAGAATAGACAATGTTGGGGATCAGCACCACACCCATAGCAGTCCCCGTGAGTAAAGCAGACAGAATTACCAAAGAAACGGTTTGGACACCACTACTTAGATTCATGATTTGACTCCTGTGCAATAATTTCTTCGGGGCGCTTGCCTGCCCTGCGCTCAGTATAGCTGACGGCGTGTCCCTCCATCACCCCTGCGGGTAAATACGCCAACTCGCGGATCGGGTTCACTAGGGGGTCTTCGGTTACCTTAGTGGGCATTCTCCCCAGAGCCACACTGTCAAAGTTCAATTCGTGGCGATCGTAGGTGGAAAGGTCATATTCTTCCGTCATGGAGAGGGCATTGGTGGGGCAGTATTCCACGCAGTTACCACAGAAAATACATACTCCAAAATCAATGCTGTAGCTTTTCAGCTCTTTCTTTTTGATCTCGGAGTTAAATTCCCAATCCACCACAGGCAGGTTGATGGGGCATACCCGCACGCACACTTCACAGGAAATGCACTTGTCATACTCAAAATGAATCCTGCCCCTGAAGCGCTCGGAGGGAATCAGCTTTTCGTAGGGGTACTGCACAGTAATCGGTCTGCGGCGCATGTGGTCAAAGGTAACGGACATGCCCTGCCCGATGTATTTGGCGGTTTGCACCGCATCCTTGGCATACTCGCCCACTTTACTTAAGAATTTCAACATAGACACTCCTTAATGTGAGATTGAGAAAAACTAACCGCCAAAGGCGAAAGGGAAAGATAACTTCAGCGCCGCTGTGAGTAGCAGATTGGCAAAGCCTACTGGTAACAAGAATTTCCAGCCCAAGTCCAAGAGTTGGTCAATACGCACACGGGGCATACTCCAGCGCAGTAGCATGGCAAAGAAGATGAAGGCAAAGGTTTTGATCAAAGTGGCAGTAATCCCTAAAACCCCTGCTATGATTTGCCAAATGGGATTGTTGGGGTCAACTTTCAGGAATTTGCCCACTGTATCAATGGGAAAAGGCAGTTCCCAGCCCCCCAGATAGAGAATCGCCGTCAGCAAACCTGCCAAGAAGAGGTTGGCATAGGAGCCGCCATAAAACAGCGCAAAGCGCATTCCTGTATATTCAGTCTGATAGCCAGCCACCAGTTCCTCCTCCGCTTCTGGCAGGTCAAAGGGCAAACGCTCACATTCTGCCAAAGCGGCAATGATAAAGATCACAAAGCCAATGGGCTGGCGCCACACATTCCAAGAGAGAATGCCATAACCTGCCTGCTGTTGCACCACATCGATCGTGCTGAGGCTGTTGGACATCATGGCGATCGCCAATACCGCCAAAGCCAAAGGAATTTCGTAGCTAATGGACTGTGCCGCCGCCCGCAGACCACCCAGCAGGGAGTACTTATTATTGGAGGAATAACCCGCCATGAGTAAGCCAATGGGGGCAATGCTAGAAATGGCAATCACAAAAAACATGCCCGTCCCTAGGTCAGAGATCAGCAAATTCTGCCCAAAGGGAATCACCAAGTAGCACAGAAACACAGAAATAAAAACGATCGCTGGACCAATGCTGTAAAGGAAGGGATCAGCCTTAGCTGGGGGAGTACCCTGCTTAATCACCAGCTTAATCACATCCGCCACAGGAATAAGAATCCCGAAGGGACCAGCATACTCAGGTCCAATGCGCTGTTGCATTGCCGCCGACACCTTGCGCTCTAACCAAGTACAAACCAGCGCTCCCACCGTTGCCACCAACACCATCACCAGCATAGGCAAAGGAAGCCATAACGCTTGCGCCACAGGCAAGGGTAAGCCCAGCCCCGACAACAACTCCACCGTAGAAGACTGTAAATCTATCATTAGCGATCCACCTCACCCATAATAATGTCCACACTACCCAGAATCGCCATAATATCGGCAATCTTCATGCCACGCACTAGTTGGGGCAAAACCTGCAAATTGATAAACCCCGGTGGTCTGATCTTGAATCGCCATGGGAACACACTATCTTCCCCAATAATGTACACACCCAACTCACCTTTAGGAGCCTCGACCCGCACATAATGCTCACCAGTAGGCACCTTGAAAGTAGGAGAGGGCTTCTTGCTAATAAACTGATAGTCCATAGAGTTCCATTCACTCTTCGGACCCGCCAACACCCTCTGTGCCTCTAGGTTTTCGTAAGAGCCACCAGGTATCTGTTTCAGACACTGGAGAACCATCTTGGTAGATTCGCGCATCTCCCTGACCCGTACAAAATAGCGGGCTAGGCAGTCACCAGCGGTTTCCCACTGCACTTCCCAGTCCAATTCATCATAGAGTTCGTAGTGATCCACCTTGCGTAAATCCCACTTCACCCCCGAAGCTCTGAGCATCGGACCAGACAGCCCCCAGTTAATTGCTTCCTCACGGGTCAGGGTGCCAACCCCTTCTACCCGCTTGCGAAAAATAGGATTGTTGGTCATCAATTTTTCGTATTCATCCACCACAGGCAAAAAGTAGTTGCAGAAGTCCGCACACTTATCCACCCAACCGTAAGGCAAATCAGCGGCTACACCACCGATACGAAAATAGTTGTGCATCATGCGCATACCCGTAGCGGCTTCGAACAGGTCGTAGATCATCTCCCGCTCGCGGAATACATAGAAGAAAGGAGTTTGCGCTCCAATATCCGCCACAAAAGTACCCAACCAGAGCAGGTGGGAGGCAATGCGGCTCAGTTCCAGCATGATCATGCGGATATAGCTGGCACGGCGGGGAACAGGCACATCTGCCAATTTTTCGGGGGCATTGACCGTAATTGCCTCAGTAAACATGGTCGCCAAGTAGTCCCAACGAGTTACATAGGGCAAATACTGAATAATGGTGCGATTTTCGGCGATCTTTTCCATCGATCGATGCAGATAGCCCAAAACAGGCTCACAATCCACCACATTTTCGCCATCAAGGGTAACTATCAGTCTTAAAACGCCGTGCATGGAGGGGTGGTGAGGACCCATATTGATTACCATGCGTTCCGCTTTGGTCTCGATCGCCAGCATAAATGTTAAGGGTGAGAAACTTTTCTAAAATTAAGTATAGCCGCTTGCAGACAATGCTTAGTATTACTTTCTGAGTTGTCAATAGAGAATTTATTGATAGATCACATAACATAAGGTTAATACTAGCGCTGTCAAACAAATACTAGAATCTATACTTAACTTCCGATCTAGCCTATGGGCGTTACAGATATCACTGTCGAGGAGCTGGCGCAGAAACTCAACAACCCAGAACATAAACTGCAGTTGATTGATGTCCGAGAGCAATGGGAGTGTGAGATAGTCAGCCTTCCCAATTTTATCAACCTGCCATTGAGTGATTTCCCAGAGTGGCGCACCATTATTCTGCAAATGCTTGACCCCAGTGTGGAAACTCTAGTGCTGTGTCATCATGGGACAAGATCAGCCCAGATGTGCCATTGGCTCAGGCAAAATGGCTTTTTAGCCGTGAAAAACATCGCTGGCGGTATTCACGCCTACACTGTGCGTATTGACCCCAGTATGAATAGATACTAGGATAAAATATGCACAAAAGTTTATGAGGTAACTTAAATTAAGCATGACACAAATTATTGTGGGCGAAAACGAGGGTATCGAGTCAGCTCTAAGACGATTCAAGAAAAAGATTCAAAAGGCTGGCTTGCTGGCAGATATGCGTCGGGTGCAATATCATGAGACTGCAGGGGAAAAACGCAAGCGCAAGGCAGAAAATGCTCGCCGCAGAAGTAGATTCCGCCGTAGAGACCCTATATAGCTATCTGTGCCCATAACCACAATCCTGCCTTGGTTTCATGCCTGCTAGTTTATTAGAGAGCACACCCCTAACACTTTGAAACTCTCTTCTATCTATTGCTAACAGACCCCAGCACTTTTGCTGGAGATTCATTTGTGGGGTTTGTCTTAGCTAGGGCGTAATAGCTCACCTGCTCTCTGTGTCACTCATGACTGAGCAACAGTCCAGAGCAGGTAAACTTGCACCAACTGAGCCTAACCTGATGCCACTGCTCGCCCAGTCAGCTAACTGGCTGGCACTAGCGGGTTTTGCACTTGAGCAAGGAATTTTTCCAGAACTTCGCCCTCGATCACTTCACTTTCAAGCAGTTGGTTCGACATCTTCTCCAGTAAGTCCCGATTGACTTCTAAAATCTGCCTTGCCTGCTGGTGTCCAGTCTCCACGAGTTCGCGAATTTCCTTGTCGATCATTTCCGCTGTGTGCGGGCTGACAATGCGCCCCATTCCCATACCGTTGCCGAGAAAGTCATTGCGGCGTTGCTGATATGCCAGAGGTCCAAGGGTATTGCTCATGCCATAGCTGGTAACCATTTGTTCCGCCAACTCGGTGGCGCGTTGCAAATCGTTGGTGGCTCCAGTAGTGATGCTTCCAAATACGATTTCTTCAGCCGATCTGCCACCCAACAGGGTGGCAATTTGGGCTTGCAGTTCTTCCTTGCTGGACAAGAACTTATCTTCGGTGGGCATTTGCAGGGTGTAGCCCAGTGCCGCCATACCCCGGGGCACGATGGAAATTTTTTCTACTTTGCTACTGCCTGGCATAAGCGAGCCGACGATCGCATGACCTACCTCGTGATATGCCACAATTTTCTTCTCTTTATCGCTGAGAACTCGGCTCTTTTTCTCCAGCCCTGCTACTACCCGCTCAATGGCTTCGCTGAAGTCGGGCATGGTTACAGCTTCGCGACCAGCCCTTGCGGCAAGGAGGGCGGCTTCGTTCACCAAATTTGCCAAATCGGCACCAGCAAAGCCAGAGGTACGACCCGCTATCACTTTCAGATCAACGCTGGGATCGAGGACTACTTTGCGGGCATGAATTTTGAGAATGGCTTCACGCCCAAGTTTGTCGGGGCGATCCACTAACACCTGACGGTCAAACCGACCAGGGCGCAATAGGGCGGGGTCGAGGGTTTCGGGGCGGTTGGTGGCGGCAAGTACAATCACAGTTGTGCCATCGGCACTAAAGCCATCCATTTCGGTCAAGAGCTGATTTAGGGTCTGCTCCCGCTCGTCATTGCCACCGTAGAAGCCCCCAGAGGTGCGAGATTTGCCGATCGCGTCCAATTCGTCAATAAAAATGATGCAAGGGGATTGCTTTTTGGCTTGCTCAAACAGATCGCGGACACGCGCTGAACCCACACCTACAAATAGCTCAATAAATTCACTGCCTGAGATACTGAAAAATGGCACCCCTGCTTCTCCAGCCACTGCTTTTGCCAGCAGGGTTTTACCTGTACCAGGAGGTCCCACCAACAGCACACCTTTGGGGATTTTAGCGCCGATTTTGGTATATTTCTCGGGGGTTTTCAGAAATTCTACAATTTCCTGCAGTTCTTGCTTGGCTTCATCTACACCTGCAACATCGGCAAAAAGAACTTTCGGTGCAGAACCTTCTACATAGACCTTGGCTTTGCTCTTGCCAATTTGTAAGCCGCCTGCTCCGCCAGCATTGCGGGCAAATAGCTGAAAAATGCCTACAAAAATTAGCGGCGGCAGTACCCAACTCAGCAGAGTACCGAACCAGTTATTCTTGGGGACAGGGGCGGCGGCAAACTCTACATGGTTTTGCTCCAGCCGTTGGGGCAAACTGAGGTCAAAAATTGGTGTTGTTGCCAATACTTCACCAGGTTGATCGGGGGTGGCAGACTTTAGCTGATAGGTGATTTGATCCTGGGCAATATATACCCTTGCTACTTTGCCCGCCTCTACTTGGTTGACAAAAAAACTGTAGGGCACACGGGCAATGGGTGGGGCAAACAAGTTGGGGAAGAAAAGGTTGATCATCAGTAAGCCTGCTCCAACCAGCAGAAGGATATTACCAATGAGGCGGGTTCTAGTCCTGCGCGGGTCTTCGTTTTTAACAGCCATGTTTTTATATTTCCTTGTACAAAGCTTCTATGGCAATTATAGGTTTAGGGTGTGGGGTGGTTAAGTGCTGTTTACCGTCTCTCTCAAGAGTAGGAGTATTATTCTATAGTTGCCATTTTGCGAAAACTTTCGGATTTTTCCAGCAGTTCTGCATAGGTGCCACTGTGAATCACCCTGCCTTGACTGAACTCAAATATGCGATCGCACTTTTCTACAGTAGTCAAACGGTGGGCAATCAAGATGATGGTCAGTTCTTGGCTGAGGCTGTCGATGGCGGACATTAGTTCCCGCTCTGTGCTGTTATCTAGGGCGCTAGTTGCTTCATCAAAAATGATCACATCGGCTTGGCGATATAAAGCTCTAGCAATACCGATCCTCTGCCTCTGTCCCCCCGAAAGACGAATGCCCCGCTCGCCTACGGTGGTGTGGTAGCCTTGGGGCAAGCTGTCAATAAAATCCGCGATCTGTGCCAACTTCGCGGCTGTGGTTACTTGATACCAGTCAATTTCTGCTTCTGGTACACCAAAGGCGATGTTTTGTGCGATTGAAGTATCCGCAATAAAAATACTCTGCGGCACATGGGCAACCCCCAACTGCCAAGCTCTCAGCCGTTCTCCCTTGAGGGGCACGCCATCAACCAAAATTTCTCCTTTTTCGGGCTGGAGTAGACCCAAAATCAGATCGGCGGTGGTGCTTTTGCCGCTTCCTGTGGTGCCGACAAAACCAATGCGGGATTTAGCGGGAATAGTCAAAGACAGGTCTTGCAATACCCAGCCTGTATCTGCTCCATAGCGAAACCAAACATTCTCTATGCTCAGCGATCGCTCTAAAGGCAAAACTTGTGTGGGGACAAATTCTTGGAGGCGATCATATGAACGATTCAGGGCATCAAGCACGGTTCGGGTTTGCTCACGATACCCTTGCAAAGTAGCCACACTGGCAAAGGATTGCTGGAGAGCAGGCAGAAGTCGGTTAGCGGCAAGCGCCAGACTGCCCAAGATGGGAACGGATCGGCTAAAATCCCCACTGCGCCCCATAGATAAAGCTAAGAGGGCAATGCCAGTCATAGCCAGCATTTCGATCATGTAGCGAGGCGTAACAAAGATTGTATTGTTATCGGCATTGGCTGTATTAAATTGCCATAGTCCCTCGCGGTAAAAAGCATTGAAGAATTTAGCTTTGGCACTCAAAATTACATCTTTGATATTGCCCAAGCTCTCATAAGTTACCCTGCTCAGTTGAGTTTGGGCTTGGGTCATGAGCATACTATTTTGATTTAGTCTGTGTTTGCGCCAGTTGTAGATAGCTATGTAGGTAACTACCAGTATTAAGCTCATGGCGATCGCCACTTGTCCATCTATGAGCAATATGCCCAAGAAAAGAGCGATCGCTATAAAAGAGTTAGTAATAATTTGCAGTCCAGGCATAAACAGTGTTGACGACAAATTATTAGCAAATGCCAATAAAGTGCTTAGTTCGCTGGAGTGGTGCTGGGTGTAAAAAATATAGGGCTGATACAGTAGTTGATGGTAGAGCTTACTGCTTAGATCAATGGAAAGGCGAGCGGCTAGCTGGTTTTGCACATGGATACTGAAAATTCTCAGGATATTGGTACTGATGGTGATGCCAATAAAAAAAATTACGATAGCAACTAATAGTTCTTGGGGTGTGGTGATAGATAGATAGCTGAGAATTGGTTTTAGCATTTCATTGTTGATCAGCCTTGCTGAGTTTTCTAAAACCGCTAAAAAGGGAATGATTGAAGCCACCCCTAAAACTTCACTGCAAGACACTAAAATCATCAATACTAGCAATAAAATTAATTGCCCCTTGCGCTTGCCACTTAAATGCTTGCTAATAGCTCTAATGTCTTGCAGTAGGCTAGTAGAGGTCATGATTTTTACTCTCTGTAGGTGATCGCAAAGCTAATGCTAGGTCTATAAAACTTTGTGGGTGTGAGAGTGTTGTTTGACATTATCTTCATCTTTAATTACCCGCTTGGCATTGAGTATGCGCTTTTTTTCTAGGGAAAAATTAAACTGATTAAAGATAGTGCCGAGGGCAATATACTGCTGAGCTTTGGGATGAGATTGATAGGTGCGAGCGGCGGCGATCGCTCGTTCCCTAAATTCACTGCACAACTGAGCTTGATATTGAAGCAAACTGGGAGGGATTATACCTGCACCTTGCTCTTGCAGAACTTCAATGAGCGTATATGCTCCTGCTACTTCATAGGAGGTAGGGATATTTTGGAGCAAAGTTTCCAACGATGCAGAGGGAATTGGCTCGATCAGTTTAATTGCATGGATTTCCCCCTCTGAC
>OGCL01002177.1_pt1 | contig 14298 bp, 11 predicted proteins | sample 1570041 | NCBI WGS metagenome assembly OGCL01 (sample SAMN06266162, study PRJEB24511) | hot springs metagenome | isolation source: Hot spring water | place: South Africa: Limpopo | collected 2015-06-22 | reverse complement strand
GTAAATCAGTTAGCAGAGGCACAAAAGAGGACAGAAGAAAAGGTAAATCAGTTAGCAGAGGCACAAAAGAGGACAGAGGAAAAGGTAAATCAGTTAGCAGAGGCACAAAAAAAGACAGAGGAAACTCTAACTAAATTAATTAAGAGAGTAGACAGGATAGAAGAACAAGTAGGTGGCCTTTCAATGGCTGTAGGATATGGTATTGAAGATAAGTTGTATCCCCATATAAATCGTTTTGTACAAAAAGTTTTCAGGGCGAGCCCACAAATCACTATACTTAGAAAACATCTTGAAAACACTGATGGTCAGTATATTGAGATAAATTTATTTACAGAGGCGAAATTAGATGGTGAGGATGTGCTTATTATAGGAGAATGTAAGGCACAGCCTGGGAAAAAAGATGTTGACAGGTTTATCAAGCTCTGTGAAATAGTGCAAAAATTAAAAAATAAAGGAGTTAGAAGTTATATAATTGGATACACCTTCAGACCAGAAGTTGAAAGATACATTCAAAAGAATTATCCAGAAATTAAAATTTACAGAACCTATGAAGTTGAATATGCACAATATTAATATCTGCTGTTTTAGTTCAAGCTAAAAAATTTTAAAAAAAGAAAATTTATTAAACGGGGTGAATAAGAAATATAATTTTCACTTCCATTATTTAATACCCCTTAATACCACTATGCCTGGAGTTTTTGATATATATCTCAAAAAGTCTTGTTCTACAACCTTTTTTTTAAAAGATGAGGCATGACGAAATAGTGTTTTTCCATCGTCTTTTTTTATAAAAATGCCCACATGGGAGACATCAAGCCCTTTTTCATGACTGTAAATTCCTATGAAATCACCAGTATTTAAGGAGTTTATAATAGACTTATTGACCCTTTCAGAAGGTATGTAATAAATTGTCCTTTTAATCAAGGGTAATCCCTCGAGGTAAAGAATTGATTCCTTTTTTAAGTTAAGTAATTTTTCCTTTTTTTTTGTTGATTCCATTCCGATAAGTGAGGTTACATCGGTGACAAAGGAGGGTTTGCTATAAGCCCAATCAGTAAAAAAATGTCTCCTCTTAAAAAAATCTACCTCCGCATCTTTGTATCTTATTGCTCTCAACTTTTCTTTTAAATCATCAAAGGATTTACTCATACTCATTGCTTGAACATAATCAATATAGGTGAAGCAGTCAACCTCTTTGAGATTAATCACAAGGATTTCTTTAACATCTTTACTACCAATGAGGGTGTTGCCTTTGTAGGGTGTTGAAATAAATAAGCTTGAAATGAAGTCAATCCTTTTTTGGTAATCAAGGGTGCTTGTCTCTATCAAAAGAGTATCGATCTCCTCATACGACCATTTGCCTGTATTTACAATATCCATAGACATTGATTTAAAAGGGAAAAAAATGAGACAAAGTAATAAAAATCCTGCTATCCCCCTAAGGTAAGAGAGATAGCTAAATAAACTAAAAAATCTCAAGGGCAGAGAAAAAATAGGCTATTTCAAATTGGGCTGTCTCAGGAGAGTCTGAACCATGAACTATATTACGTTCAACATTTTCAGCAAAGTCCTTTCTTATTGTTCCAGGTGAGGCATTTGCAGGATTTGTTGCACCCATAATTTCTCTATTTTTGCTAATGGCTTGTTCTCCTTCAAGAACCATTACTACAATAGGCCCTTCAGACATAAAATCAGTAAGGCTATCATAAAAGGGTCTTTCTTTATGAACAATGTAAAAACCCTTTGCCTCCTCTTTTGTCAACCAAATCTTTTTCATGGCAGAGATACGAAGCCCATTTTTTTCAAATCTACTTATAATCTCACCAATGATGCTTTTTTTGACACCATCGGGCTTGATTATAGAAAGAGTTCTCTCAATCATAATAATTAACCTCCCATAGTATTAAGATTTTGAACAAGTCCTTTGACTGCCTCAAAGGATTTTTCAAAGGCTGACTTTTCTTGTTCATTTAAGGGCAATTCAATAATCTTTTCAACACCCTTTTTACCTAAAATAACAGGGACACCTGCATAATAACCCTTTAATCCATATTGACCGTTAAGATATGCAGAGCAAGGCAACAATCTCTTTTCATCTAAAATAACAGACTTCACCATCTGAAAGGTTGAAGCAGAAGGTGCATAGAAGGCACTTCCAGTCTTTAAAAGACCTACTATCTCTGCGCCGCCATTTTTGGTTCTTTCTATTAACTTATTTATTCTGTCTTCACTAATAAGATGTGTTATTGATATACCCTTTGCAGTGGTAAATCGTGGCATAGGAACCATCTGATCTCCATGACCACCCATAACAAGGGCCTCTACATCTTCAGGAGCAATCCCAAGTTCCCAGGCAACAAAGGTTCTAAACCTTGCTGAATCAAGGATACCTCCCATGCCAATAATCATATCTGGATTAAAGCCTGTAACCTTAAGTGTAACCTGTGCCATTACATCCATTGGATTAGTTACCACAATAAAAATTGCATCCCTTGATAATTGACAAGTATTTTTAGCTACATCAGCAACAACTTTTGCATTTGCAGAAAGCAGGTCATCTCTGCTCATGCCCGGTTTTCTTGCAAGCCCTGCAGTAATAACAATAACATCAGAGCCAGCGGTATCTTTATAATCATTAGTCCCTGTAATATTGATTGACGATCCCCATAAGGGACAAGCCTCTGATAAATCAAGTGCTTTTCCTTGAGGTACCCCATTAACAATATCAAATAAAACTACATCGCATATGCCACTGTAGACAAGAAGTTGTGCAAGAGATGCGCCAACGTTACCAGCTCCAATAATGGAAACCTTTTTCTTCATTAAAAAATCCTCCTTTTGTTTGTTTTAAAAAATGGCAAGTATTATATACGAAAGTATTGGATAACTGTAATAGTAGTTAGCAACCCAAAATCAGCGATAGCACTGAGAACTTAATAAAATCAAGAATGAAGGGTTGGCCTTAAAATAGCGCTTAGGAAGGGCTGTTTCAGGATTTTTATAATCGACAATTTTTATTTATAATTTTGATTTATACATTTAATACAATGCCTTATGACAAAGCCCCCCTAGGAACTTTCTTATAAGGTGTCGTATAAAAATTCCACACCAGCCCTTCCTATCTTACCTGCTATTTTTTAGTTTTATCGTCGATTTTGGGAATAAGAAATCGTTGATTTTAAAAATTCCGAAACAGCCCTTTCTATCGCTATTTTGGGAAGATAAAAAGAAATATTGATTTTTTCTTATTATCAGAAAGATAATATTGCATTAAATTTAATAAAAGTTTAACAATAAGGAGATATTATTTTCCCCATGAAAGAGCAACTTGATATACTAATTGAGGACTTTCATTCAAAAAAAGGTAATGTTATTTCACTTTTGCAATCAACGCAAGATCTCTTTGGTTATATACCAGAAGAGGCAGTCTTTTATTTTTCAGAAGTCTTGGATATACCTACAAGTGTTTTTTATGGTGTGGCAACTTTTTATGCACAATTTTATCTCAAGCCAAGGGGTAAGAATATAATTACTGCTTGCCGTGGCACTGCTTGTCATGTTAAAGGCTCTGACAGGCTTATTAATAGCGTAAAAAGGGAACTTGCCCTTAGTGATGAAGAACACACTACAAAGGATTTAAATTTTACACTTGAACAAGTTGCTTGTGTAGGTGCTTGTAGTATAGCGCCTGTTGTGATTATTAACAAAAAGGTTTATGGCAAGATGACCATCGATAAGCTCTCAAGAGAGATTAAGGGTCTTAAATCAAATATTGACGCATAAGGAATTTGGCCATGAAAGATTTAATAATTCATGTTTGTATGGGCACTGGAGGCATCTCTGCGGGTGGTAGAGAGGTTTTAAAGACCTTTCAAGATTTGATTTATTCAATGGGAATAAGTGCAAGGGTTCAAGACCATTGCAAGACTCATAAGGTTGGATGCAAGGGGCTTTGTGCAAAAGATGTACTCGTAGATGTTGAGATAGATGGAGATGTAACAACCTATCAGTATATCAAGCCAGAGATGGTCCAAAGGATTGTTGAAGAACATATCATAAACAACCAACCTGTCAAGGAATGGGTTGTAACAGAAGAATATCACAATTTCCATTACAAACAGGTCAAGGTAGTTCTCTCAGACTGTGGAAAGATTGACCCAGAAGATATTGAGGCATATCTTGCAGTTGATGGTTATAAGGCTTTGCAAAAGGCCCTTGATTATTCCCCTATAGATGTGATTGAGATTATTAAAAAATCTGGTTTAAGAGGTCGTGGTGGAGCTGGTTTCCCAACAGGGCTGAAATGGGAGTTGTGCAATAAGGTTTCATCTGAACAGAAATATATTATTTGCAATGCCGATGAAGGTGACCCTGGCGCATTTATGGATATGTCAGTCATTGAAGGCAATCCCTATTGTTTAATTGAAGGTATGATAATAGGTGCCTATGCCATTGGTTCAGATACAGGATATGTTTATATTAGGGCAGAGTATCCCCTTGCTGTTGAAAGGTTAAAACATGCAATAAATCAAGCAAGGGAAAGAGGTTTTTTGGGTAAAAATATATTAAACAAGGGGCTTGATTTTGACATCAAGATAAAACTTGGTGCAGGTGCCTTTGTTTGTGGTGAAGAGACAGCCCTTATAGCGTCTATTGAAGGACAGAGGGGCATGCCAAGGGCAAAACCACCTTTCCCAGTTTATAAAGGTCTATGGGGTAAACCTACTGTAATTAACAATGTAGAAACCCTTGCAAATGTGCCATACATCATTAGAAAAGGTGCTGATTGGTTTGCCTCTTTTGGAACAGAAAAGTCAAAAGGTACAAAGGTATTTTCCTTAACTGGTAAAATCAAAAACTCGGGACTGATAGAAGTTCCAATGGGGATAACGCTTAAAGAGATTATTTATGACATAGGTGGTGGAATTGAAAATAACAAAGAATTTAAGGCAGTTCAAACGGGAGGACCTTCAGGTGGTTGTATTACAAAGGACATGCTTGATCTGCCAGTGGATTATGAATCTTTAGCACAGGTTGGCTCTATTGTTGGTTCTGGAGGGATGATTGTCCTTGATGAAAATGATTGTATGGTTAATGTGGCAAAATATTTTCTTACTTTCACACAAAATGAGTCATGTGGAAAATGTGTCCCTTGTAGGATTGGCACTAAGAGGCTCCTTGAAACCCTTAATAAGATAACAAAAGGAGAGGGCAAAGAAGAGGATTTAGCATTACTTGAAGGGCTTAGTAATGATATTCGGAAGGGTTCACTTTGCGGTCTTGGGCAGACTGCCCCAAATCCAGTGTTAAGCACATTAAAGTATTTTAGAGATGAATATGAAGCCCACATTAAATACAAAAAATGTCCTGCAAAGGTCTGTAAAGACCTTTTGACATTCACTATAAATGAAAAACCCTGCACGGGTTGTGGTGCTTGTTTGAGGGCTTGTCCTACTAAGGCTATCACAGGAGAGAAGAAGAAACCTCATTATATTTCGCAAGAGTTGTGTATTAAGTGTGGTAGTTGTTTTGATGTGTGTAAGTTCAAATCAGTTATAAAAGAATAATAGAGGAGTAAGATCCTATGGTCACATTAACCATCGACAATAAAAGGGTTCAAGTCCCAGAAGATACTACAGTTTTAGTTGCTGCAAGGACTGCAGGTATAAAGATACCAACGCTTTGTTATCACCCAAGGCTATCCAATTTTGGTGGCTGTAGACTATGTATTGTTCAAATCAAAGGTATCCCAAGGCCTGTCACCTCATGTACAGCTCCAGTATCTGAAGGGATGGAGGTGATTACCTCAAATCAAGAGATTGACTCTTTGAGAAAGACTATCATTGAATTAATCCTTTCAGACCATCCAACAGACTGTCCAAAGTGTGAGCAAGCTGGCAACTGTCAACTGCAAGATGTAGCTTACAGTTATGGTAGTTTTAGTAATAGATTTGTTGGTGAAAAACAGAACAGAACAATAATTGATGAGAATCCTTTTATAAGAAGAGATATGAGCAAATGTATACTTTGTGGAAAGTGTGTGAGGATTTGCCACGAGGTTCAAGGTGTAGGTGCAATAGACTTCACAAATAGAGGCTTTAAAACATTAGTCGATACTCCCTTTAAAAAAGACCTAAATTGTGAGTTTTGTGGTCAATGTATAAGTATTTGTCCTACTGGGGCTTTGACGGGCAAGATTTGGGAGTTTAAGGGGTGGCAAAAAGAGACAGTTAATACAGTATGCCCATTCTGTGGAACAGGTTGCAATATTACACTTCATGTAAAGGGTAATGAGATTATAAGGGTTGATTCAAAGGAGACTGCTTGGAATGAAGGACTCCTTTGTGTCAAGGGTAGATTTGGTTATACCTTTGTGAACAGTTCTGAACGTTTAACTAAACCACTAATAAGAAAACAAGACAAAAAATTATTGCCACTAAATAAAGCCTATGGTTTCTGTTTTGAGGAAAGGTATCTTTATTTTAGAGAGGCTTCTTGGGATGAGGCCTTAGACTTTGTGTCATCAAAACTGAAAAAGATAAAGGAAAAGTATGGACCTGATTCAATAGGAGGGTTATCTTCAGCTCGTTGCACCAATGAGGAAAATTACCTTTTTCAGAAATTTATGAGGACTACTATTGGGACAAATAATATTGATCAATGTGCACGACTTTGCCATGCACCTTCAGTTGCAACTCTTGCAAATATCTTTGGTTCAGGTTCAATGACAAATTCAATAGAAGAGATTGATGAACTTGAGGTCATCTTTATTATTGGTTCAAATACCAAAGAGACACATCCTGTAATTGCAAACAGAATGATAAGGGCAAAGAGAAGAGGTGCAAAGATAATTATTGCTGATCCAAGAAAGGTATATATGAGTAGATTTGCTGATGTAAAGATTCATCATAAACCAGGGACAGATATTGTTCTATTAAACTCTATTGCCCATGTAATTATAAATGAAGGTTATCACAATAAAGAATTCATTGAAGAAAGGACTGAAGGTTTTGAAAAGTGGTCAGAAGCTATAAAGAAATATACCCCTGAATTTGCAGAGAAGATGACAGGTGTAGATAAAGAACTAATCATAAAGGCAGGTAGGATTTATGGAAGCTCAAGAAAGGCTGGTATTTTTTACACAATGGGTATTACTCAACATATATCAGGGACTGATAATGTATCTGCCTTGGCAAATCTCATTTTGCTTACTGGTAACATTGGTCGGAGGGCAACAGGTATTAATCCCTTAAGGGGTCAAAATAATGTTCAAGGTGCAACTGATTCAGGATGCTCTCCGATCTTTCTTCCTGGTTATCAAAAGATTACAAATCCAGCCCTTAAGGCAAAGTTTGAATACCTATGGGGGAGTCCAATACCATCAAAGGTTGGCCTAAATTCATTAGAAATGTTAAGTGCGATCAATAATAAGACTTTAAAGGCTCTATACATAATTGGTGAAAATCCTCTTATGACAGACCCAAACACAAAGCATGTCTTTGATACCTTTAGAAATCTCGATTTATTGGTCTTACAGGACATTTTCATGACTGAGACCGCAATGCTTGCAGATGTAATCTTGCCTGCTGCATCTTTTGCTGAAAAAGATGGAACCTTTACAAATACTGACAGGAGAGTTCAAAGGGTGAGGAAAGCCTTACAACCGCCCGGTGAGGCAAGGACAGATTTAGAGATAATCTTAAGTTTATCGGAAAGACTAAATAATCCGATGAACTTTAAAAAGGCAGAAGAAGTATGGGTAGAATACGGAAAGGTCTGGCCTGCCATTGCTGGTATTACTTATCAACGACTTGAAAAAAAAGGAATACATTGGCCTTGTCCTACAAAAGACCATCCTGGAACAAAGTATTTATATCAGGCAGGATTTCCTGTTGGAAGGGCTAAGTTTTCACAAGTTGATCAAACAGAATCTCATGAAAGGCTTGATGAGGAATTTAATTATCTTCTTATTACAGGAAGAAACTTGTTTCATTATCATTCTGGTTCAATGACAAGAAGAATCAAGGCTATTGAAAAGGTTGCGGGCACACCTTATGTAGAAATGTCAGAGATTGACATGAAGATTAATAATCTTGAAGAAGGTGAAACTGTTAAAATTCAATCAAAAAGCGGTGCTATCACTTTATTGGTTAGAAAGAGTAAGACTGTAAAAAAAGGAATAATATTTATTCCAATGCACTATGCTGAGGCTTGTGCAAATGTATTGACATCAGACGTATCTGATAAGATCGTCAATACACCAGAATACAAAATCACAGCAGTGAAGATAATTAAAACCAAGGCAGAGATAGATAAGGATACACAAATAAAGCAACTTAAAGATGAGATTGCCTTTTTAAGGGCAGAGATCGAGAGATTACGAGAGAAAAAGACATAAAAAAAGGAGGTAAATATATGGTAACAGTAGAGGATATTAGAGGACAAATACTATTTGAAGGCATGGATGAAGAAAATTTATCTGTCATAGCTGATAAGCTTCAGGTATTAAAGTTTAAGAAAGGTTCCACAATTTTTAAAGAGAAAGATGAAACAAGAGGCATATATTTTATCTTTGAAGGAAAAATTGAGATTTCTAAAGTAACTGCTGGTGGATGGAAGCAGACCTTGGCGGTGCTTGGTCCTGGACATTTTTGTGGAGAGCTGTCAATCATAGAAAACAGAAAGCATGAGGCTGTTGCAGTAGCAATAGAAGATAGTGTTATCTTTTTGCTTGCTAAGGATGATTTTTACAAAATTGAAAAGGAAGAATTAATGCTGTCCAATCTAATATTAAAAAAACTTGTTTATGTAATGAGCAAGAATCTTAGAAGGATGAACGAGAAATTTTTAAATGCCTTAGTAAGTTACTAATTCTAGTTGTGGTTTTTTAAATGAAACAGAATAATGAAAACTTAAGAGGGCTTTATCTGCCCCATCTAAAGATATTATTTATAAAACTCATCCCCCTTGTAATCCTTTTTAATATAAACTTTCTTTACTTTCATATAATTGTTGAGGCTTATACAATTGCAATTGGAGTTACTATTTTTGTAATCACCCTAAATACCCGGCGGTATTATGAAAATAGTTTTTTCACCATAATAGGTATTTCTTTTCTATCAGTAGCATTTATTGATTTTATTCATTCATTAACATATAAGGGTATGACAGTTTTTTCGCTTAATTCAGCAAATATGGCAACACAATACTGGATTTATGGTAGATATGTACAAAGTATTTCAATCTTCTTGGCTTTATTTTTTATAACAAAAAAAATCAATTTTTATGCACTTATCTCTGCATATGCCATAGTTACATCTTTAGCACCGATCATGATTGGATATAATATTTTTCCTACATCCTATATCGATGGTGTGGGACAAAGCAATTTTAAGATTATAAGCGAGTTTATAGTTGTGGTAATATTTCTTTACTCATTTCATTTAATCGGCAAATTTAGAGAATATTTTGGTTATTATGTGTACCATATGCTTAGAGCAGGTATTTTATTGTCAGCCTTAACAGAAATAGTATTTACTCTTTACATAGATGTTTACTCAATTACTAATGCAACTGGACATGTATTTAAGATGTCTGCCTTTTATTTCTTTTACCGTGCTTGTGTATATGCCACTTTAAATAAACCTATTGAGAGTATTTTTCATGACATAAATGAGAGCAAGAGATTTTTAATTAATATACTTGAGTCATTAACATATCCTTTTTATGTGGTAGATGTAAAAACAAAGAAGATAAAATTGGCAAATTCTGCAACTAACTTTGATGCAAAGAGTAATTTGACTTGTTACAGTGCCCTTTACAATAACTGTAGACCCTGTAGTCCTAATGGAGATTCATGTGTCATTGATGTTGTTAAAGAAACAAAAAGACCATTAGTGACTGAGATAAGTCACATAGGCAGTGATAAAAAGGAAAAAATAATAGAGCTTCATGTTTATCCAATTATTAATAATAATGGTGAGGTAGAAAAGATAATAGAGTATTGCTTTGATATTACTGATAAGAAACGACAAAAAGAGCAAATAAATAAACTATCTGTTGCTATTGAACACAGTTCAAATTCAATCATCATAACCGACACAAAAGGCACCATTGAGTATGTAAATAAAAGCTTTTGTGACATTACAGGATATTCTTCAGATGAAATAATTGGACAGGATTTATCAATAATAAAATCTGGTTTTATCAACGATGAGATTTATGAAAACCTTTTGATGAGCATTAACAAAGGCAAGGTATGGCATGGTGAGATATGTAATAAGAAAAAAAATGGAGAGTTAATATGGCAGCAACTTACAATGACACCCCTAAAAGACCCTTCAGGCAAGGCAACACACTACATAGGTATATTGGAAGATATTACTGACAGGATAAGGGCAGAACTGGCAGAGAAAAAGGCAGAAGAGACAGAAAAAAAGGTGCTTGAGCTTGAAAAAGAATTGGAGTCCTTAGATAGGCTAATAGGCTTACATCAACCTACAATAACAGCAAGATTTTATGGAAATATTCCAATTCGTGAAAGCATGCCTGAGTTATTTAATGAACTGGTAAATAGTTATAAAACACTCTTTAAAAAATACTTAGAATCACAAGTTTATAAGACTGAGTATGACATAGTTGAGCATATGAAGCAGTATATTGATAATCTTGGTTCTTTTAGGGCAGGCCCAAGGGAGTTGATTGATTTACATACAACAGCCTTAAAAATTATAACAAAGGAACTTCCGTATGAAAAAGCGCAGGCATATGTTAACGAGGGCAAGATACTGTTAATTGAATTAATGGGATATTTTGTAAGTTTTTATAGAAATTATTTTATAATGACAAGTAAAAAGACAAAAGAACTTTAAGGAGGAGGAGAAATGGGTAAATACTTACTTAAGCTTTATGTTACAGGCAAAACGGCAAAGTCTGAAAGGGCCATTAGCAATCTCAGACAAATATGTGAAGAGGAATTAAATGACCAATATGATATGATTGTAATAGATGTCCTCGAAAGGCCACAGCTTGCTGAGGAGGAAAAAATCCTTGCAACGCCAACCTTAATCAAACAGTTGCCTCCTCCTTTAAGGAGAATCATAGGTGATTTATCAGACAAAGAAAAGGTCTTATTAGGATTAGACTTACAGCCTTTTTCTGTGTCATCGAAAAAATAAGGAGAAAAGAAAAGATGCAGCCTATGATAAGTAATTTTGTTGAAAAATTGCCGACAGGCATACCAGGTTTTGACCTTATATCAAAGGGAGGAATTCCCAAAAACAGAACAACCCTCCTATCTGGGACTTCTGGAAGTGCTAAAACCGTATTTGCAGTCCAATTTTTATCAGCTGGCATTAAGCTATCAAATCAAAATGGTGTATTTGTAACATTTGAAGAATCACCACAAGATATTAAGAAAAATTTCATTTCACTTGGGATTCCCATTGAACAATGGGAAAGAGAGGGCAAATGGGCTTTTGTTGATGCCTCACCTCAACCAGGAGAAAGTGTTCTTGAGAGCGGTTTATATGATTTAGGTGCATTACTTGCACGGATAGAACATGCCATCAAAAAGGTTGATGCAAAAAGGATATCCATTGACTCTCTTGGTGCAATCTTTCACCAACTTAATGATAAGTTTACAATTAGAAAAGAACTTCATAGAATTGCCACAGCACTTAAAAAAATGGGTGTTACTGCATTAATGACAGCAGAGCGTATAAGCGAATATGGAAACATTGCAAGATATGATGTAGAAGAGTTTGTTGCTGATAATGTAGTAATCTTAAGAAATATCCTTGATGAAGAAAAGCGAAGAAGAACCATAGAGATACTAAAGTTTAGAGGAACAGATCATCAAAAAGGAGAGTTTCCTTTTACTGTAATTCCAGATGAAGGCATTATAATAATCCCTCTTTCTGCTATTGAATTAAAACAAAGGTCTTCTGATTATAGAGTTACCTCTGGAAATGATGAGCTTGATAAGATGTGTGGAGGTGGATTCTTTAGAGATTCAATAATCCTTGTATCTGGCGCCACAGGGACTGGTAAAACCTTAATGGTTACAGAATTTATGGCAGCAGCAAAGAATAATGAGCGATGTTTATTATTTGCCTTTGAAGAAAGTAGAGAACAATTATTTAGAAATGCTCGTGGTTGGGGTATTGACTTTGAAAAGTATGAAACTGAAGGCAAGCTGAAGGTAGTATGTGAATATCCTGAGGTCAAGGGACTTGAAGACCATTTAATTATCATTAAAGATACAATCGCCCAATTCAAACCGACGAGGGTGGCAATAGACAGTTTATCTGCCTTAGAAAGGGTATCAACAGATAAAGGCTTTAGGGAGTTTGTCATTGGCATAACATCATTTATTAAGCATCAAGAGATAGTTGGGATTTTTACCTCGACAACGCCGTCACTAATGGGTGGGACATCTGTTACAGAGACCCATATCTCAACCCTTACTGACTCTATCATATTATTAAGATATGTTGAGGTTTATGGAGAGATGAAGAGATGTCTTACTGTGCTTAAGATGAGAGGGTCGATGCATGATAAAGAAATCAGAGAATTTCATATTGACAATCTTGGAATGCACATAGGCAAACCCTTTAGAAATGTTACAGGCATTTTATCAGGCAAACCTGCGTTTATACAGTCTTATGAACTGGAAAGACTTGGCAAAATGTTTAATGAAGATAAATAACTATTTTCCGAGATCCAGCGATAAGGATAAGTCTCTTTCGTTCAGGAGCTATGTTTTGACAGTTCTAATGCTTCTTTCGCTACAGCCGCAAAACTCAACTACCACCCCAAAAAGTCTTACGACTTTTTGGAGACCCCGAATCTTCGCCTTCAAACACTGGCGGCTGTTTAACGCTCCAGTCTCAAAGAAGTGTTGCCAAAACATCGCTATTGACTTCAGAGCTTTATCCTTAATCGCTGTATTTGTGATTTTTATTGCCTCACACTGAATGAATATCAGAGAAAAGACTGAAAAAATTGAAAGGGAAATTCTTCATGACAAAGCAGCTAAGGCATCATTGTCTCGTGGAAGATTAAGGAAAGAACAAGAGTGTGAGATAAGAACCTGTTTCCAAAGAGATAGAGACAGGATTATCCATTCAAAATCATTTAGAAGACTTAAACATAAGACTCAAGTTTTTTATGCACCTCAAGGAGACCATTTTAGGACAAGGTTAACGCATGTCCTTGAGGTTTCGCAAATAGCAAGGACAATATCAAAAGCCCTTCGTTTAAATGAAGATTTGACAGAAGCAATAGCCCTTGGCCATGACTTAGGACATACGCCTTTTGGACATGCTGGTGAAGAAATATTGAGGCAGTTAAATCCTGATGGTTTCGCTCATTATAAACAAAGTCTGAGAGTGGTTGATATTTTAGAAAAAAATGGCAAGGGATTGAATCTCACTGAAGAAGTAAGAGATGGTATAATCAAACACTCAAAAGGTCGTGGAAAAATAATAAACAATAAAGATATGCCCTTAACATTAGAGGGTTCAGTAGTAAGAATATCTGATATAATAGCCTATGTCAATCATGACCTTGACGATGCATTGAGAGCTGGATTGATTGTAGATAATGATATACCTATACAAATAAGAAATGTCATAGGCAAGACCTATTCAGGTAGAATTAATGTTATGGTAAAAGATGTTATAAAAAACAGCGCTAAAATAGATTGTAACTCTATAAGTCCAACTGAGATGATGACAGAGATAATTTATCAGTTGAGAGAATTTCTTTATGAGAAAGTCTATGAAAACAAGGTAATATTAGAAGAATTCAGAAAGGCAAAGGAAATATTAAGACAATTATATAATTACTACATAAACAATATTGAAGTAATATCAAAAAAACAGGATGATTTATCTAACAAGAAGAAAAATAGACATTTATTTGTTACAGATTTTATAGCTGGTATGACTGACAGATTTGTAATGACAGAATATAAAAGATTATTTATTCCTAACAGGTGGGATACATTTTAAAATGATTGTTCCACGTGGAACAAATAACTTTTATTTGAAGATCTTGTCTCAAGTTTTGCGTGAAATGCCTGTTCGAAAATTGTGATTTAATGTTTGATATTTAAAGGCCTTCCTCGGTTAAATTAATAAAGGGTGAGGGAATATTACAAGTGGTGCAATATAGGTTTTTGCGGCAGGGCAATCAGGGTATCTTAAAAACATAGTTTTCCCAAAATCGGCGATAGAACTAAAAAGCTTAATAAAATCAGCAAGTAAGATAGGAAGGGCTGGTGAAGGATTTTTA
>OGCL01002174.1_pt1 | contig 14305 bp, 11 predicted proteins | sample 1570041 | NCBI WGS metagenome assembly OGCL01 (sample SAMN06266162, study PRJEB24511) | hot springs metagenome | isolation source: Hot spring water | place: South Africa: Limpopo | collected 2015-06-22 | reverse complement strand
TAAGGGATGGATAGCATCCCATTTGATAGGATTTGTGGATTCAGACGGCAACGGACTTGAAGGAGTTGAGGGGAAATACAATAAGCATCTTACCGCAAGAAGCGAAAAGGTATCTGTGGCAAGGGATGCAAAAGGCAATTTGCTGTCTGACGGCACAGATAAGGAAATAAAAGGCAACAATATAGTTTTAACTATAGATGAGGGCCTCCAGTATATATTGGAGAAGAATCTCGATGAGGCTGTTTTGCACTGGAGAGCAGCATCTGCCACAGCTATAATGATGGACCCATATTCCGGCGAAATCCTTGCAATGGCAAACAGACCAACCTTTGACCCAAACAAACCATCAGGCGCAAGTGCAAGCCAGAGAAGGAACAGGGCTATAACAGATTGCTATGAACCAGGCTCAACATTTAAAATAATAGTTGGAGTTGCTGCCCTTGAAGAGGGAATAGTTAACCCTGATATGAAGTTTGACTGCAGTTCTGGCAATATAGAGGTCGGGGGTAAAAAGATAAAAGATGCCCATAGGCACGGGGTGCTGACATTCACGGAGGTCATACAAAAGTCATCGAATGTCGGCACTATAAAGATTGGACTTAATCTCGGCAAAGAGAGGCTGCATGATTATATAAGACGTTTTGGCTTTGCTGAAAAGACAGGGATTGACCTTATAGGGGAGGTGTCAGGATGGGTCAAGCTTCCTGACAAATGGTCTGGGATGTCTATTGGCGCAATATCAATAGGACAGGAGATTGCTGTTACGCCTTTGCAGGTAGTAAGGGCTTATGCAGCTATAGCAAATGGAGGTTTTCTTGTAAAGCCGTATATAGTTTCTGAGATAATATCTCCCAATGGAGAGATTGTTCATAAGGCCTTTTCAGAGAAAAAGAGGATAATTTCTGAGAAGACTGTCAATATCTTTAGCGAAATTTTAAAGACAGTCACAGAGGAAGGCGGCACTGCAACTCAGGCTGCAATCGAAGGCAATACAGTTGCAGGAAAAACAGGCACTGCGCAATTGATTGACCCTAAGACTAAAAGATATTCGAAGGAAAAGTATGTGAGTTCTTTTGTTGGTTTTGTGCCGGCAGATAAGCCGAAGATGGCGATGATCGTTGTCATTCACGAGCCGAAAGGTGCAATTTACGGAGGGGTAGTTGCTGCCCCTGCTTTTAAGAAAATAGCTGATGAGGCATTGTCTTATTTGAAGATTCCGAGAGATGACTCTAAGGAGAAGGGGCTGCTGCTTGTAAGCAACTAATGTAGATTTTCAGGCTGGCGAATATGAAGATAAAGGATGTTATTAGAAACGATTTTGTCATGGAAGGCGATATAGAGAAGGATATTTCAGGAGTGATTTTTGATTCCAGAAATATCAAGGGCGGAGAAATTTTTATTGCTGTAAAAGGCGAGAATTTCGACGGTAATGATTTTATAGAAGATGCGATTAAAAGAGGCGCTGCGGCTGTAGTCTATAAAAAGGGTTCTCTTGAGCAAGATTTTATCAACTCATTTCAAGGAATTGTATGGATAGAAGTTGATGATCCGAGATATGCCCTTGCAGCAATATCCAGCAGTTTTTACAGGACGCCGTCTGATGAACTTTCTGTTATAGGGATCACAGGGACAAATGGAAAGACCACTACATCTTATCTGATTAAGAGAATTCTTGAAAGGCACGGCAAGGCTGTTGGATTAATAGGGACTATTGCCTATTTGATAAAGGATAGCGCATATGAAGCTAATCATACGACGCCAGAGGCATCTAATTTTCAATCTCTGCTAAGACAGATGGCTGACAATGGATGCGATTATGTAGTGTCAGAGGTTTCATCCCACTCCCTTTCGCAGAAGAGGGTCGATTTCACAAAATTCAGGACTGCTGTTTTTACTAATCTTACAAGAGAGCACCTCGATTTTCATAATACAATGGAGGATTATTTTGAGGCAAAGAAGAGGCTATTTGCAGAACTTTTGACAGATAAGGGCGCTGCTGTTATCAACTTAGATGATTCTTATGGGCAGAGACTCGCAAATGAATTGAGAAATCAAGAAAATAAAGAGATAAGGATAATTACATTTGGCATTAAAGATAGCAGAGCTGTTATAAGAGCCGAAAACATCGAGGCAAGCTTTCAGGGCATATCATTTGATGTAAATATAAACTGCGGCGTATTTAACGAAATCCAATCTCCATGCAGATTTAGCATATCCTCTTCACTTGTCGGAATGCCAAATGTTTACAACATATTAGCTGCTACATCAGCAGCCTTGTCTCTAAATACTCCTATTGATGCAATTAAGGAAGCGCTTTCTGAAGATTTAATAATTAAGGGAAGGTTCGAAAGGGTTGATTTGGGGCAGGACTTTCTTGCGGTGGTCGATTATGCCCATACAGAAGACGCACTTGAGAGGCTTTTGTTGACAGCACGACATCTGCTTGAACAATCTCATTTAAAAAACAGAAAGATAATAACTGTCTTTGGCTGCGGAGGCAACAGGGACAAAGGAAAACGTCCTGCAATGGGAGAGATTGCAGCGCGGCTGAGCGATTTTGTGATCATAACATCTGACAATCCAAGAAATGAGGATCCGAGAGACATTGTTAGAGACATAGAGGAAGGCATTAGGGAGAGGGATAATTACATAATAATTTCTGACAGGGCAATAGCAATAAATATGGCAGTGCAAAAGGCTTCAAAGGGTGATATAGTGGTTGTTGCAGGGAAGGGACATGAAGATTATCAGGAGATTAAGGGGAAACGTTATAGTTTTAGCGACAGGATGTCTGTTGAAGATGCTGTCAGGAGAAAGAAAAAAAGCAGGGGTGTTGTCGAAAAATGCTTGGCATAGAGCAGGTGCTAAGGGCAACAAATGGAAATGCGGCTTTTAAAGGAGAGGCTTTTTTTTCTGGAGTCTCGATAGATTCGCGAGCTATTAAGGAAGGTGAGTTGTTTGTAGCATTAAAAGGCAAAAGGTTTGACGGCCACGATTTTTTATTCGATGCGCTAAAATTGGGAAGAGGCGCTGTAATTAGCCGCTTGCCGATTGGAACCGATAACTCACTATTTCAGGGCAAAACTATAATCATTGTGAACGATACTTTGCAGGCTCTTCATGATATGGCGATGGATATAAGGAGAGGCTTTAAAGGAAATGTTATCGGCGTTGTTGGAAGCAACGGCAAGACAACTACAAAGGAGATTATTTTTTCGATACTCAGCACAAGATTAAATGTCCTTAAAACAAGAGACAACCTTAACAATCAAATAGGCATGCCTCTGTCGATTATAAATGGTTTTTTTAATCAGTTGGGATATGCAGTGCCTGATGTGATGGTTCTTGAGATGGGTGCTAATAGACCTAATGACATAAACGATCTCTGTAGAATTGCAATGCCTGACATCGGGGTTGTTACAAATATAGGATATGAGCATATCGAAGGGTTTGGTTCTCTGCATGATGTGAGGGAATCTGAGCTGGAGATATTGTCATACATTAAGAGATTAGTAGCTAATGCCGACGACCGTTTTCTTATGGAAGGAGTTATAGGGAGATTTAATGGAGATGTTGTGTCTTTTGGCATTGAAAGGGATGATTTGGATTTTAGAGCTATGAACATTGTTTTTTCTGAAAAAGGGACGAATTTTACTCTATGCACCAGAAAAGATTGCATTAATGTGAATTCGAGGCTTGTTGGAAGGTTTAATGTGTATAATTGCACTGCAGCATCTGCTTTGGCTTATTCTTTAGGTTTTAAACTGGAGGAAATAAAAAAAGGCATTGAGATGTTTAGCGGCGTGAAAATGAGGTTTGAAGTCAAAAAGTGCGGAGAAGCAATATTCTTGAATGATGTGTATAATGCAAATCCGTCTTCCATGCAGGAATCTTTAAACGAGTTGATAAGGCTTCTGACAAATGGAGGCATAAGCAGACATAGAAGGGCAATAGCAGTGTTGGGAGATATGCTTGAACTTGGCGATTTTGGCATTTATGCTCATAAAGAATTGGGAAGAATGATGTCTAATCTTCCAATAGATGTTTTTATTGGCGTTGGGGATTTGATGTCCTTTGCAGTATCTGAATTCAGCGGGAAAGGGATTCATGTTAATACATCTGATGATGCTGGATGTGAACTAAAAAAGATAATTGGGGATAAAGACATAGTGCTGATAAAGGGGTCTCGAGGCATGAAGATGGAGAGGGTGTTGTCGGTGATGGAAGAAAATAGCGATAAACAATGTTGTTTATTTAAGGCTTCAGGGGCTTGATATTATGCTATATGAATTGCTTTACAGCCTGCAGGATTATTTTTCGCCATTTAATGTATTCCGTTACATTACATTCCGAACATCTTTGGCTGCATTGACGTCCTTTGTTGCTACATTTCTTTTAGCTCCGCACATTATAAGATGGCTCAAAAAAATCAGCATGACCCAGCAGATAAGGGATGACGGACCAAAGACGCACTATTCAAAGGCAGGCACTCCGACAATGGGCGGCCTCATAATACTCGCATCTATTGCGGTATCAATGATTATGTGGGGTAATTTCAGGAATGTGTATGTATGGATAGTTATGTTTGCTTTGGTTGGTTTTGCTTTAATAGGTTTTGTTGATGACTATCTGAAGGCTGTTAAAAAAAATCCAAAGGGGCTGAGGGCATTATATAAATTTGGTTCTCAGGCAGTTTTGGCTTTAATTATAGGCATATTCTTATACCTGAACCCTAAGGATCCTTACAATACTGTCCTCAGCGTGCCATTTTTTAAAAAATGGCTGTTTGACTTCGGCATTTTATATATTCCATTTGCGGTCTTTGTAATGGTCGGCTCATCCAATGCAGTAAATCTGACTGACGGTATAGACGGTCTTGCTATAGGACTTGTTGCTATAGCAACGCTTGCTAATGGGGCGCTTGTATATCTTTCGGGGCATGCAGAATTTGCAAGATACCTCCAATTATTATACCTGCCTGGCATTGGAGAATTGACAGTATTCTGCGGAGCTATGTTTGGCGCTGCCCTCGGTTTTTTATGGTATAACACATATCCTGCCGAGGTATTTATGGGGGATGTTGGGTCATTGGGGATTGGAGGCGCTCTCGGCACTCTTGCTGTTGTAACCAAACACGAGATTGTCTTAGCCATAGTTGGCGGTATATTTGTAATAGAAACTCTATCTGTTGTTTTGCAGGTCTCATCCTTTAAACTTACAGGCAGAAGGATTTTTAAAATGGCGCCGATACACCACCACTTTGAATTAAAGGGATGGCCGGAGCCAAAGATAATAACAAGATTCTGGATTGTTGGTATAATACTTGCACTATTTAGTCTCGCAACTTTAAAATTGAGGTGAGAATATGAAATTAAGGTCAAGATTAAGGTTAAATTTGTGGCAGAAGGCTATATGCGGTATTTTTTTTGCTCTGTTTTTTAGCAGTAGCCTCAATCTCGACCTTTCATTTGCCGATGATATTTCAGCCCGTGCAGCAGTTGTTATTGATGAGTCGGACGGAAAAATTCTTTTTGCAAAAAATCCGGATTTGAAGCTCCCTCCTGCAAGCACCACTAAGCTTGTTGCAGCAATGGTTGCACTGGAAAGTATAAGTCCGGGGAAAATTATAGTGATAAGCAAAAAGGCTGCTAACACCCCTTCTGTTAGCCCTCACCTAAAAATAGGAGAAAGATATAAGGCTGAAGATCTTTTGTATCTTGCCCTTATGAGGTCAGTAAATAGCGCTGCTGTTGCACTTGCCGAGTCATCAGCAGGTTCAGAGGATGCGTTTGTAAAATTAATGAATAAAAAGGTTTCTACTTTAGGCGCAAAAAATACAAGATTTGCCAATTCGTCAGGCCTTCCTGGAGGCGTTCAGCATATAACCGCAAAAGACCTTGCCTTAATCATGAAAGAGGCTGTGAAGAATAGGTTAATCAGTGAAATAATAAACACGAAGGAAAAAGAGATTGTCTCCATTGATGGAAGGGTAATGGCTATTAAAAACACTAATCATCTACTGTGGTCGGATGATGGCAATATGGGAGGGAAGACAGGCTATACAAGGGCTGCAGAGCATTGTTTTGTCTGCGTTTCAAAGAAAGAACAGACTTCATTGATAGCTGTAGTATTAGGGGAGCCAATTAGAGAGAGGCTTTGGGACACTACAAGTCTTCTTTTATTAAGAGGGCATGATGTGCTTCAGAATAACTATCAGCCAATTGTTTACTTCAGCGATTCTGATATCAATAATAAACCTTATCTAAAAGCATCAAATAAATCGAAAAAAGCCTATAGAGTGCATTCAGCGTCAAAAAACAAGGCAGCAAAAAAAGCTAATATAGCCAAAAGCAATGTCAAAAGCAATGGATATAAGTTAGCAAAAAAGAATAAAGGGCATAATAGTGCTCAAATAAAGGTTGCTAAAAAGAATGGAGCAAGAAAGAAAAGCGTCTCATGATATGAAAAATGACTTTAATGGCAAAAGGATTACTATTGTTGGTCTTGCAAGGAGCGGTGTAGGTGCAGCAAATTTGCTTAAAAATCTTGGTGCGGATGTTACGGTAACCGACAAGAAATTACACGATGAGGTCAGGCGTTTTCTTGATAAGCTCGATGACGGCGTAAGGGTTGCTCTTGGTGGGCATCCGGATGAATTGTTTACGGATGTTGATCTTATTGTTGTAAGTCCCGGCGTCCCAACAGATATAAAACCGCTTGAGGAAGCCAGAAAAAAGGGGATAAAGATAATCGGCGAGTTAGAGCTCGCATTCCAAATATTAAGCTTAATGTCTGTGCAGCCTGCGGAATTTCTGGCTGTAACCGGCACCAACGGCAAATCAACAACTACTGCGCTTCTTTATGAAATATTGAAAAACAGTGGTCTTAATGTCATTGTCGGCGGCAACATAGGCAATGCGCTTACTGATGAAATTTCAAATTTCAAGTTTCAAATTTCAAATTTTAACTGTATTGTTGCAGAGGTGTCGAGCTTTCAACTTGAAACCATAGATGCATTCAGGCCCAATGGTGCAGCAATACTTAATATAACGCCAGACCATCTGGACAGGTACAATTCAATGTCCGACTATATTAACGCAAAATGCAGGATATTTATGAATCAAAACAAGGGCGATTTTCTGGTGCTGAATGCAGATGACCCTGCAACAGAAGAGATAATGCAAAGAGTCAAGAGTCAACATTCAACAATCAAGAGGATACCAGAGATTTTTTATTTCAGCAGAAAGAGGGAGGTTGAGGGTGTTTATCTTCAGGATAATGTTATAAAATTCAATCTGCCTGAATCTAAAATGCAAAATTTGAAATTCAAAATTCAAAATATGCCTTCAACCTTCAACCTTGAACCTTCAACATTTCTTATAAAAGGCGTCCACAATATTGAAAATGCTATGGCTGCTTCTTTGATGGCGCTGTTGTCAGGCTGCAGACCCGATTCGATTGCAAATACACTCAAGAATTTTTCTGGACTTGAGCACAGGCTTGAGTTCGTTCGTGAAATAGACGGAGTAAAGTTTATAAATGATTCAAAGGGCACAAATGTGGGAGCTGTTTTAAAGTCATTGGAAAGTTTTGACGAGCCCATAGTGCTAATAGCAGGCGGGAGGGATAAGGACAGTGATTTTACAATATTTAGGCAGCTTATTAAGGAAAAGGTAAAAGCTCTCGTCCTTATAGGAGAGGCAAAGGAAAAGATAAGAAAGGCAGTTGGCGATTCAATAAAAGAGGTCTTTATGGAAGATGACTTTAAAGCCGCTGTGCTAAAGGCAAAACAGGCAGCGTCTTCAGGAGATGTGGTTTTGCTGTCGCCTGCATGCGCCAGTTTCGATATGTTCAGGGATTTTGAGGACAGGGGAAGGCAGTTTAAAAAGGCGGTAATGGAGCTATGAAGCAGCCTGTCAGGGAAAGATATACGCATTTAAATCAGGGATATGATAAATATTTATTGGTTATAGTTTTTCTGCTTATAGCAATAGGCATATATGCTGTTTACAGTTCTACATCTGTTGTCAGCCCTGATGTGATAGAAAAATACCAGAAAAAGGGCATAATTATAAGCCAATTTGCCTATGTAAAAAAGCAGCTTTTTACTGTATTTTTAGGCATATTTGGCATGATTGCTGCCTACAAGGTGCCATTGCACAGGCTTAAGAAAATGGCTATCCCTATGCTTATTATCTCTTTTGTCCTTTTGCTACTTGTTTTTACCCCCCTCGGCATAAGCGCTGGAGGAGCAAGAAGATGGTTAAGGCTATGGCCTTCTAACTTTCAACCTTCGGAACTTGTGAAATTATCCATGGTTTTATTCATGGCATGGTATTTAAGCAGGGGCAGCTATGATAAGGATAAATTATTATGCTTTGTTGTTCCAATCGGAATAATGGGGGTGTTTCAGGCAGTATTTTTGAAACAGCCTGATTTCGGAGCTGCAATGAGCCTCGGCATTATAACAGTATTAATGCTATTTTTATCAGGCACCAGGCTCTGCTACCTTTTTGCATTGATTATGACAGGAATGCCCGCGGTTGTCTGGTTGATTAAATCAGAGCCATACAGATGGAAAAGGTTTACAGCATTTCTTGACCCATGGAAGGACTATCAGGGAAGCGGTTTTCAGCTTGTCCAATCTTTTATAGCCCTCGGCAGCGGAGGTCTGAAAGGAGTTGGGCTCGGAGAAGGAAAACAGAAACTCTCTTTTCTTCCAGAAGTTCATACAGATTTTATATACTCATTGATAGGAGAAGAAGTTGGTTTTATAGGGGCTGTGTTTGTAATATTTCTGTTTATTGGATTGTTTGCGAGAGGAATTATAATAGCAAAGAAAACAAACAATCAATTCTTGTATTATCTCTCTTTTGGAATATCAATAATGATTGCAACACAGGCAATTATCAATTTTGCTGTTGTTACAGGCATGGTCCCGACAAAGGGTTTGCCTTTGCCGTTTATAAGCTATGGCGGTTCATCATTGATTGTGAACATGACAGCCATTGGCTTGCTTCTGAATGTTTCGTCAAGAGGTGGTCTGAAAGATGCAGAATCAGCAGATAAATGCCCTGATTTTTGCACAAAAGAGTCAGAAAAATATGCAGTCCATAACCAGCGGCGCAATCCGAGATTGTGGAGGAGTTATTATCTATACAACAGGTCCGTTGTTTCGCAAAGAAAGCATAGGGCAGGGGAGTAAAGAATGAAGATAATCATTGCAGGCGGCGGAACAGGAGGACACCTCTTTCCAGGGATAGCGGTAGCTGAAGAAATCGAGAGCAGAAATATAAAAAAGACAGACATAGTTTTTGTAGGCACTCATCAAGGGATAGAGTCGAGGGCAGTGCCAAAAGAAGGCTATAATATTAAATTTTTAAGGGCTGAGGGAATGATGGGCAGGTCTATCCTTAAAAAAGTAAGATCTTCCCTCGTATTTTTTTTGTCTATAGTGGATTCTCTTAGAATTATAAGGACCGTAAGGCCTGATATTGTTATAGGGGTCGGAGGATATGCATCTGTAGGAATGGTTTTTGCGGCATACTTAAAAGGCATTCCTACTATGATACTTGAGCAGAATTCTGTTCCAGGCCTTGCAAATAGATTTCTCAGCAAGTTTGCAGATGCCGTTGCCGTAACCTATCAGGAGAGCATGTCTTTTTTCCCGGCATTCAAGACAAGTCTTACAGGCAATCCTGTTAGAAAGCAGATGCTTTTAAGAGATAAAAAAAATATTGGTGCTGCTTATTCTTTATTTCTGATTGACAAGGATAAGTTTACAGTATTTATTTTTGGAGGAAGTTCAGGCGCAAGCAGCATAAATTATGCAATGATCAATGCCCTGAGCTATCTGACAGAATTGAGGGACGATGTTCAGTTTTTGCACCAAACAGGCGAGAAGGATTATTATTCGGTAAGGGATGCATATAGGAAGCTCGGGTTTAAAGGCATGGTCGCCCCTTTTATATATCAAATGGCAGAAGCCTATGCTGTATCCGACATCGTTGTCTGCAGGGCAGGCGCAACAACCCTGTCAGAAATTACGGTGATGGGTAAACCTTCTATACTAATACCTTATCCCTATGCAGCATCAAACCATCAGGAATATAACGCAGTAAAATTGCAGAACATGGGGGCTGCAAGGGTTATACTGGACAGAGAATTAACAGGCGAAAATCTGGCTTTCAATATAAAAGATCTCTATATTAACAAAGACTTGAGGGAAGATATGGAAAGGGCTGCATCTGCTTTTGGCAAGCCAGATGCAGCCGAAAAGATTGCTGATTTGGCATTGAGCCTTTTAAAAAAATAATGAGTAATCAATACACCAATGTCCCATGGGTCTATACAGGAGGCTAAAAAATTGTTCAGCACTTACAGAATAATTCATTTTGTAGGAATAGGCGGTATAGGAATGAGCGGTATTGCAGAGGTTCTGCATAATCTTGGATATGAGGTTACTGGCTCAGATATAAAGGAATCAGAGACGACTAATAGACTGAGAAATCTCGGCATAAAGATATTTATAGGGCATAATAGAGAGAATATAGACCATGCACATGTTGTTGTTATATCATCTGCTGTATCTCCAGATAATCCCGAGGTTTTAGAAGCAAAGCAGAGGGCTATCCCTGTAATACCGAGGGCAGAGATGCTTGCCGAACTTGGCAGGCTTAAATACGGAATCCTCGTTGCAGGCGCACACGGCAAGACGACAACAACATCTCTTATTGCAACTATACTCGGAGAAGGAGGGCTTGACCCTACAGTGATTATAGGCGGTAAACTCAAGTCAATGGGAAGCAATGCAAGGCTTGGGCAGGGAGACTACATTGTTGCAGAGGCAGACGAAAGCGACGGCTCTTTTCTTAAGCTTAATCCAACGATTGCTGTAATAACTAACATAGACAGAGAGCATATGGACTACTTCAGTGATATGGAATCACTGAGGCAGGCATTTCTTTCATTCATAAATAAGATTCCATTTTATGGAATTGCAGTTGTATGCATGGAAAATGAATATCTCAAGGAGATAATTCCATTAATCCAGAGGAAATACCTGACCTATGGACTATCAGAAGATGCAGATATTTATGCAAGAAATATAAAGCATTCAGGAATAAGGATAAGCTTTGAGGCAGTATATAAAGAAAAATCGCTGGGAATGTTCACCCTTCCTGTGCCCGGAAAACATAATGTACTGAACAGCCTGTCGGCAATAGCCGTTGCCATGGAACTGCAGATCCCTGTGGATGTCATTGCAAAGGCATTGGGCAATTTCAGCGGAATACAACGCAGATTCGAATTTAAGGGCGAGGCAGGGGACATCAAGGTTTTTGATGATTACGGACATCATCCCTCAGAAATAATGGCTACGCTCAAGGCAGCAAGGGAATGCTTCAACGGCAACAGGGTGGTTGTTTTATTTCAGCCCCACAGATACACACGCACAAGGGACCTGATAGATGAGTTTGCAATGAGCTTCGGCAGCGCAGATAAGCTTTTCTTAATGGACATATATCCTGCTGGCGAAAAACCAATAGAAGGAATAAGTTCCGATGTCCTTGCTGCAAGGATACGAGACACAGGATTTGAAAATTTGACCTATATTCCTGACAAGAAAGAAATGATGGAAATGGTAGCATCTGAGCTGAAACAGGGGGGTGTGCTAATAACCCTCGGTGCAGGCGATGTATATAAGATGGGAGAAGAGATACTGAATATCCTAAGAAGTGAGAAGTGAGAAGTGAGAAGTGATAAGTATGGATTTCTAAGTCAGTTTTGTGCTTCAAAAAATGTAGAAATTCGGTTCAACGAGCCTATGTCAGCTCATACCTCTCTTAAAATCGGCGGCCCTGCTGATATTGCAATATTTCCTGATGAAGCCTCCCTTCCAGAACTCATAAAAATTCTTATTAGAGAAGGAATGCCGTATATTATTATTGGCGGCGGCACAAATATGCTGATAAAGGATAGGGGTATAGATGGCACAGTGATTTTTACATCAAAGATGAATAACATTACGCTGAACGCTGAACGATTAATGCTTAATGCTGAAGCAGGATGCTCTCTTCAAAAAATTATCAATCTGTGTATGGAGCATGGACTTTCTGGAATGGAAGGGCTTGCAGGAATTCCGGGTTCTATAGGAGGTGCTATTGCAGGGAATGCAGGCTCATTCGGATGCGAGATAAAGGATGTGGTTAAATCAGTTAATGTATTGATGCCTGATGGAGGCATAAGAGGATTATCCGCAAGCGACATATGCTTTCAGTATAGGAGCGCAAAAATTCCTTCAGACTCCATTATTCTCAGCGCAACTTTATCATTTAAAAAGGACGAACCCTTTGAAATAAAAAAAAGGTTCGCAGAATTTATCAATGAAAAGAAATCAAAGCAGCCTGTATCAAAACTATCAGCAGGATGCGTATTTAAAAACCCAAAGGACGTATCTGCTGGCAAGCTCATAGACAATGCAGGGTGCAAGGGTATGAGGGTTGGCGATATTGAGGTCAGCGCAATCCATGCGAATTTCTTTATAAATACTGGAAAGGCAACAGCAGACGATTTTTTAAGGCTTATGGATACAGTAGGCAAAAAGGTGAAAGATAAATTTGGCATTGTTCTTGAACCGGAACTGAGAATTATAGGGAGATAAAATCATGAACATATTTGCTATAATATGAACATGGAGGTGACTGATAATGAGCATGACTGCAATAAAGGACAAACATTTAAAGCTTGACCAGAGAAAGATTGACAGGGCAAAAAAAATCCTTGGCGCCAAGACAGAGACTGAGACTATAGAAAAAGCCCTTGAAATGATTATACAGAAAGAGAAAGCCGAGAACAAAAGAAAAGAGGTCGTGGACAGGATTCTCGCAAGAAGGGCAAAGATGAAGCCTATAGCCGAAAATACCTCAGAGTGGATAAGGAAGGCGAGAGAGGAAAGGGATAGCCGCTATGGATTTTAGGATTATTGTTGATGCCAGCGTTGCCATTAAGTGGTATGTCCGAGATGAGATTGACGCTGACAAAGCAATAGCAATGCTTCTCGATTATGAAAACGGCAAGGTTAAGCTTATTGTTCCGAGTCTTTTTTATTACGAAACAGCAAATGCCGTTAATACGGCAGCGATAAGGAGGAGGATAACAGAGGACGAAGGGCAGGATATTATCAGAGATTTGCTGGCAATGGATTTAATAACGCTTGCCGATGCTAAACTTATCCATTCTGCCTATTTCTACGCAAGACAATACAAAATCTCGGTTTATGACGCGAGTTATCTTGCTGTTGCAAAAGAACGCAACATCCCGATTTATACCGCTGACAGAGGATTTTACAATACTGTAAAAAATAAAGAGCGATTAGTAAAATGGATTGGAGATTATAAAAAAGCTGGATAAAATATGGCAAAAAATGGAAAGGTAATGGCTTATGATAACGGATAAACGAATAGGGGTTCTTGCAGGTGGGACATCTGCCGAGAGGGAGGTTTCCCTTAAAAGCGGTAATGCCATTTATAAGGCATTGCTGAACCTCGAATATGATGCTGTTTTTATGGATGTATCTCATAATATCTGCGAGGACTTGAAAAGAGGAAATATTGGAGTTGCATTTCTGGCTCTTCACGGCGGACAAGGTGAAAACGGTGCTATACAGGGCCTCCTTGAAGTGATGGGAATTCCATATACAGGCTCGGGCATTCTTGCATCCGCATTAGCTATGGATAAGGACGCATCAAAAAAAATTTTCTCTTATCACGGCTTGTTAGTAGCGCCTTTTGTCGTAATAGAAAGAGATAATCTAAAATCTCAAATCTCAAATCTTAGGTCTCAAATCGAAATGCCTTGGGTTGTGAAGCCTGTTGCAGAAGGGTCGAGCATAGGTGTAAATATCGTTAAGAAAGAGGAAGATATAGACAATGCAGCACAGGCTGCATTGTCATACGGCAGAAAAATTATTATAGAGAAATATATCAAAGGCAAGGAGATACAGATAGGCGTTTTGGGACAGACCGTGCTCGGAGGCGTTGAGGTGAGGCCGTCAAGGGAGTTTTACAGCTTCGAAGCGAAATATACGGCTGGCCTTACGCAATACATACTGCCTCCAGAGATTGACGATTATGCTTATGGAATGCTTAAGGATGCAGGGCTGAAGGCTCACAATGCCCTTGGCTGTGAAGGAGCTACAAGGGTTGATTTCATCCTCGATGCATCTAATAAGCCGTATATACTTGAGGTGAATACAATACCAGGAATGACAGAGACGAGCCTTTTGCCTATGATAGCTAAACTTTCG
>OGCL01002172.1_pt1 | contig 14313 bp, 14 predicted proteins | sample 1570041 | NCBI WGS metagenome assembly OGCL01 (sample SAMN06266162, study PRJEB24511) | hot springs metagenome | isolation source: Hot spring water | place: South Africa: Limpopo | collected 2015-06-22 | reverse complement strand
TGTAGCAGAGTCCGTCCATCAGCTATGGTATGAGCCATGTTTCAACCCCTAAAGCGCACTACCCTCGACCAACTTATTCCTGCCGTACCCACCTCAGATCAGTACCAGTTTTATTGGGGCACAGGACAGGAAGTATTTCGCCGCATTTTGGCATCGGTAGGCTTTTTGGTGATCTTTACCCTTGCCTATAACCGCGTCCACGATGCTAACCCCAATAGTTTTGCTTCGCTAGTCCTCTTTGTCTGTGCGGCACTGGGGGGGTTGTATTGGATGCTGGAGCCAGTGGTCAAAGCCAGTTGGCGGAATGCAAAGTTGCGCCGCTTCAATTACTGCGCTTTTTGGAAGGCAGAGGTCTATGATGTCTATCTTTCTCAAGAAGTGCGGGCAAGGCGTGAGCAAGTCTCCAACCGAGGCACTTTGGATGTCAATTACGATGCCGAAAGTTTTCTCAATTTGGAATTAGAAGATGAGGCAGGCTTGGTGGTCAACCTGCAATTCCCGATGCAAAAGGCGTATAAGCGCATCCAACAGGACATGACAGTGTGCCTGCTATTGTTCTCCAATGATCGGGATTTTCGCAGAATTAGCCGCATGACCAGCGATCTGTATCTGCCTAAACTCAATTTGTGGGTAGGAGAATACCCCTACCTGCGCAAAGATGCCTTTACGGACATCGCCCGCTATTTGCTGAGACGAGAGCGCACCCGATAGGTACCTTTAGATGCCATTGAGCAATGCGGCGTCTTGAGCCAGAGCCGTCTGAATTTTGCAGAAGGTTTCAATGTGATTGACAAATTCTAATAGCTTTTCTTCTGCCCATCGCTGACCGCTGTGGTGCACACTGTCTGTAGCATTGGCAATGATCTGGACTAGGGGTTCGCCTGCGCTGGGGAGCACCAAAACCCAATGATCGTCGCTAAACATAACTTTAACGCCGTCATTGAGGTCGAGGGGATAGTGGCGGAAGGTTTCTACCATGTGGCGCATTAAAGTACCTTTGAGGCTCCACGGACAGCGCAGGGCTTGCCTTTTGGTATAGAAGCGGGGTAGTCCGAGGCGCACCTCAGAGAGCGATCGCCCTTGCAGGGAAAGCCATTCCATCACTTTGGCAATACTGAACATAGCATCAAAGCCGGGGTGCAGTTGGGGGTGAATAAAGCCCATCTGGGCAGAGCCGCCGATCACTACATTGTGGGTGGTATGGCAAGCCTCCATCAGGGCGGTGGGATTGGCACGGGTACGCAGAATGCGGCTGTGGTGTTGGCTGGCGATCTGCTCGGCAACCCCAGAAACTGATACAGGGGCGATCGCGGTACTGCCGGGGTTGGCGGTAAATGCCATTTCTAGCATGACAGCGGTGAGCACCTCTTCCCGCACAGGCTTACCCAACTCATCGATCAGGATAAACTTTTCGCCATTGGCAAATACCTGCACCCCAAAGTTAGCCTTGATGGCGCACACCACATCACTGAGTTGCTCCAACATCTTTTCGCGTTCGCTGGGGGCAGGGGCAATTTCACTCAAACTGGCATTGAGCACCACTACATCGGTACTGAATTTACCCAAAATGCGTGGTAATACCGCCCCAGATACGGCATAGACATAGTCGATCACCACTTTTTTGCAGTTGCCATTGCGAATGGCATCTATGTCTAGGTGCTGGGAAAAACCGCTGTTGTAGTAATCCAGCACCCGACTGGGGTAGTTGATCTCGCCAATTTCCTCGATCCTTGCCCGCCGAAAATCATCTTTGAAGAAAGCCCCCTCAATCTTTTTTTCGTGTTTGCGGTCGATGTTGATCCCCTTGCTATTGATGAACTCGATTAAGACATGATCACTGCGATCGGGATGCACCCGCACATGGACACCACCCACCACATCTAGGCTTGGGGCAGTAAAACGAGAGATAGGGATGGCAGTTGCCTCTAAGTTTTCCACATGCACCCCCACTGACATCAGCCCAGAAATCAAGGAGCGAGTTACCATGCGGCAGATAGTGCGCTGATCGCGAGACACCAATACATGGGCGCCCGGTTTGAGGGATGCACCGTAGGCGGCTCCCAGTTTCACGGCAAATTCGGGGGTAATGTCGGCATTGGCAAGTCCAGATACGCCCCGTTCCCCAAATAAATGCCTGACGGCAGTAGTCCCCCAAATCAGGTTAGTAGTGAGGGTGGCTCCTGCCTCTACACTTTTGCTGGGCCAGATTTTCACATTGGGGAACACTTTGGCTTCTTCGCCAATCAAGCTGTTGGCACCGATGACCGCTCCTTCCATGATGTAGGCGCGGCGGCAGATGCGGCTGTTTTTAGCAATGGTACAAGCCCAGAGGTGCGCTTCTTCGCCGATGATGGTGCCATTGCCGATGATTGGTCGTTGCAGGTCGCACTTGGCACCAATGGTTACATGATCGCCAATAATTGTGCCTGCGGAGATGCTAGTTTCACTGCCGATGGCACAGTTGTCGCCAATCAGTACGGGAGCTTCAATTTTGACGGTGGGGTCAATTTTGCTGTTGCGCCCTACCCATACCCCTGTCCGCACTTGGGTATAGTCCATCTCCAACTGCACCCTGCCGCGAATGGCATCGTACTGCACTTGGCGGTATGTCTCTAGCGATCCCACATCGCACCAGTAACCATCGGCAATGTAGCCATACATGGGTACTTGCAACTGCAACAGTGAGGGAAACAGGTCATGGGAAAAGTCGCTGGGTTTGCCCATCTCCAAACAGTCCAGTACATCGGGTTCGAGAATGTAAATGCCTGTATTGACGGTGTCGGAGAAGATTTCGCTGGTGGATGGTTTTTCCAAAAAGCGCTGGATGCGGTGCTGGGCGTCGGTGATGACTACGCCAAATGCCATCGGCTCGCTGACACGGCGCAAAATCAGAGTGGCGTGGGATTTTTGCCCGCGGTGGAAGCGCACGGCGGCACTGAGATCGAAGTCGGTGATGCTGTCGCCACTGATTACCAAAAAAGTATCGTCCAGCAGGTTGCTGACATTTTTAACACAGCCTGCGGTGCCGAGGGGCTGGTCTTCTTCTACTACATAAATCAGTTTCATGTCAAAACTACTGCCATCGCCAAAGTGATCGCGAATACTGTCAGGCAGGTAGTGCAGGGTAATAATTACTTCTCTAATGCCGTGCCGTTTGAGCAGATGTAGGATATGCTCGGTGATGGGGCGATTGAGGATGGGTACCATGGGCTTGGGCAAATCACAGGTTAGGGGTCTTAGTCTGGTGCCTGAACCACCTGCCATGATTACAGCTCGCATAATCAACCTCTAGCGATCGCCTGTTTATGGGTTTATTCTAATGTCTAGAAATCAGTTTCAGTGTTTTAATTACTTTGTCTTTAACTCATGAGGGGTTCGGTTAGCTCTAAGTCCCGCGCCGTACTGCCTCAGCGGTCGGCGTCGGGATACATGGACTCCCCGCGCTTGTCGTACGGCTTTGCCGTGCCGTAGGCAATTTCCCCTCAATAGGTATGAGACAAGTATGTAAATGTATCAGAAAGCAGTACCTAGGGACTCTGGGGGACAGAAACAGCCTGTCAAGTCGGTCTGTCGGGGGTCTATGACCTAGATAAGTGGCGTGGGGCAGGAATGCTCAATCGTGAGGTTGAGAAGTCCCAGCGTTCTACCCGTAGGGTCAGCGTCGGGAGGATGTCACTATCTAGTTAATGCCGATGAAAACCTACAGCGATCGCCTCTCCCAGTGGCTAGATCAGCCCCAGCGGGCGGGTTGGACTTTTTTGGCACCTGCTCTGCTGGTTCTTGGTGTTTTTGTAATTCTCCCCATGCTGTATTTGGTCTATCTCAGTTTGACCACTGGGCATTTTACGCTGAAGGGGGTGCGGTGGGTGGGGCTGGCACACTACAGCAAACTGCTCAAAGACCCCGATTTTTGGCAGGTGTGCGGCAATACGCTGATTTTTACCATCGGCTCGGTGCTCCCCAGTGTGTTCCTGCCGTTGGGATTGGCGGTTTTGCTAGATCGGGCGCTGGTGGGGCGGGGTATTTTGCGATCGCTATATTTTTTGCCTGCGGTGGTGTCTATTGTGGCGGTGGGCTTGGGTTGGCGCTGGCTATTCCAAACCGATGGGTGGGTCAACCAGTTATTGAACTTACAGCCAGTGATCGCTTGGCTGAACGAACCGCACTGGGCAATGTTGATCCTAATTCTGCTGACGGTGTGGAAACAGCTAGGCTTCAATATGGTGGTATTTTTGGCGGGTTTACAAGCAATTCCCCAGAGCTTGTATGACGCGGGGGAGTTGGATGGGGCAGGGGCATGGGCAAAATTCTGGTATATCACCCTGCCGAGTTTGCGCGGCACAATCGTATTTGTGGCGATCGCCACGGTGATCTATAGCTTCCGAGGGTTTGAACAGGTCTATGTGCTCACGGGCGGCGGTCCTTTGAATGCCACCAACATTCTGGTTTACTTTGTCTATGAGCAGGCATTCAGCTTGTTTGACTTCGGCTATGGCTCAGCTTCTGCAATTTTGCTCTTGGCTGTGGTCTTAGTACTACTGCGGATACTACTCTACTTTGAGCCTGAAAATAGGCAGGTCTCCCACCCCCAGCATTAACAGGTTGAAACCCTCGGAAACACTCAAAAATCCAAGATACCTGTGGCACTCAGAGCTTAGGGTCTAGAGTTTTGCCATGACCAGATCATGCCATCAACCACCTCGATCACTACGGCGATCACCAGAGCCAGCTTGTTTGTCAGTAACACTGCCACCAGCAAAGCTAAAATCGCCAATGCCTTGAGTGTCATAGTCTGCCGTCAAAAAAACTGTTGGTAAATCAACATAGCAGTAACTAGGAAAAATTCACAGCCTGTTAAGCAAAACATTATATTTCGCCATATTTCGCCAACTAAAGTTACTAAGGCGAGCTAGCCATAAAAAAAACTGGCAGGAAGACCTACCAGCGGATTCAGGACTACTAGCAAGACAAACTTACTTACATCAAGCCAATTTGGGACAGAATGCCTTGCCCGGTGATTAGCTCGGTGGCAATGCCAATCACAAAACCCAGCATAGCCAAGCGACCATTCCAAGTTTCGGCAAATACATTGAAGCCAAATTTAGGCTCAGAGGCGGGAGTTGCATTCTCAGTCATGATGTCTAATCTCCTTTACAGTTTGATTAAGATATATTGCGTTAAGTTAATACTAATTTAATCTTTTGGGGATCACATACTGCTATAGGTAGATTTGCGGAAAAAAATAGTTTATGTTGCATCTTTATTTGTTGCGCCACGGCGTGGCGGGCGATCGCCGTGAGTATGCTGATGACAGCCAGCGCCCCCTCACTGAGGAAGGGATCAGTAAAACCCGCAAGGTAGCCCAAAAACTGTACAGACTGGGCTTGACCTTCGACCTAGTGCAGACCAGTCCGCTGTTGCGCGCTACCCAAACCGCACAAATTTTGGCGGAGGAATATCAGCACAGGTTTAGGGTCGAGACTAATCCCTGTTTGGCTCCAGAGGGCGATATGAAGCAGTGGCTCGCTTGGCTAGAAGGCTCACAGCCATCTCACTTTTCGCTGGGGCTGGTGGGGCACGAACCAGACCTGAGCGCATGGGCGGAAATCCTCATCTGGGGGGAAGCTAGGGGGGTGCTAATCTTGAAGAAGGCGGGGCTGATCGGGCTGACCTTACCTAGAGAGCCGCCCTATGTGGCAAATGCTCTGCTGTTTCTGCTTGTCCCGCCTAAAATTCTTTTGTCATAACAACTATGGATGAAAATAACCTCCTGAAACAACTGCTGATGATTGGGATTGGTACTACCTCGCTGATGGCAGAAAGACTGCGTGATGTGGTTGATGATTGGGTGAAAGACGGCAAGATTAAGCCTGAGCAGGCGACGGATTTTATCAACGAAATCAGCGATCGCCTCAAAAACGAGCAGATCAACTTAGAGCAGATGCTTCAGCGCCAAGTGAAAAACATCATGCAGGACTTAGGTGTACCCCGCCAAAACGAAGTTGACGAACTGCGGGGCAGGATCGATCGCCTCGAGCGCCAAGTCAGGGATTTAGAAAACCGCAACTGGCGTTAGGCTAGGCACAAAGTGCCAAGATGTTTGCCACCGAGTCGCCACCAATATCGCGGCGCTCACCGAGAGGGAACATACCCCGCGCTTGCAAACGCTGGACAATGCTAGGAATACTGCTAGTATCCACCCCATAGGCAGAGAGGCGAGTAGGCACGCCCACCGATTCAAAAAAGCTACGGGTTTTGGCGATCGCCCCATCAATGCGTTCTGCCTCGGTGCCGTCTTGGATATGCCAAATGCGATCGCTGTATTGCAAAAGTTTCTCCCACTTCTGTTGCTTTTGCCATGTCAATAGGCTGGGTAATACCACCGCCAGAGTTTGGGCGTGATCGAGGTTGTGCAAAGCCGTCAGTTCATGCCCGATCATGTGCGTTGCCCAGTCTTGGGGTACGCCCGCCCCAATCAAGCCATTGAGAGCCAAAGTAGTACACCACATTACATTTGCCCGTGCCTCATAATCAGTGGGATTGTGCACCGTCTTTGGTCCTTCCTCGATCAGAGTGGCAAGAATTGCCTCCGCCATGCGATCTTGCAGGGGGGCATTGGCAGGGAAAGTAAGATACTGCTCAGCAACATGGGTAAAGGCATCGACAATACCATTGCCGATCTGGCGGGGCGGCAGGGAATAGGTAGTCTCAGGGTCGAGCACCGAGAACTTAGGAAATACCAACGGACTACTGAAATAGAGTTTTTCCCTAGTCTCCCACTTAGTAACCACCGCATTGGTGTTCATCTCCGAACCAGTGGCAGGCAGAGTCAGCACCGTACCCAAAGGCAGAGCGGAAGTTACAGGGGCTTTTTGGGCGAGAATGTCCCATGGATCGCCCGCAAAATCCACAGCGACAGCAATAAACTTAGTGCCATCTAGTACCGAACCGCCGCCCACCGCCAGCAAAAAATCTATCCTTTCACGGCGCACCAGCTCCACCGCCTGCATCAGGGTTTCCAGATGGGGGTTAGGCTCAATGCCGCCAAACTCTATGAAGTTATGCCCCGCTAGGGCTTTTATCACTTGGTCGTAAACTCCGTTTCTTTTGATACTGCCACCGCCGTAGGTTACCAGAATCTTGGCAGACTTGGGGATTTCATCCGCAATGTTGGCGATTTGCCCTTTGCCGAAGAGGATTTTTACAGGGTTGTAAAAAGTAAAGTTGTACATGGTTCAAGTGCCATTGCTTGAGTGAGTGGTTAGTAAGCGGTCAAAGGCGATCGCCGTCTGTGGTGTTGCTGTGGGCGGTTTTCCTCCGCAAAATTGCCCTTTCTTAAACAACTAACAGATATTCAGTTAACTGGTCAATCCCCCTTGGGCTTGAGCCTCAGTCAAACAATCCGCTACGCTAGGTCCTTTTACCATTCTCCCCAGAATTGCTTGACAGCGAAACACTTCCTCTGGAAGAGCTAACTCCTGACCCAGCAAAGCTATCACATTGCGCTCGCTGGATGGGGCTAAAGCATAAATCTTGAGCCAAAATTGGCAGACGGAACACCTGCCAGCACCTCTTGTATGCCAGTGTGGTGGTAGCCTGCTTTGAGGCTAGGGGCATGGACTGATACCAGTCAGTTTAGGGATCGCAAGCAGGGGTTCAAGTTTTTTGCCCCAACCTCAAAAACTAGATGCAAAAACTGGCATAATGCTGTCAGTCATTTGGAAAATACTAGCGATGTACGATTCTCCTGTAATCCTCGCCGATGAAACAGGCAACACCCTTCCTTGTGAGGTAGATGACGCCTTCGAGGTGAACGGCATGGAATATCTACTATTAGAGCCTGTAGATGCGGCGGTGCAGATTTTTGCTTGGCGAGATGTCGATGAAGATGAACAGGAACTAACTGACATTGACGAAGAGGAGCTAAATTTAATCTTTCCTATCGCTAAGGCGGTACTGGCAGAACAAAATCTCATCCTCAAAAGAACTGCATTTACCCTGACAGTGGAAGGAGAATTACCCGAAATAGAAGAAGAGCAAATAATTGAACTGGATAGTGAAGATGGGGAAATGGGCGAAGAATTGCAGGAAATAGCGCAGTTTTATTACCAAGAGCAAGCATACTCCATCTTTGCCCCCCTCGATCCCATGTATCTCTATGCCAAGCGAGATCGCAATGGCAAAATAGAACCAGTATTCGATGCTGATGAGTTGGAGGAACTGCAACCCCACCTGCAACGGCGTCTGCTGGAACTGGAAGATGAAGAAGACCAATAGCTCTGCCAAACTGGGACTGCCGCTCGCTGTGTTGGTGATTGGCTGGTCGGGGACGGCGTGGTGGCTGTGGGCGGTCAGTCCTCCCCAATCTACTGCGGTGAGCAGGGTACGCATCACCATCCCTGAAGGGACTTCGGCGCAGGCGATCGCCGAAAAGCTAGAGCAGGCAGGGGTAATTCGTTCCAGCTTGGCACTGCGTCTATTTGTGCAGTGGCAGGCATGGCAAGCAGGGGAGCGGCTTCCCCTACAGGCGGGAACTTACGAACTGCCCACCAATCTCCCACTCAGCGAAGTGGTCAGCCAACTGCAAACCGCCCAGAACCAACTGCAAGTGATTCGGGTTACCATTCCTGAGGGCTTCAATCTCAGGCAGATGGCGGCATTATTTGAGGAAAAGGGTTTATTTAGCAAAGCAGAATTCTTGGCGATCGCCGATCGTGCCCCCCAGAACCGCCGTAGTTGGTTGCCGCCCGATACCCCCAATCTAGAGGGTTTTTTATTCCCAGATACCTACGAAATGATTGTAGGCGTTACCACGGCTGAAGCAGTAGTAGAGATGATGCTGGATCGCTTTGCTGAAGTGGCTCTGCCTGTGTATCAAGCCCACCACCAGCAAGTTCCCCCCCCCACCATAAATCTCAGCCTTAGGGACTGGGTAGCCCTTGCCAGCATTGTGGAAAAAGAAACGGTTTTGGAAAGCGAGCGGCGGCTGATTGCGGGGGTATTTTGGCACAGACTGCAAAAAAAGATGCGCCTTGAGTCCGACCCCACAGTAGAGTATGGGTTGGGGATCAAGCAAACCAAAGCACAACCCCTGACTCTGCGTCAGGTGCGCACCCCCCACCCCTACAACACCTACTTAAATCAGGGCATTCCCCCCGGCGCGATCGCCGCCCCTGGTTTAGCCAGCCTGCAAGCCGTACTCCGCCCCGAACCCACCGAATACTTGTTTTTTGTTGCCCGCTATGATGGCAGTCATGCCTTTAGCCGCACCCTCGAAGAGCATAAAAAGCAAATAGATCGCATCGATCAAACAATCAAGCAAGAGGGTCGGGACTGACAAAGCGCTCCAGTTCGGCAGAGTCCTCCCCGTAGACCGCACTGATCTGCTGGACACAGCACTGGTTAGCAAATTCCGCAAACTCATGCTGTTCAATGCCATACATGCGCTGGAAGTTGTCCGCCGTTACCCTACAAAACTGCGGACGCTGATCGTAGATGGAGCACTGCCTCGTACTATGATCGAAGTAAATGCACCACCCCCCTGCCCCCACCATGGCTAGATATTGAGCTAACTCTTTGGGGCTGAGATAATCCGCCAAATCGGGGCGATCGCTGGGAGCGAGATGACAGCAAGCCCCACAGAACTGAACACAGCGCCACCTTGCCATATAATGCCTCTATGCCACAGCACCAGTCTATCGCTACATACTTCCATCAGCGCACCAAGTATGACCCCGCTACTCTGGCGAGCAAGAGCGGCACATTGGACTGGAGCCAGCAACCTGACCCCTACAAAGAATACCAAATTGGCGTAGTGCGCGACCTCAAGCCCTATCTAGGCATGGCTGACAGTGTCCAGAATCAGCCGCCCGACTGGCTGTGGTGGTACCGCCTCTCGCAGTTATTCCTCTACAGCTATGGGCTGACCGCCAAGGTGCCCACGGTTACAGGCGAAATTTACTACCTTAGATCGGCTCCCTCCGCAGGCGGGCTGTATCCTACAGAGATGTACTTAGTCGACACCACAGGACTGTGGCACTACCAGCCCCGCACCCACAGCCTCACCCAATTTTGGCAAGATCAGCAGTGCTGGGGCAATCTGGCGGATGCCTGCTTTGGACACCCCGCCTTTGGCGTAACCCATCTGGGCATCGTGCTGACTACCATCTTTTATCGCTCTGCCTGGCGTTATCAAGATCGGGCATACCGCAGGGTGTTTTTGGACGCAGGGCATTTAATTGGCAACATTGAGCTGGCTTCGGCTCTGAGCGATTTTCGTCCCCACTTGATCGGCGGCTTCGCCGACAGTCTGGTCAATCAACTGTTGTTCCTAGACGAGAGTCAAGAGACAGCGATCGCCGTAATTCCCCTGCAAGACTTACAAACCGACCTAGAGATCACAGGTAGCTTTGGCTGTCATACCCTGCCCTCTCCCCCCTCCCACCCCCCCCACGATATTCAGGAAATTGCTGACGGCGAACTGCTCTATGCCCTGCATTCAGCCACCGTCATTCCCCCTGAGCCGCGCATTTCCCCCTATTGCCCAGTAACAGCAGATCAGCCCGCAGACAAATACAACTTTCCTTTTTGCGCCAAATTTTCCACCGTTACGCCACCGATTCACTGGGGGGAAGACCTAGAAGACCTCAGTACCACCATTCTGCGCCGCCGCTCCACCCGCGCCTTCAGTGCAGGGGCGATCGCCAGCAGTGATCTCAAGTCGGTGCTCAGTTTTGCCTATCAGCCCACCGATTATGTTGTGCAGGGGTTGGATGGCACTCCCGATTATTTTGATTTGAGCTTGATCGAAACCTTTGTGGCGGTGGTGTCGGTCAGCGGCATTGAAGTGGGATGCTACTACTATGCCCCCCACGCTCAAGAACTGCGGCAAATTCGCTTCAAAAACTTTCGCAAAGAACTGCACTTTCTCTGCTTGGGGCAGGACTTGGGACGAGATGCTTCAGCGGTGATCTTTCATACGGCGGATCTGGGCAAAGCCCTAGACAAACACGGCGATCGCTGTTACCGCTATTTGCACATGGACGCTGGGCATCTGGGGCAGAAGATCAACCTTGCCGCGGTGCAGTTGGGGATTGGGGTGAGTGGCATTGCTGGCTTTTTTGACGATCAGGTCAATGAAGTCTTGGGTATTCCCCCCGCCGAAGCGGTATTGTACATTACCACCCTAGGGACACGATAACCATGCCCGTCTATCTGTGGTGGGGCGAAGACGACTATCAACTGGAAAAACAGATCACCGCCCTAAAACACCAAGTAGTTGCTCCTGAATGGCAAGACTTTAATTACTTGCACCTCAATGCCAGCAATGAAACAGAAGTGATAAGGGGGCTGGCACAGGCAGTTACCCCAGTCTTTGGGACAGGCGATCGCCTGACTTGGTTGAGCCATACCAGCATCTACCAAAATTGCAGTGATTCCCTGCTCAAAGAGTTAGAGCGCACCCTAGAGCATCTGCCGCCCAACTCCCATCTACTATTCACCAGCACCAGCAAGCCCGATAGTCGCCTCAAAGTAACCAAGCTTCTGCAAAAGTATGGCGCAATACAGGAGTTTTCGCCAATTCCGCCATGGAAGCCAGAAGCGATCGCCCAAGCTGTGCACCAACAAGCCACCCACCTAGGGCTAAACCTGTCGCCCCCAGCGATCGACTACCTAGTAACCGCCGTAGGCAGTGATCTGCGCCGCCTAGATATGGAATTGACAAAACTAGCCCTGTGCTATCCCGAAGCTAGTCAGCGTCCCCCCAAACCATTGAGCCTAGGGCAAGTAAAGGAACTGGTGATCGCCAGTGCCAGCAGTAGCATACAGTTAGCTCACGCCATTAACCACGGACAAATCCCCCAAGCCCTGCAAATACTAGCGGAATTATTGAGAAATAACGAAGCGGGGTTAAGAATTTGTGCCACCCTAGTAGGGCAGTTCCGCACATGGACTTTAGTCAAACTTGCCCTCAGTGCAGGGGAAAAAGACGATGCCATCAGCAAAATTGCCGAACTGGGCAACCCCAAACGAGTTTATTTCCTCAAACAAGAAGTACAGCATCACAGCCCCGAGCAGTGGTTAAACACCTTACGCATTTTGCTCAACCTAGAAGCCAGCCTCAAGCAGGGGGCAGAGGAACAAACCGCTCTCACAACTGCAATCACGCAACTATGTCAATGCTGGAATTGACCTTCCCCAAAAAGAGGAAAGGGTTCAGTATGATGAGGATACTTGCTTGTTTTTACCCACAAGTTCTCTTTTTTTTTCAGATATTTGCTGGGCAATGGTATGAGCCATTTTCTCAGCACCGCCAGCGCCACCCACCCGCTCTTGTCCGTTAATTTGACATCTTTGGCGATAGTCAGCATCTGCCAGCACTTGTTGGATTACGGCTACTACCTCTTGCGGATGGAAGCAGGTTTGCACCGACTCCCCCAACAGCCTTTGCTGTGCCTCGGCAAAGCGGTAGGTAAACTGTGGACCTTGACCCACCAACTGCACCACAGGCTTCCCCAGCCCCACCGCCTGCTCGATCGCTGTTCCCGCCATCCCCACCACCACATCAGCCCTGTGCAGAATATCGGCAAAGGCATCACTGAAACAATATATTTCTGCCCCAGAGCGCAGATCGCTAATCAGTTCGCAGTCCACTTGCTCTGCATAAGCCCACCCCGCCATGGTGGCTGTAGCCTGCAAAACCTGTCCCCTCATCTGTGGCACGATGGCGGCGCGCCACTGCCAGCCTAGGTTCAGTTTTTGCGCCAAAGCGCATACTTGCAAAAGTAACAACAGGTTAGTCTGAGCTTCAGGCAGACGACTGCCGCACAACAGACAAACCATCACTTCCCCCGCCCCCAAGTGCAAATCCCTGTCCTGTTGGGGCAAAACATCCATGATGGGGTAGCCCAGACAAGCTGTGCGCTGGAAACCCTGAACCGTCATCAACTTAGCGGTGTAGTGGTCTCTGGTAAAAATGGCTTGACAGCGCTGAGAGCGCAGAATCCAGCGGGCTGTGAGCGGCAAAATCAAGCGGTTTTCATAGTAGGCTGAGGTAGAAACCAAATATGCCATGAAGGGGATATGGCTCAGATGGGCAAACAGCAGAGGCAGAATATCCCCCACCGCTACCACCAAGTCATAGCTTGGCGATCGCCTCACCTGCCAGATACAGCACAATTGTTGCCAAGTTAGACCCACTAGTCCTGCTTGCCAGTCCCGCCATAGCTGTCGCCAGTCCATATACACAAAGCCACCAGAGGGCAAGTTCTGGGTGGGGCAGATTATCTCTATACCCAAACGGCGATAGGCATTGCCTGCCCCCACTAGGGGCATAGCGGACAGTTGTAACTGCGGATAAAGCCGTCCCAAAGCCACAGCAATGATGCTGGCATTTAAGTCTTCCCCGTGCCCGTTGCTGATTAACAAGATTTTGCCCATGCCAGTATATTTACCTATGTCGCCAGATGGAATATAATGTATTTATGCAAACAGTTTGGCTGGATACAAAACTGCTGTGATCCTGATAACAGCCCACTCTTTGGGGCGATCGCTGGGTTCCAGATGGAGCAAGATCAGCTTTGCTTCCACACTTTACCTCGAACCGATCTTAGATGTCCTTGTCCAACCTATACCTGCACAGTGGCAGACCGAAGTGCGTCTAGGTTTGCAGGAAGCGCTAGTGAATGCGGCAAAGCACGGCAACAACCTCGACCCCACCAAACAGGTCAGGGTGCAGTACACAAATTATGGCACTGGCTGGTGCTGGGTTGTCAGCGATCAAGGGGCGGTCAGCCATGCGCACCCTCCCTGTCAAACTCCTGAAGACAGCATGGACAGTGGTTCTCTTTGTCCAGAGCAGGAATGTGGCAGGGGATTCTTCATCCTTAATCGAATTTTTGATCGGGTGCAGTGGGATTGGCAAAGACATCAGTTGCTTTTGTGGAAACAGTTTCATCCCCTGCGCCAGCCTTTGATCAGCTAGGTGTGCCTTGGGTGCAACACAGCTATCTGACTGAGCTAAACTAGGTGCGATATGGCAAGAACTGCATCCAGACTGCGAAGTAAGCCTAAGGTTCCGCAGGCTAATCTACGGCTGAGATTGATTGTGGTGGGGGTATTCCTATTGCTGTGTGCTGTGGGCTTGATTGTCCGCCTAGTATTCTTGCAAATCTATCAGCATGAGGAACTGACCGCTAGAGCAAGGCAACAACAAGTGCGGCGCATTCAGACCTTTGCCCCCCGACGCACCATCAGTGATCGCCATGGGACAATTTTAGCAGTGGATCAAGCGGTTTATACAGTCTATGCCCA
>OGCL01002171.1_pt1 | contig 14317 bp, 15 predicted proteins | sample 1570041 | NCBI WGS metagenome assembly OGCL01 (sample SAMN06266162, study PRJEB24511) | hot springs metagenome | isolation source: Hot spring water | place: South Africa: Limpopo | collected 2015-06-22 | reverse complement strand
TCACGTATTGAAAACGGCAACGCCAATTGCACTTTAGCCGCAGTTTTCTCTGTGTTAAACGGCTTGGGAATTAAGCTAACATCGAAAGAGTTGACGACAGCAGCGAATTCCTCTTCAGCTGAAAGGAAGTGGATTTGATGATGGCGAAAATCGATGCGTACCAACTGCAGGTAACTTATGGTGATGATGTTATCGGTACCTTGGCGTTGGATAGCACAACCAATTTATTAAAACTTAGCTATACACCGCAGTGGCAACAACAGGGATTTGCCATTTCACCGCATTTACCACTTAACAATCAGCATGCACCGGAAGTTGCCTACAACTATCTTGATAACGCCCTACCGGAAGGTGAAGCACGAAAGCTGCTGGCTGAAAACTTAGGTGTTTCGGAAAAAAATGTCTATTCGCAAGTACGTGCTATTGGTAATGATTTAGCAGGTGCCATCGTATTTAGGCCTGTGCAAGCAGAGCAGATAGATAGGACGCAACCCATCTTCAGGCTAATTGAAGAAGCAGAGTTAATTGAAAGACTCAACATTAAAGAAGAGTTTGGTTTACTAACATGGGACGACAAGCCCCGACTCAGCGTGGCAGGTGTGCAGGACAAATTAAATGTCTTTATCGATAATGCCGGAAACCTTGGTTTTGGCGACGGCTCCCTGTGCTCTACCCATATCCTGAAATTTGAAAAGAAAAACTGCCCAAACCTCGTGTTAAACGAATTCTTCTGCATGACGCTTTCAACTGCTATTGGTTTACCGACAGCTGAAGTGGCATTCAGGCGCTTCGGGTCTCATCCGGCACTTATCGTTAAGCGCTTTGATCGCAAATATGTAAGCGACGATAGCAAAGTGTTGCGACGCCACGTGATAGACGGCTGCCAGGCGCTTAACTTATCCAGAGACCATAAATATGAGCGTAACCTTGGCGATGGCCGGGACGTGAAGCATATTCGTGATGGCGCAAGTTTAGAAAAATTGTTTGGGTTTTGTCGAAAAATGTCTTCGCCGGTAGAGAGCATGCAATGGCTGCTCCACTGGCAATTGTTCAATTTGATGATCGGCAATTACGACAGTCACGGCAAAAACGTGTCGCTGTATTTCGATGACAGTACAGCCCGCTTTACCCCAGCTTATGATTTAGTTAACGTCTCGATGTTCCCACAATTCAAGCATGTACTGGCAATGGCGATGGGCGATGAATTTGAACCTGACACCATACACGCCTATCAGCTGGCAGACTTTGCAGAAACGTGTAACATCGATAAAAAGCTATTGTCGAGACTGTTAGTTAGCTTAGCTGATAAAGTGCTCAAGCAGCTTTCCTCTGACTTACATATTAATCAGCTGAAACAACTGCCCAGCATTACCGCTGATGACATTCAGTACTTTCTGGTATTGCGTGACAACATAGTTGCGAGAACAACCCACTTAAAAGCGCAGGCAGCCGAAATCCCGTTGATCCGGTTATAGCGACATACTTTGGCAAATGATCAGCTTAGCTTGAGCTATAAAGGGCTATCTGTGAAAAACAGTAGCGCAGACAACTCTAAAACCAACACTAGCCTCTTGGTCTGACCAGTGCTAAGCTAGCGCTTTACTAGCAGCATTTTCGGAAAACTGGAGTGGTTATGGCGGTATCGTTACGTAAAGCGAATTGGTTTTTAAAGCTGTTTGCCTGGCGCTATATCCCACTGATTGGCTTTTGCTCGCCAAAAATTATCCGTATGGATGACAAAACCGTTGAAGTAACAATGCCGCATAAATGGCGCACCAAAAACCATCTTGGCAGTATCTATTTTGGTGCCTTAGCCATTGGTGCCGACTTAGCCGGTGCTTTTTTGGTATTTACCAAGGCCAAGGCGCGGGGTGTAAATGCTAACTTTGCCTTTAAAGATGTGGAAGGTAAATTCCTGAAACGGCCGGAGAGCACAGTGCATTTTATCAGCCATGATGGCGATGTGATTGACCAGATGCTGGACGAATCTATCGCGACCGGCGAGCGGGTTAATCGCCCGGTGTCGGTAATGGTAACCTGCCCGGAAAAAAATGGTGACGACGTGATGGCGAGTTTTACCCTTACCTTGTCAATTAAAGCCAAAGCGAAAAAATCTTAACTGACGCGCCAGTTTGCACCGGCAAGCTGGCCACAGTAAACTTAGCCTATTCCTATTTAGCTAAGGTATTCCCCGTGATTGACCACAGCATGCAGCAATTAAGCGGCAACCTGTTTATTATTTCGGCGCCCAGTGGCGCCGGCAAATCGACGTTGATCCAAGCGCTGCTAAAGCGTTATAGCGATATGCGGTTAAGTGTGTCGCATACTACCCGGGCGCCGCGCACTGGCGAGCAGGATGGCGTACATTACCATTTCACTAACGTCGCCGATTTTCAGCAGCGCATCGCCAATGGCGAATTTCTGGAGTGTGCCGAAGTATTCGGTAACTACTATGGCACTTCAGCCCATGCCATTCGCGAGCTACTGAGTCAGGGTATCGATGTGTTTCTGGATATCGACTGGCAGGGCGCCGAGCAAATTCGCGCTAAAGTCGCCGGTACCATCGGTATCTTTATTCTGCCGCCCAGTGTCGAAGCACTGCAGCAGCGCCTGACAAACCGCGCCACCGATAGCGCCGAAGTGATCGCCAAACGCATGGCCCAGGCCCAAAGCGAAATGTCACATGCCTTTGAATATGATTATCTGATTATTAATGATCAGCTGGAGCAAGCTTTTAATGAGCTGGAACGCATTGTACTGGCACAGCGTAACCGCTGTAGCAGTCAGGCACACCGGCATAGCGCTTTGCTGGAACAATTGTTGGCGAAAGCAGCAAAATAGCGTACACTAGGCGGTCTTGTAATACCTGTACTAACACTGAATTATTCCGGAGTGCTGAATGGCTCGCGTAACCGTTGAAGATGCTGTAGATAAAATTGGTAACCGTTTTGACTTAATTCTGGTTGCAGCACGCCGTGCTCGTCAGCTGTCAGTGGAAGGCAAAGAGCCGCTGGTGGACCGTGAAAACGACAAGCCAACGGTAGTGGCCCTGCGTGAAATTGAAAAAGGCTTTATCAATCAAAGCATCCTGGATCAACAGGAACGCCGCGATCAGTTACAGCAAGAAGCGTCTGAAATGGCTGCTGTGGCTGCCATTATCGGCTCAGATCAGTAAAAAAGCCTGCCAAACTGCTGCCAACGGCACCTCAGCCGTTGGCATTCGCCAAATTTACACGTATATTCTAAGCTTAAACAGCATAGTCGCTGTGTTAACCGGTGCCGCACCAATGCGTAGCCAGGGTTAACATAAATTGCGCTTATCCTGTGCTGTGTTGGTTTGGAGATCCCGTGTATCTGTTTGAAGGTCTGAAAAATCAGATAAGTGCGTATCTGCCCCCGGAGCAGGTTAATCTGGTACAACAGGCCTATGTGGTTGCCAGAGATGCACATGCACCGCAGTTTCGTTCTAGCGGTGAGCCTTATATTACCCACCCGGTAGCGGTCACCAGTATTCTGGCCGAGATGAAACTCGACCACGAAACGCTGATGGCGGCATTGCTGCATGATGTCATTGAAGATACCCCTGTAACCAAAGAAGATCTTACCCGCTTATTTGGCACGACCGTGGCCGAGCTGGTGCAGGGTGTTAGCAAACTCGATAAAGTTAAATTTAAAGATATTAAAGAGTTTGAAACCACTAACCTGCAAAAAATGTTTATGGCAATGACCCAGGATATCCGGGTTATTCTGATTAAACTGGCCGATCGCACCCACAATATGCGCACCTTGGGCGCCTTAAAGCCGGAAAAACGCCGCCGTATTGCCAAAGAAACCCTCGAGCTGTACGCCCCTATCGCCAACCGGCTGGGTATTCATAATATCAAAAATGAGCTGGAAGACTGGGGTTTTCAGGCGCTATATCCAATGCGTTACCGTGCTCTTAGCTCAGCGGTTAAACAGGCGCGAGGTAACCGCCGTGAGCTGCTGGAAAAGGTGCAGCAGGATATCCGGCAACGTATCCAACAAGCCGGCATTGCGGCGGAAGTCAGTGGCCGCGAAAAACATCTGTATAGCATCTACCGCAAAATGAAAAACAAAGAGCTGATGTTCAATGATGTGATGGACATCTATGCGTTTCGGGTGGTAGTCGACAGTATTGATAACTGCTATCGCACGCTTGGCGTGATGCATAATCTGTTTAAGCCGATTGAAAGCCGCTTTAAAGACTATATCGCGATTCCAAAGCAAAACGGCTATCAGTCGCTACATACTTCGTTGATTGGCCCGCATGGTATTCCGGTCGAAATTCAGATGCGCACCCGCGAAATGGACGAAATGGCCGACAAAGGCATCGCCGCGCACTGGATGTATAAAGTTAATGGCGAAGTGCGTGAGTCCACCGCGCAAATTCGCGCCCAGCGCTGGATGCAAAGCCTGCTGGAATTACAGCAAAGCGCCGGTAACAGCCAGGAGTTTGTCGAAAACGTTAAATCCGAGCTGTATCCGGACGAGCTCTATGTCTTTACACCGAAAGGCCGCATTGTCGAGCTGCCCATTGGCGCCACAGCAGTCGATTTTGCCTATGCGGTGCATACCGATATTGGTAATAAGTGCGTTGGCGCCAAGGTCGACCGCCGGCCCTACTCGCTAAGCAAACCACTGGAAACCGGGCAAACGGTCGAAATTATTACCAGCCCCGGCGGCAAGCCCAATGCCAACTGGCTTAACTACGTGGTAACCAGCCGTGCCATTCTGGGTATTCGTAACTACCTGAAAAAACAACAGCAAAACGAAGCTGTTAGCCTGGGTAAACGCTTACTCACCTCTGCGTTAGGCACAGTAAAGCTGGAAGAGATCAGTCAGGAACGGATTGAGCAGGTACTGACCAACTTACAACAGCCAACACTGGATGCACTATATAGCGAAATCGGTCTGGGTAATCAGTTACCGATCGCCATCGCCCGCCGCTTATTGGGTGAGTTTGATAGTGACGAGCCACAAAGTAAGGCGCCAGCCATTCCAAAAGGCAATACTTTTATTGTCGGCTCCGAAGGTATGTTGGTTACCTTTGCCAAGTGTTGCCGGCCAATACCCGGCGATCCTATCGTCGCCAACGCCACACCCGGCAAGGGCCTGAACGTACATCGTGCTGAGTGTCGCAATATTAAAGGCTGGGAACGCGAACCGGCGCGGTTCTTCCCGGTGCGTTGGGATAACACTACAGAGAAACAGTTCCTGTGTGATATCCGGGTGTTTATTCTGAATAAACAGGGCGTACTGGCGAAACTCACGACAATGATTGCCTCGCAAGACTCGAATATTCAGGATTTATCGACCGAAGATCGCGATACCGGCGAATATGTGATAAAAATCACCCTCTCGGTAAAAGATCGGGTACATCTGGCCAATGTGATGCGCAAAATTCGCGTCATGCCTGATGTGCAAAAAGTTTACAGAAGGAAATAAGCATTCATGTCAAAAGTGATTATCCGTACTGATGCCGCGCCAGCAGCCATTGGTACCTACAGCCAGGCGGTAAAAATTGGCACTACCGTGTATTTATCCGGCCAGATCCCTTTGGTTCCGGCTACTATGCAAATGGTGTCAGAAGATTTTGCCGAGCAAACCCATCAGGTGTTTAAAAACTTAAGCGCGGTGTGTGAAGCGGCCGGCGGCACTCTGAATAATATGGTGAAGGTAAATATCTTTTTAACTGACTTAAGCCAGTTCGCGACAGTTAACCAGATTATGAGCCAGTACTATCAGGAGCCTTATCCGGCGCGGGCGGCAGTACAAGTCAGCGCCCTGCCACGCGGTGCGCAAATAGAAATCGACGGCGTGATGGAAGTGCCGTCCACCTACTAACGTCTACCTACTTAGGCCCGGTTTTGAGCCAGACCCGTCTTGATAATATCGCCATTTCAGCCATTAAGGGCGTCGGCAGCAAAGTTGCTGAGCGCCTGGCGAAACTGGCGATTTTTAGCATTCAGGACATATTATTTCACCTGCCGCTGCGTTACGAAGATCGTACCCGACTGTACCCTATTGCCGACTTGATGCCGCTGTTGCACGCCACAGTGCAGGGTGAAGTACAAAGTAGCGAAGTGCATTTTGGTAAAAGACGCAGCTGGCTGGTTACCGTCAAAGATGGCAGCGGCAGCATTACGCTGCGGTTTTTTCATTTTTCGGCGGCACAAAAAAATGCCGTGGTAAAAGGCAGCCGCTTGCGTTGTTTTGGCGAGGTAAAGCGAGGCCCGCGCGGTTTGGAAATGCTGCATCCGGAATACAAAGTATTACAGGATGAGGCATTGGAGCTGCAAGTCGCCGAAACCCTGACGCCGATTTACCCCACTACCGAAGGTTTAAAACAAGCCACCTGGCGCAACCTTACCGATGCCGCCCTAACGTATTTAAAGCAATATGCGCCAACTGAATATTTACCGGCCGAGCTGATGCACCAGCCCTGGTCGCTCGCCGAGGCACTGCATTATATTCATCGCCCGCCGCCGGATGCGCAACTTACGCTGTTAGAAGCAGGCAAGCACCCGGCGCAGCAACGGCTGATTTTAGAAGAGCTGATTGCGCAGCAGCTGAGTATGTATCAGCTGCGTAGTCAGGGCCAGCAACAGCAGGCGGTGGCATTGCCAGCACCGGCAAAACTACTTAACGACTTTTTAGGCCAGCTGCCGTTTCAGCCTACCGGCGCCCAACAGCGGGTGGTGGCGGAAATTCAGGGCGATCTCGCCACGCCTCTGCCGATGCTGCGCTTAGTGCAGGGCGATGTCGGTTCGGGTAAAACGCTGGTCGCTGCACTGGCGGCATTAACCGCCATTGGCAACGGCTATCAGGTGGCGTTAATGGCACCCACCGAGCTTCTGGCTGAACAGCATGCGCTAAATTTTCAGCGCTGGTTTGCACCGCTCGGTATTCAATTGGCCTGGCTGGGCGGTAAAAGCAAAGGCAAGGCGCGAGAGCAAAGTCTGGCTGCGATCGGCGATGGCAGTGCCCAAATGGTGGTGGGTACCCATGCGCTGTTTCAGCAACAGGTCGAATTTAAACAACTGGCGCTGGTGATTATCGATGAGCAGCACCGCTTCGGCGTGCATCAGCGCCTGGCACTGCGTGAAAAAGGCGGTATCGCCGGTCATTATCCGCATCAGCTGGTAATGACGGCAACGCCGATCCCTCGCACCCTGGCAATGACGGCCTATGCTGATCTGGACACCTCGGTGATTAATGAATTGCCACCGGGTCGCACGCCGGTGACTACCGTCGCCATTCCGGATAGCCGCCGCGACGAAGTGATTGCCCGGGTAAAGCAGGTAGTTACCGAACAACAACGGCAAGCATATTGGGTTTGCACCTTAATTGAAGAGTCGGAAGCGCTACAATGCCAGGCCGCGGAGGATACCGCTACCTTGCTACAGCAAGCACTGCCAGAGCTTCGGATTGGCCTGGTGCATGGCCGCTTAAAAAGCGCTGAAAAACAGCAAATTATGCAAAGCTTTAGCAGTGGTGAACTGGATTTATTGGTCGCCACTACCGTGATTGAGGTGGGTGTCGATGTGCCCAACGCCAGCCTGATGATTATCGAAAACCCGGAGCGGCTGGGCCTGGCGCAGCTGCATCAGCTGCGCGGCCGGGTTGGCCGGGGTAGCGCCGTGTCGCATTGTGTGCTGTTATATCATGCACCGCTGTCGCGCACGGCACAGGCGCGGTTATCGGTATTGCGCGAAAGTAATGACGGCTTTGTTATTGCGCAGCGCGATTTGGAAATTCGCGGTCCCGGCGAGCTGCTCGGCACCCGGCAAACCGGTTTAATGCAGTTTAAAATTGCTGACCTGACCCGCGACAGCGAGTTACTGCCACAAGCACGGCAACTGGCGGCAATAATGTGGCAACAACACCGGCCGGCCAGCCTGCAACTGATTAAACGCTGGCTCGCCAACAAAGAAATTTACGGCCACGCCTAACTTATCCACCGCACTCCGGTACCGGTCTGACCAGTTTATCCACAGCACTCCGGTACAAAGCTAACACTGAACCGGAGTGCTGTGGATAAAAGTGTGGCAGATCATGACGAACCATGAGGTATGCTATGCAAGATCTTACTGCTCTGTCGCCCTATCAAATCCGCCAGCTGTGTCGTAGCGGTGAGTTTGCCAGCAATACCTCGGGCCTGGCACCGGGTTTTGTGCAGGCTAATATGGCGATTATTCCGGCCGCCTATGCCGCCGACTTCCTGCAGTTTTGTCACTTTAACCCCAAGCCCTGCCCGCTGCTGGGTATGGCCGCCCACCCCGGCGCTGTCGAGCTGCCGGCGCTGGCACGGGATTTAGATATTCGTACCGACTTACCGCGTTACCGCATTTTTCGCCATGGCGAACTGGTGGATGAAGTGACTGACCTGACTGCCGTCTGGCGCGATGATCTGGTGACCTTTTTAATCGGTTGTTCGTTCTCATTTGAAGAAGCGCTACTGGCCGATGGTCTGGAGATCCGCAATATTACCGAGCAGGTCAATGTGCCGATGTATCGCACTAACCTGGCCTGCCAGAGCGCTGGCGTCTTTAGCGGCAATATGGTGGTCAGTATGCGACCAATGAAACCGGCCGATGCCATCCGCGCTATTCAGATTTGCTCGCGCTTCCCGCAAGTACATGGTGCGCCGGTGCATTTTGGCGATCCGGCGGCTATCGGCATTCAGAATATCAACCGGCCAGATTATGGCGATGCGGTAACGATTAAACCCGGTGAAGTGCCGGTATTCTGGGCCTGTGGTGTCACACCGCAGGTGGCGATTGCCAATGCCAAGCTGGATTTTTGTATCAGCCATGCACCAGGCCATATGCTCGTTACCGACTTAAGCAACAGTAAACTGGCGGTGCTCTAACCTATACTGGTCAGACCGGAACCGGAGTGCTGTGGAAACCGGTAACTTGTGATACCCATACTTAAGCGCTAAAATGACCTAAATAGAGACCGCATTAAGGACCTAGTAAATGACCTCTAGAATTTTAGCTGATGTAGCAGCAAGCATTACTGAATTAAAAGCCAACCCGATGAAAGTTGCGACAAGTGCATATGGTGCACCTGTCGCGGTTCTTAATCGAAACGAGCCTGCATTTTACTGTGTACCCGCTAAAGCATACGAGGACATCATGGATCGTCTCGAGGATCTCGAACTGCTTGCAATTGCAAGAGAACGGGAATCAGAAGAAAGCATCCCGGTTAACATCGATGACCTATAAACTTGATTTTAAAAAAAGCGCCTGGAAAGAATGGCAAAAACTTGGCTCGACATTACAACAACAGTTTAAAAAGAAACTGGTTGAACGCTTAGAAAACCCACACGTTCCCGCATCCAAGCTCTCAGGCGCGGAAAATATGTATAAAATCAAGCTGCGTCAGTCGGGGTACCGCCTTGTTTACCAGGTAAAAGATGATGTTATTGTCGTAACGGTTTTAGCGGTAGGAAAACGAGAGCGCAGTGATGTTTACCTTACTGCAACCAAGCGATTGCATGACTAATCAGATCCACCAAGTTAAGCTCCAGGAATACTTTATTCTTTTTAAAATTTCACAAAGAATTTTTTATGCGTAGCTGTCACTGGCTACTGGACAACGATTCACCACTCCAGCAAACTAACATCTATCACAGGATTTGCCCCCGAAGCTCGCTTCGGGCTCAGATCCCCCAGCAGCCAGCTTCTATTGCAACCGGAGAGCCCGATGTCGAAATCCCGCCCTGCTTTATTACTTAACTGTGATCTTGGCGAAAGCTTTGGCAGCTGGACTATGGGGCTGGATGAACAAGCTATGCCACATATTGATCTGGCGAATATTGCCTGTGGCTTTCATGGCGGTGATCCTGATGTGATGGTGCGCACCCTTAAGCTGGCCAAGCAACACGGCGTCACCATTGGCGCTCATCCGTCTTATCCTGATTTACAGGGCTTTGGCCGGCGCAGTATGCACTGCTCAACCAGTGAAATCATAAACCTGATCCACTATCAGGTGGCCGCGCTGGACGGTATGGCGCAGTGTCAGGGCTTAAATCTAAGCTATATCAAACCACATGGTGCCCTGTATAACGATATGATGGCAAAGCCAGAGGTTTGGCAGGCGGTACTGCAGGCAGTCTCCAGCTATCATAAACCGCTAAAGCTGATGATCTTAGCCACGGCCGATGCCGCGCAATATCAGCAGCAAGCCGCTGCGGCTGGCGTCAGTCTGCTGTTGGAAGCCTTTGCCGATCGCCGCTATACCGACGCCGGTAAGCTTACACCGCGCAGTCAAGCCGGTGCGGTGTTGCATGGTGCTGAGGTATTAACCCAGGTGCGGCAACTCGTTGCGCAAGGCTCGGTGACTACCGATAGCGGTAAAACCCTACCACTGGCCGCTGATACGCTCTGTGTACATGGCGATAATGTTGCTGCCATCACGCAGCTTACCGAAATTCGCGAGTTACTGCGCCTATGTCAGTAATACTGCCGCTACCACAATTACTGTTACCGGCTGAGCTGCTGCCTGCCGGCGCTGATAACGCTGTATTTAGCCCAGAGCCCAGCAGGTTGCACCTACTGGAACTGAAACTTGCTGCTGAAAATGCCTTTATTCTGTATACCGGTAGCCAGCAAATCCACCCTTGTAATGCCGCGACCGTGCAGCAATGTTGTGCCCTGCTGCAACCGTTGCTCGGCCAGGATATTGTAGAATTACTGCCTTCCTACGCCTCAGTGCTGATCCTGTTTAATCCGCTACGGCATAGCCATCTCAGTCTGCTACCACTGCTACAACAGGCACTACTACAAAGTTCACCTGCTAAGCAGGCTCTAAGCAGCGGCAAGCTGGTCGAGCTTCCTGTATGGTACAGCGAGCAAAGCGGCGCCGATTTACTTAGCGTTGCCAAAGCGAAAAACCTGACACCGGATGAAGTAATTCGCGTGCACAGTAACCAAAGTTATCAGGTTTATGCGATTGGCTTTGCACCGGGCTTTGCCTATTTGGGCGAGCTGCCGGCAGAACTGGCGATGCCGCGTTTAAGCAGCCCGCGAGCTAAAGTACCGGCCGGTGCGGTGGCCATAGCCGATCGGCAAACGGCAGTCTATCCGGCGGCCTCACCGGGGGGGTGGCATCTATTGGGGCTTTGCCCAATCCGGATGTTTAACGCCCAACAAGAGCCGGCAATGCCGGTAGCGGTAGGTGATCAGGTGCGGTTTGTGCCGGTTAGCGAGCGGGAATTCCAGTTACTCGGAGGCGCCTTATGAGCCACCTTAACCTTAATGCTGGTTCAAGCTCTGGTGCTGGCCTGAAAATTATTAGCCCCGGCACCTTAAGTTTGCTACAAGATGCCGGCCGCTTTGGCATGACCGCCCTTGGCCTGACGCAGGGCGGCCCGCTGGATGCACACAGCTTTGCCTGGGCTAATGCCTTAGTGGGCAACGCAGCTAACAGCACCGTGATTGAACATAGTATTGGCGGCCTGGTACTGCAGGCCACTGCCGCCTGCACCGTCGCCGTTACCGGTGCCGAACTGCCGCTACAGCTTAACGGCAAGCCGGTACCCTGCTGGCAGGCACTATCGCTAAACCGCGGTGATGAACTGGAGCTGGGCTATATGACCCGTGGCTTGCGCGCTTATCTGGCAGTCAGCGGCGGTATTGCCGCACCGTTACAATTTGGCAGCAGTGCCACGGTAATGCGTGAAGGTATTGGCGGCCTAGTGCAGGATGGTAGCAAGCTGCAGGCTGACGATCTGCTACCCTTAGGCCAGGCAGCCGAACTGGCTTTAGCTGCCAGCGCAGCGGCAACACCTGTAGCGGCAATACAACAACTTACCTTACCGCCAACAGACAAGGCCCAGCCGCTGCAGCTGCGGCTATTGCCCGGTTATCAGGCCGCAAGCTTTAGCCCAACCGAGCAGGCCCGCTTTTTTCTTAATCCCTATCAGGTTACTGCCAGTTGCGATCGGATGGGCTATAAACTCAGCGGCAGCGCTATTCAATGCACTAGCCGCACCCTGTTATCGGAAGGCATCAGCCTGGGCGCAGTGCAAATTCCACCCGATGGTCAGCCAATAGTACTGTTAAACGACCGGCAAACCCTTGGCGGTTATCCGAAGATCGGCGCTGTGCTGTCGCTGGATTGCTGGAAACTGGCGCAAACCGCACCCGGCAGTTTGGTGCAGTTTAGTGCTATCGACAGCTATCAGGCGCATAATGCGCTGGCGCTGTATCAGGCCAGCATGGCGCCAAATAGTACGCGCTTAGCCAGGAGCCTTTAATGTCAAACTCATTATCTTTAGCCAAGCGGCCGAACCTGCTGGCGATAAGCCGCCAAATCGAGCATCTGCTTACTGAGCGCAATTTACGTGGTATGCAGTTGGTACAGCAGCAGCTACGCCCCGGTTATATCTTGCGCGCTGCCCGGCTATTTAACCTGCCCGCGGGTAGCACTGTGCTGATCGGCACCGGCTTTCCGGTACTGGATACCTTTGAAACCGACGGCCCGGTCGGCGCCATTGCGCTGTACCAATGCGCGCAACAGCTGCAATTAAAGCCTTATCTGGTTTGTGGTAACCCGCTATTTTCGCTGCTTAGCCAGCATTACCAATGCCTGCCATTGGCCATTAATCAACCTGAGCTAAGTCAGCAGCAGGCGGCGCAGCTGCTGCAACAACAGCAACCGGCATTGGTGGTATCGATTGAACGACCGGGCCTGAGTGCTGCCGGCATTTACGTGAATATGCGCGGTGAGGATATCTCGGCGCGCTGCGCCAATTATGACGAGCTATTAAATCAGGCCGCCTGCCCGACACTAGCCATTGGTGATGGCGGTAACGAAATTGGCATGGGCAATGTGCACTCAGCGCTGGCCAGCCTGAATATTACCCCCAGTATTACCGAATGCGACGAATTAGTGGTGGCCGACGTGTCGAACTGGGCCGCCTGGGGTATTATAGCCATGTTAGGCGTATTACGGGGTCAGGACTTGCTAACCAACGCCGATCTGGCCGGCCTGTTACAGTTTTTAATCGCCCATGGCTGTATCGACGGCGTAACCCGCCAAGCCACCCTAACCGAAGACGGCCTGCCGATGAGCGCAGGCGAGCAGCTGATTGAGCGGCTGCGGGCGCTTACTGCGCCCTATCTGTAACCTGAAATGAGAGCCTTATGAGCACAGTATATTTAAACGGCCAGTTTCTGCCGGCCAGCGAAGCGCGGATTTCACCAATGGATCGTGGCTTTTTATTTGGTGACGGTATCTATGAGGTGATCCCAACCTACCACGGCCGTTATGTTGGCTTTGCGCCGCATATTGCGCGGATGCACGAAGGCTTAGCTGCGCTCAATATTCAGCATGGTATGACCGAGCAGCACTGGCGAGAGCTTTGCGATAAGCTGCTTGAGCTAAACCGGCCGGTGCTGGGCGATAATCTGGGCGTCTATATTCAGGTAAGCCGCGGTGCCGATACCAAACGCAATCATGCCTTTCCAACCGGCATCAGCCCCACCATTTTTGCTTATACCTTTGCCATCGCCGCCGAGCCGGTGCCGGATAAAACCAAGGTCAGCACCTATAGTGTGGTTACCGCCAACGACTTACGCTGGCAGCGCTGCCATATTAAATCCACCTCCTTGCTGGGTAATGTGCTGCACTATCAATACGGCGTGGAACAGGGCGCGCAGGAAACCCTGCTATTTGACCGCGACGGCAATTTAACCGAAGGCGCGGCAGTAAATGTATTTGTGATTAAAAATGGCGAAATTGCCACCCCGCCACTAAGCAATAAACTCTTACCCGGCGTAACCCGCTTATTATTGCTGAAGATTTTACGCCAGCATTCCAACCTTAACGTGGTAGAACGCGATATCAGTTTCGACGAAGTGCTGGCCGCGGATGAAATCTGGCTAACCAGTTCCAGTAAAGAAATTGCGCCGGTACTTAAGGTGAATGGCCAGCCGGTGGGCAATGGGCAGGTGGGCGATATCTGGCTGGCAGCGCAGCAGCTATTTAGTCAGTATAAGTATCAGTCTTAATCACGAAACAAATAGTACTTTATGGCTATACTTATTAGTGACAATGATCGTGGCTGCAGCAGGAAAAATCTGCGCTACAGCAATAAATTAGTAAAAAACGTTAAAAGCCTTGAAAATTTGCTTGCGCTTTACCAAAAAGCATCCAGAATGGATATTAGCCTTCGCGGCTATTCAAACTCAGGAGATGTAAAAATGATTAATGTACAACGTGCAAAACAACAGGGTTTTACCCTGATTGAATTAATGATCGTAGTAGCGATTATCGGTATTTTGGC
>OGCL01002170.1_pt1 | contig 14319 bp, 15 predicted proteins | sample 1570041 | NCBI WGS metagenome assembly OGCL01 (sample SAMN06266162, study PRJEB24511) | hot springs metagenome | isolation source: Hot spring water | place: South Africa: Limpopo | collected 2015-06-22 | reverse complement strand
CGGGTCTTGAGGTGTAGGGGGCACAACTCGGCGCTCTTCCGAGCCAGGGGGTGGAGAAGTTTGCGGTAGGAATTGATTTTGCTGAGCTACTGTAGTCGCAGGCTGAGATGGTTGGGTAGGCTGACCGTTGCGGGTAATAGTAACCTTAGGCTGAAATAAAGCTTTGGGATTGTTTATAACTCGCGGATCGTTGGCTGGCTTAGCAGGAGTATTTTTGAGACGGCGCTCCAAGTTATTAGCGCTAGCTGAAGCTACTTGGACAATCTGTGGCGCAGATGTAGCGACTAGTAGCAAGCAAGCAAAGAAAGAATTGCTAAGTAGTTGCACTTTACTGATGTTCATAAACACTCCTCTCACTTTATCCTCACTAGACTTGATGTTATCACTTTCCTTCTTTAGGGGCTAGACATCTGCCGAATTACTGGTGTTTTCTTGATCTAAATTGCTAATCTCTGGTTATTGAGCGGGAGGTACAGCAGGGGGGGCGGCAGGAGCCGCTGTATTTGGCACATAGGCTTCAAGGGTGAAGCTGACGCCAACCACTGGAGGCAAGTTAGCCAAAATTTTAGCATTATCTTCTGGCGTTACCACCACCCCTTCAGGGAAAGTAAGCAAGGTCGATGGTACTGCCTTTTTGTTCAGCTTGATATTTTTTACCACCACGAATGACCGTAGGCGCTCAATGTTTTTGATGGTCTGGATGGCGGCGGGGAAGGTAGAGTCAAAACTAATCTCGTACCTAAAAGTGCGATATAGAGTTCCTTCTGTAACTTCCGCAGGGGTAAAGTTTGCCAAGCGACTGTCTATTTCTAGGGAAATTTGACCGATGGACACATTAGTCGTCGGGGGAATTTGGTTGTTGAGGTCAATCACTAGTGTGTCAATATTGTCCACAGTGGGCAGTAGGGAAAAGACAAACTGGCTCCTGCGCTGTGATTCTGCTAACTTAGCTTTTAGCGCTTCTTTCCCTTCTACTTCGGTTTTCAGCCTAGCAATTTCTCCTTCTACGGAGGTAATGGCTGAACGGGTGGCATCAACTCGCTCTTGGAGTGGGACGGTAACAGTATATGTTCCGTAGGCGGCACCGCCTATGCCCAGAACGCCAATGATGATCCCTAGCACTTTGCCAGTCAGCGTAAAGCCAAATAGGGTTATCCCCCCTGCGGCTGGCTCGTCGAATGTTCCAAGGTTTGCGGCTGTCATTTGATGATTCCTTCCTGTTTGAGTTTACTTAGTCTGACCAAAAGACCAGTTGCTTCTGCTTCTTGCAGTTCTTTGAACAGTTCATCAGACCGCTTGGTGGTTACAGCGGTTTGGATAGAGAACTTAACCGTGGCATTGGCTTCTGTGCCCAAAGTGGCTGATGTCAGTTTAGTTTTGGAGGCATCCAAGAATGGCGAAGACTGGAGGAGTAAGAAGTAGTCGTTTAGGGATTGGTAGTCTCTGGCGGTACCATCTATTTGAATTGCTCTGGCATTTTCGGCAAAGTTATTGATTTGGATGGTGTCGGGGGTGCGACGGCTGAAGTCGCTCAATATAGCATAGGTGGGCAACTGACCGACAAATAGGCTGAGCAGTTGGTTGGTTCTTGCTTCTACTTCGGCTACCTTAGCCTGTGCATCCTGTACTTCTTTGAGTTCCCCATCAAGGCGTGATTTTTCGGCATCGAGTTGAGCTTTTTTTTGTAGTTCCTGTTGCAGGTTGTAATCTACATAAAAGTAATAGCCGCCAGCGATCGCCAGTGCCAGAAAAGCCACCACCCCGCCATAAATCAGGAACTGCGAATCGGCAATCTGCATCGACTGCCCTGCACTTGCCTGTTCTGGAGCTTCGCGATCATTGAGAAAGTTGATATCGATCGAGTACATTGATTAGACCTCCCGTAAACTTAAACCCAAGGCGATCGCCATACATACCCTATCTAAGAATGGCACTTCTTTATCAGCGCTGACATCCAAAGCTTGCAAAGGATCAACCACTCTGGTCTCTACCCCCAACCTTTGGCGCAAAAATTCATCGAGCTGACCAATACAAGCACCAGGTCCCGTAACAAAGACTTGAGCAATCTCTGAACCAGGGTTTTGACTGATATAAAAATCCACTGAGCGGCGCAGTTCGTCAGCTAGATCGCTGAGCACTCGGGAAATTGCCGCTTCACCTGCATTGGGATTCCCCCCGCCCACGAAACCCGCTGTGTCCATAGTCTGCATTGGCACTACCATCGCCCCCAGCATTTCTGTATCCGTACTGCGTCTAGGAGGCATATTAATGGCTCGCAGTTGGGCATTTTGAATTTGCAGTGTACCTATGGGGAAAGTGCGGGCAAATTGGGGTATGCCATCAACCGCAATAGTAATCTCTGTGTACTCATACTCAATATCAACAATCGCCACAGATTCGGCTGGTGAGTTGTAGTCCCTCAAGTAATTTTTCAAGGCTCTCAGCAGTGAATAGCTAGCTACCTCCACCACATCTAGGGTCAAGCCAGCACTTTCCATCGCTTGCATATAGACATCAGTTACTTCCCGCGGGGTAGCTACCATCAGGATTTCTTGCCTTTCAATACCATCGTCATCTAGCCTAGTGCCTAGCTTTTGGTAGTCCACATCGGCATCTTCACGGGGAAATGGCAAATAGAGACTGGCTTCTTGATTGAGCACCATGTCTCGCAGTTCCAACTCACTTAGTTCCGCAGGGAGACGAATCAGACGGCTGACTGCCTCTTTGCCCAGAACACAGGTTGCCACCGACTTGCTTTTAATTTTTTTCTCAGTCAGTAATCCGCTGATCACCTGACCAAGAGCAATAGGATCATTGATGCGCCCATCCTCTACAGTACCCTCTGGCACATCGGCACTGCCATAGCTGATTAGTTTATAGCCAGTTTGCCCTTTGCGGCGCAGTTGTACCACATTCACTCGCTCTGAGGTAATTTCTACCCCAATTCCATTTTTGGAACCACCACCAAACAGCTTGTCTAAGCCAAACATACTGCTCTTCCAGCATTTAGTCAAATCGGATTATAAACGGTGTTGCGGGATTGTCAATAGCCAATGGCTGAATACCTGACAACACCTTGTTTATTATCATAACTTTAGGTCAAGTTGTCGGTTGTCTAGACTACTTCTGAATTTAGTGAACAAGAAGCTACCAATCAAGTATAATGTTTGTCTATGTCAAGCATTTTTACTAACTTCCGCCGCTTCCTTGATGAAGATGATTGGCGCTATCGTGTACTAGAAGATAACGCAATCATCAAGTTTGGGGTACATGGAGAATCTGCGGACTTTGTATGTTTTGTTGATGTGAGGGCAGAGCGTATTTGCCTATTGTATGTTATTGCCCCCAACCGCGTACCTCAGCACAGGCGACAAGCCGTTGCCGAGTTTTTGGCAAGAGCTAACTATGGGTTGATTATAGGTTGTTTCGAGCTAGATATGGAAGATGGGGAACTGCGCTATCGATGTGGGGTAGATGTAGAAGATGGGGAGTTGACTGCCACGATGGCGAAAAATATGACCTATACCGCTATTTCAACCATGGATCGTTACTACCAAGGTTTGATGGCTGTGGTTTATGGAGATATTGACCCTAAAGCGGCGATCGCCAAGTGTGAAAAGCACCTAACTTCCCAAAGTTCTGTACCAGATGACATAAAAACTAAGTTGGAAAACCTATTGGAAGCCTCCCCAGACGATCTACCTGAAGATTAATCCCAAAGGCTGGTGTGTGTCTGAATAACTTATAACCTGTGGTAGAAGCCTATTTGCCAACTGGAGTATAATTTAATACTTAATTGTTAATACTCAGGGCAATTCTAAAAATTGTGGCACTGCACCAGATAACCAGCACCCTAAAAATTCTCATTGCTGATGATCATGAGCTAACTCGATTGAGCTTAAAGATCCTGTTGGCGAATCAGCCTTTTGTTGGTTCTGTAGTTGAAGCAGTCAATGGCAATCACGCTTTGGTACAAGTTGAAAAGTATGCTCCCGATTTGATTTTGATGGATTTACATATGCCAGTTATGGACGGCTGGACAGCTTCCCAAAAGATACGCCAAGAATTTCCCCACATCAAGATCATTGCCTATTCTGCTGTGGACAGTAAACACCTACAGCACCTGCTGGAGCAAGGAGTGATTGATGCCTTTTGTGATAAAGCAACTTGTTCAGAACAGCTTCTTAAAAGTCTGCGCTCCGTGTGCAGGAACTTATGCTAGCTGACCGTATATCGCGGTTAACTGAGTGTAATGCACTTCAGGGGTAAAATTTTGACTGTAAAATTCCTTTGCCGCATCACCCATAATTGCTAACTGGTTGAGGTTATTCCCACACCACCTAATGCGCTCTACCCAGAGGTCTAGTTGGTTGTAAGGGAGACGAAAACCAGTCATGCCCTCCTGTACCAGTTCTGCCAATGCCCCATGGTCAGATACTAAAGCTGGACGCCCCAAAGCAAACGCCTCGCCGACAGCCAAACCAAAGGTTTCATAATAAATTGAGGGCAAAATTATTGCCGATGACTTACAGATTTGTTCTTGAACTATCTGCCAAGTCTGCCTACCCCACAACCTAACATTACCTAACTGATGTTCTGCAATGAATAACTTTACCGATGTGAAGAGTTCTCCGTCTCCTACTACTTGCAATTGCCATGTAGGTTCTTTTAATCTCCGCCAAATTTCCAGCAGGTTCATTATTCCTTTCTCGGCAGATAGTCGCCCCACAAATATAAAAATTGGCTCACTTGGTGGAGCAAGAATTGGCATCTGGGGGGTAGGGATAAAGTTGGGAATTACTCGCATTTTTTCAGCAGGTAAACCAATCTGTATTAACTTGTGCAGGGCAAACTGACTGGGGACTAAAAATAGATCAATATCTCTGTGCCAAGTTTTACGCCAACGGTTAAAAGTAAGCATCATCCAAACTGCCAAGGATGCTGGTAATGAATTCCGATAGCAACGATATAATACTCCCCACCAAGGGTTTCTGCCAACACAGGCTTCGCAAACTTGGGCATTGCGGAATAGGTAAGAGTTGAGGCAACCCAAACGATAGTTATGGATGTGTTGTACAGTAGGTATATCCTGTTTTTTCACTGCTTGGTGGATGGCAGGAGACCACAGCGGGAAGAAGTTATGGACATGAACTAACTGGGGTGATATGATTTTTAATTCCTCTGTTATTTCTGCTTGAGCTTGAGAGTTCCATACAGAGTTGATCCCCGAATGCCATAGCTCTCTGATTGACTGTCGGTTGATTTAATCGTTGTGCTTTTCTAACAAATGTACTTCGTGTCCGTGGGATAGCAGAAGATTTCTTTGTGCTTCCACATAGGTGGCTTCACCGCCCCGAAAATGATATTCGTTGTGTACTAGTAAAATTTTATGAGGCATTTTTTTGTGGAGAAGAAAAAATACGAGCTAACTGCTTGCATTCAAGCCAGAGCCACAGTAACTGCCACGATAATCCCCGAACGAGCCAAATACACAAACCGTAGACTAAGTTGTATTTAGTAGTGTAGTAAAAATAGCGCATGGTTAGTTGATAGGGGGATTTTATGCTGGCAAACATCTGGTGCCATGATTTATTGGTCTGCTGATCGTAAAAATCTGGAAATGAGTTGGCGGGATAACCAGAGACTAGTGCGATCGCCGCTCCCAAGATATACACGCCGATCCCCGCCTTTGAAGCTCGCCAAGTGTAGATCGAGTCTGCACCATATTGTGGGAATTTTTGGGCATCAGGTAATCCGAGCAATTGGGTAACATTAGCAGTCATACCCACTAAATAGCCACTCAAACCATCGACTGTCAATAACATCTCAGTAGTTGCTGTTAGGACTTTCCTTTGGCTAACACCCGTAGGTATAGCTAGTACTCTTTTCCCAGCAACTAGCACCTACCACAGCTCTAGGTTGCTGTTGGAGAAACTCTAACATTTTGGGCAAACAATTCCCTTGAGGCAAGCAGTCATCATTCAGCCAGAAAATATATTTTGCTTCTTGGTCTAGAGCATATTGCATCCCCAAAGCGATCGCCCCTGCCCACCACAAATTGCCATCGCCAGACAGTATCTTCACTTCGGGGTAGCTGGAACGAACTGCTTCCGCCGTCCCATCCGTGGAGCCATCATCAACAACCACAACCTGAAAGTTTGCCAAGTCCCCCGTCTGTTGCAGATTAGCCAAACAAGCTAGAGTAACTTCACGGCGATTGTGGACAGGAATAATTATGAATACTCTGGGTTTAAGCATAGGGAATTGCCAGATCGCCGCTCTTCAAAGATTAGAGTAATCTATGCTACAATACACCATACATTAGATTTCCTCAATGGTGGAGGTATTGCCTTGCGTACCACAGGTGCTTTTGCATTAATTGACAGTCTCAAAAGACAAGGAGTCAAGCATATTTTTGGTTATCCAGGCGGGGCAATACTGCCCATCTACGACGAACTTTACAAGGCGGAAGCCAGAGGAGAACTTGTCCACATCCTAGTGCGCCATGAGCAGGGAGCCGCCCACGCCGCTGATGCCTATGCCCGCGCCACAGGACAGGTGGGGGTATGTATGGCAACTTCTGGTCCTGGAGCCACCAACCTAGTAACGGGCATTGCCACAGCCCAGATGGATTCGGTTCCTCTAGTAGTGGTTACGGGTCAAGTCCCTTCCTATGCGATCGGTAGCGATGCTTTTCAAGAAACTGATATTTTTGGGATTACTTTACCGATTGTCAAGCATTCCTATGTGGTGCGCCGCCCCCAAGATATTGCCCGCATTGTCGCTGAGGCATTTCATATCGCTGGTACGGGGCGACCTGGACCTGTATTGATTGATGTACCCAAAGATATCGGTCAAATGGAATTTGAGTACGACCCGCAGACTCGCATCAACTTACCAGGCTACAAGCCCAAAGTCAAGGGGCATCCGCAACAGGTGGCACTGGCTGTGCAGTTAATTAGGGAAGCCAAGCGTCCCCTACTGTATGTGGGCGGGGGTGCGGTAATTGCTAACGCCCATCAAGAACTTGCCCAGCTAGCTGAGCGCTTTCAGGTTCCAGTTACCACGACCCTGATGGGCAAGGGTATCTACGACGAAAACAACAGTCTAGCTGTGGGGATGCTCGGTATGCATGGCACTGCCTATGCTAACTATGCTGTGCAAGGTTGTGATCTGCTGATTGCCGTTGGGGCAAGGTTTGATGATCGGGTTACGGGTAGATTGGACAAATTTGCACCCTGCGCCAAAGTGATTCACATTGACATTGATCCCGCTGAGGTGGGCAAGAATCGCACCCCTGAAGTGCCGATTGTGGGAGATGTGCGCCTCGTACTCCAAGCCATACTGGAAGCAACCTCCTATGAAGAACACACCCAAACCCGCGATTGGTTACAACAGATCAACGAGTGGAAACTGGACTTTCCTCTGCAAATACCTAGCTACCCAGACTGTCTAGCTCCTCAACAGGTCATCGCCGAGTTTGCCAAGCAAGCTCCTGATGCTTTTTATACCACCGATGTGGGACAGCACCAGATGTGGGCGGCACAATTTTTGAGATGTAAGCCACGGCGTTGGATTTCCAGCGCAGGTCTGGGGACAATGGGCTACGGTCTGCCTGCGGCAATGGGGGTCAAGGTGGCTATACCCCAAGAGCAAGTAATTTGTATCAGTGGCGATGCCAGTTTTCAGATGAATCTGCAGGAACTGGGCACCATAGCACAGTACGGGATTAACATCAAAGTTGCGATCATCAATAACGGCTGGCAGGGGATGGTGCGCCAATGGCAGGAGAGCTTTTACAACGAGCGCTATTCTTCCTCTAATATGGAGATGGGTATGCCCGACTTTGTGAAGTTGGCGGAGGCGTTTGGAGTTAGAGGACTGATGGTGGATCACTCCCATGATCTCTCGGCTGTGGTGCAAGAAATTTTGGCAACAGATGCCTCCGTGATTGCCGATTTTCGTGTCAAAAAGGATGAGAATTGTTATCCGATGGTGCCGCCTGGTGCCAGCAACTCGGAAATGGTGGGTTTGCCTGCGCCACAGGGTGCAAAGGCTAGAGTTAGGGTCTAGTATTATCCACTACCCATTGTCCGTACCCTTGGCTGACATGGGTGATGGGTATGGCTGTGATTTGCGGCTCCGTGTACGGGTGATGCTTTTTTAGGTGCGCTTCCACTCTGGCAAAACAATCTGCTGTGGTCTTTAGGAGCAGGAGATGCTCTGTGTCTTGGCATATCTGTCCTTGCCAAACATAAATGGATGTCATTGCTGGAAGCACCTGCCCACAGGCGGCTAGCTTCTCACTAACTAACTGTTGTGCCAATTCAAGGGCGATCTGGGCATTGGGCAGAGTGGTGGTAATGAGAATTAGGGCTGGAGTGCTAGGTGTCATAGGGATTCTGGGGTTCAGGTATGGGGGTTATTTTCTCGGCGGCGATCGCTAGTTTACGACTGCCTGAGACTTCCAAGGTAAACATTTTTCCCTCTACTTCCAGCCACTGATCATTCTGCAAATTTGCGGTTTCAGCCCGTACAGGCAAACTGACAGGATAAACATCGGCGGCACAGCAGGTTATGACAAACCGAGTTAGCAAAAACACCCCTTGCGGTAGTTCGGTACTTTTGACGACAAAGCCAGTTACTTTAGCTGGTTGTCCTGTGTAAGCATCGGGTTCTGGGTAAGCAGAGATGGTGCGCACCCATTCCAGTAAAGTTCTTTGCTCAGGGCGGTTACTGGCGCGAAATGACTGTGGAGCCAACCGAGAGCTGAGGATATTGGGGTCTTCTACCCCCCTGTGAATAGCTTTATCGCTGGCAAACGCCCGCGGTGGAATCATCAAGGCAACCAGAGCTGTGGTCAGTAGAATCCCGCTCCCCCAGCTAAAGCCGCTTTTTTTGGCTGTTATCTTACCTTGGCGCCGCAGTTCCACAACGCCAATTACCAACAAGCACAGCGCCGCTATGATTGTCAAAGGTACATAGTTGGGATGGATCAAAATGAACAATTGATTAGCAAGCCAGAGTTTGATCAACAAAACACCCCATACCAGCATAGCCAGACCATCAAGGTAGCTCAGTAAGCCTGAATTAGCTTTGAGTTTGCTTTTGCTCATAGTTTGACAATTTCATAACATGATGCATAATAATTAACAAAGTTTCTTGCAGAGAAACTAAATGGCTTCAGACAGGCAAAAAAGTGTGACAAACCTAGAATATCAGCCCAGATACATTCTTTCCCTCTCTTGTCCCGATCGCATTGGTATTGTAGCCGCTGTTAGTGGTTTTATTGCCCAGCATCAGGGCTGGATTGTGGAAGCCCAGCACCACGCCGATCAGGAGCAAATGCGCTTCTTTATGCGGCAGGAAATACTGGTAAACTCTTTACCTTTTGATCTGGATACCTTCCGCCACAAGTTTAGCCAGATCGCTCAAACCTTTGCTATGGACTGGAAGATCACCCTATCTTCCCAAAAAAAACGGGTAGTGATCCTCTGCTCCAAGCCTGAACACTGCCTATACGACCTCCTCTCGCGCTGGCGCAGTGGCGAACTGCCCATAGATATTCCCTGCGTGATTGCCAATCACGAAACCCACCGTAAATTTGTGGAGTGGCACGAAATTCCCTTTATCTATGTGCCTGTAACTCCTGAAACCAAAGCGACAGCCTACGCTAGAGTCATGGAGTTATTCAGCCAATACGGCGGTGATGTGATGGTACTGGCGCGCTATATGCAGGTGCTGTCTCCAGAAATGTGCGATCGCTTGAAGGGCAGAATTATCAATATTCATCATTCTTTCTTGCCCTCGTTTGTAGGAGCCAAACCCTATCACCAAGCCTATGCCCGCGGGGTGAAGTTGATTGGTGCCACCTGTCATTATGTAACCGCCGAACTGGATGCAGGACCAATAATTGACCAAGATGTAATTCGCATTGACCACTCCGACTCGGTAGAAGACATCATCCGCTATGGCAAAGATATCGAAAAAACAGTGCTGGCGCGGGGTTTGCGCTATCACATAGAAGATCGAGTGTTACTGCATGGCAACAAGACTGTAGTGTTTCGCTAAACTGCGGCGATCGCTCAACTAGGAGTGCCAGACAGTAATGATATATGATAGGATTAGTATAGCTAGTGCTATCCTGTGGTAGCCTATTAGCTAGACCTGCAACTTTAACAGAAGGGTAAAACTATGGGATTATTAGATCGTATCGGCATGGTAGTTAGGTCTAATGTGAATGCAATGGTAACTGCCGCCGAAGACCCAGAAAAGATTCTGGAGCAAACAATCATTGATATGCAGGAAAACATGGTGCAATTGCGCCAAGCGGTTGCCCAAGCTATGGCGGCATTCAAGCGCCAAGAACAGCAATACAATGCCGCACTAGCACAGTCCCAAGAGTGGGAACGCAGAGCCATGCTGGCACTACAAAAGGGCGATGAAAATCTAGCCCGCGAAGCCCTGACCCGCAAGAAAACCCACTCCGAGACTGCCGCATCTATGAAAGCATCACTGGATCAGCAGTCTGCCCAAGTAGAATCCCTCAAGCGCAATCTTGTAGCCCTAGAGGGCAAAATTGCAGAAGCCAAAACCAAGAAAGAAATGCTCAAGGCTCGGATGCAGTCTGCCAAAGCCCAAGAGAACCTCAACAATATGATGGGCAAAATCAATACCAACGCCGCCGCCGCTACTTTTGAGCGCATGGAAGAGCGGGTGTTGATGGCAGAAGCCAAAGCCAGCTCCACTGCAGAACTGCTGAACGACAATTTAGAATCCCAGTTTGCCCAATTAGAAGCTGGTAGCGGTATAGATGATGAACTGCTTGCCATGAAAGCCCGTATGCTAGCCAGCAGTTCTCCTACTGGTTCTCTGCCCCCCTCTGATACCTCCCGCACTGTTCACTCTACGCCAGTGGACAGCGAGCTAGAGCAATTGCGGCGGCAGATGGGTAGATAAGGTCAACAGATTTTAAGACCACTTAAGCTAAGTGGGCATTTTAGTTAAATTCTCATGCCACTCCTCGAGGAACTCATAACTAGAGGTCTCCTCACAACAAGGCTCGGTTAGGGCAAAGATCGCCTTAAGAACTTCTGAATCGCGATACATAGTACAATCTCCTTAGCCTAGTCAGTTTTTTTGTCGCCCCCGCGGTTAGCGGGGTTTTTTGTTTCACTTGAGCATTGTTTGAGCAAAGAACTCCGCCAATACCTTGACAGCAGGAGCCAGCACCACCACAGCGGCGGATGCAGTAACTACCGTGAATGCTAGATTGGCTACACCATCGGACGCTTTTTGATAGGTCCCAAGCATCAAGTTAAACTTTGCTTGTTCCTATAGTTGTTTCTCGATCCGCTCAATCAGTTCGGTTGCCCATTGCGGGTGATCGCTTGGTATCTGGGTCATCATTGGCAAGGGTGATCTGCACTTGAATATAAAGTTTTGTGTTGATATTCAACACTATTGGTTTACTAAATGTTGTTACCGTACTTAATAATTCAGTGAAAAGCTGTATTGCTTTTGCCCAAGTCCAGAGCTTCTCAATTTTGGGGCTGTTTGATACCCTGCAAACACATGATAGACGGGCTTTTGGGCGCAAGTGCCAATGAGTCTTACTGCTCCCCTGTCCAGCAGTATATTATATTCTCATCCCTGTTTTATATCCGAAACAGGAGCAAAGCTTTACCCTAAGCCTGCGGCTGATCTGGCTCTCTGAAACACTCCTTTGGCGCGATCGGAACCAACATAGCGCCAGTGCCAAGGTTCGTAGGTTACCCCTTGCTGGTTGTTTTCGGGGAAGGACATTTCAAAGCCAAATTTACCAGCATGCTCTCTGAGCCAGCGAAAGGCTCTGGTGTTGGCAAAGGCAGAAGTAATGTCCTCACTGCTGGGGCTATTGCCATCAGCCAAATCCACCGCATAGCCTGTATGATGCTCGCTGTAGTTGGAGGGCGCGCTGATCTTGGCGGCGAGTTCTGGCGATCCTTGCTTGCTGATCTGGGCTTGAAATAGTTGTTCTTGCGACTTGACACTGCGAAATGCGGAGGCTGGGATAATCCACACCCCATCTTCACGGGCAGAGTAGATCATTTTCATTAAAGATAGGCTTGCCTCTGGTTGCATACGCTCGAAGTCTTGATACTGCCCCAAGCCATAGCTACTGACAATAAACAGATTTTTGGCATCCGCTTCTGGGTAATAAAAATGACCGTAGCTGGTGGGTGGCTTTACTTGGGCAAGGAGGGCGGGGTCAAAGGGATCGATCGCCGCTGGGGTAGGGGCAATAGTGGCTGTTGGCGTGGGTGGGGCAGAATCTTGAGCATTGCGGGAGTTGAGTTGGGCGATCGCCCAGACATTAAACAAAATACCCGCCGTCAAGACAACCATAAACAGGACGAGCATCACAGTGGTAAATTGCCTGCGCTTTGTGGGTTTCATAGCCTTCGTTTGCTCAGGTTGCTCAGTTTACTTTGCTCAGATTAGCCACTTTCCACACACCGTTCTCGCGGCGTAAAATAGCGTAATAGCGACCGCTGGTTCTGCCAGATTGACTAGCATCGACTACACCATTGATAAACAGGGTTGGTTCTTCCACAATTTCTATCTCGATCGCCGCCTGATTATCTCTGACCGAAAACCGCGAGGGCGATCGCACCTCAAAAGCACCATAGCTGTAGTAAGCATTGTTGTTTGCCAGCCAAGTGCGGGAACCATTACGGCGCACCAACTCCTCTCCTGTAGTCAAATTACGCAGAACGGTCTCATCGTAAGGCGGAGCAAAGATTACCGCTTTAGCAGAAATCAATTGCCGCACCACCTCCACCGCCTCAGCTTGGGTCAAAGGGCTATCGGGCGGTTGGGGGGCAACGGTGGGCGTAGGAGTAGGGGTTACAGTGGCGGCAACGCTAGGGCTAGGCGTATTGACCATATTTGGCTCAGGGGTTGCAGTACTAGAGAGAGAACTGCGTTGTTTTTGCCAAAAGAGGTAGCCTGCCAAACCCAGTAAAACACCACTGAGCACTACATTGAGCCACAGCATCCAATTTACCCTGCTTTTGCGATGGGGGGTAACAGTCTCAGTTTGCGACTTAGTTGGATCACTAGTTTGGTATCCCACAGGGGACGGCATAGCTTGGAGCAGTACGGGAGCAATCACTTCGGTGGCAGGGGTAGCCTCCAGAGAGTTAGTCTGCGGGCTAATGAGGGTAGGCAAAGTAGGTTGAAGTGCAGATAACACGCTCAAAGCACTGTCAAAGCGATCGCGGAACAAATAGCGGGTCATTTTGTGCACCACTGCTAGCAAGGGTGTATCTTCTTCCACTAGGTGTTGCCAAGCCACTTCCCCAGTCTTCACATCTTCTTGCAAATCGCGAGGCAGTCTGCCAGTCAGAGCTTGAATGGCAATCATGCCCAAACTATAAATATCACTGCTGGGGCGGGGTTTGCCCTGCGCCTGCTCAGGAGCCATGTAGCCAATGGTACCCACCGCAACCGTGGCACTGGCAGAACCTGAAGTAGTGATTACGGTTTGGGAGATAGCTTTGATCGCGCCAAAATCAATCAAGACTAACTTGCCATCACTGCGGCGGCGGATCAGGTTATCGGGCTTGACATCTCGATGAATTACCCCGTTTTTGTGAATAAAATCCAGAATTTCTAGCACCTCAATCAGCAACCCCCTTACCGCTTCAGCACGCCAAATTCTATTCATTTCTGCTGTGAGGGGTTGACCCTCCACAAATTCCTCGACCAGATAAAACTCGCCCTCTTGACAAAAGTAGGCAAGCAGTTGGGGAATCTGAGGATGAGTACCCAATTTAGCAAGGCTTTCCGCTTCGCTGTTGAACAGGCGGGTGGCAATTTTGAGCTGTTCGCTGTCGCTGGTTTGGGGATGCAGATGCTTAACCACACAGAGCGGCTCATAGGGTATACGGGTATCCTGTGCCAGATAGGTTTTGGCAAAGCCTCCTGCCCCTAACTGCCTGACAATGCGATAGCGACCGTCCAGAACTTTGCCAATCATGCCTCAGATTACGAGTCCCCTATGCTTATTTAGAGCCGTTAGTTTTAGAGGGGCTTGCTCTTAGTTTAGCAGTCTAAAAATACTGTAACAAGGTTTGCACTATGCCAAACTACTGAGTGCTGAGCTTGGGACAACAGCCTGTTTCACCAAATATATTAAGGTATGTGGCAAACTGGTGAGTATTGCTAGACTTGATCTACTACAATAGAAGACAGTCCAAAAAAAATATTAAGAATTAGACTATCCATGCTTACCCTCAAGATCGTGGTTTATATTACCGTAATTTTCTTTGTTAG
>OGCL01002168.1_pt1 | contig 14337 bp, 9 predicted proteins | sample 1570041 | NCBI WGS metagenome assembly OGCL01 (sample SAMN06266162, study PRJEB24511) | hot springs metagenome | isolation source: Hot spring water | place: South Africa: Limpopo | collected 2015-06-22 | reverse complement strand
TCCAGGCCCATGACCTGGCCAAGACCTTCGACGTCTCCGCCCCCTGGCTCAACCGCGTGATCGAGCGCAAGCCGCGCACCCTGCTGCACGCTGTGGACGGCGTGAGTTTCGAGATCGAGAAGGGCAAGACCCTGGCCCTGGTGGGCGAGTCCGGCTGCGGCAAGAGCACCGTGGCCCGCCTGCTGGTGGGCCTGTACGAGCCCACACGCGGCGGCCTCACGTTCGACAACCAGGACGCCCACGCGGCCTTCAAGGGCAACGACGCCCGCGCCATGCGCCGCCGCATCCAGATGATCTTCCAGGACCCGTACGCGAGCCTGAACCCGCGCTGGCTGGTGGAGGACATCATCGGCGAGCCGCTGCGCGAGCATGGCCTCATCACCGACAAGGCCGAACTCAAGGCCCGCGTGGGTGAACTGCTCAAGTCCGTGGGCCTGTCGCCACTCGACATGGTTAAGTATCCGCACCAGTTCTCCGGCGGCCAGCGCCAGCGCATCTCCATTGCGCGCGCCCTCGCCACCGAGCCCGAGTTCCTCGTGTGCGACGAGCCCACCTCGGCGCTCGACGTGTCGGTGCAGGCCCAGGTGCTCAACATCATGAAGGACCTGCAGCGCGAGCGGCAGCTCACCTACCTGTTCATCAGCCACAACCTGGCCGTGGTGCGCCACGTGAGCGACCAGGTCGGCGTGATGTACCTGGGCCGCCTGGTGGAGCTGGCCGACAAGCACCAGCTGTTCAACAGCCCGCGCCACCCCTACACGCGCATGCTGCTCGATGCCATCCCCAAGATGCACGACACGGGCAAAGCGCGCACCCCCGTGCAGGGCGAGGTGCCCAACCCGCTGAACCCGCCGCCCGGCTGCGCCTTCAACCCCCGCTGCCCGCATGTGAACGACCGCTGCCGCACCGAGCGCCCCAAGCTGCTGAGCATCGGCGGCATCCGCATCGCCTGCCACGCGGTGGAAGAGGGCCGTGTTTGATAGTTTGCTATTAACTATGTAGCTATAAAGGCATGATGGACGCGCGGTAAGGGGCTTTTTTCTTTGGAAAATTCCCCTGTCCCGTCCAGAATACATCCGTCCCGCGCCCATCCAGCGCGGTGGGTTCCACGCCATGCAACGCCACAGGCTCCTTCGGGGGCCTGTGGCGTTTTTGCCTTGGGCGAAGCCCGGTGCGGTTTCACGCCCCTGTCACGCGGTCTGCCCACCATGCAGGCTTTTGCGAACCACCACAACGATACACAGACAGGGGCTGGAACATGACAATGGGTTTGTGGGCAATTCAGAAGCAGGTGCACCGCGCACTGCACCGAGCACGCGTGGGCCTGCTGGCGCTGGCGGCCGCCAGCGCGCTGGCCGCTTGTGGCGGCTCCGACGGCGGCGATCAGGCCAAGCCGCTGGAGCTGACCATCCTGCACATCAACGACCACCACTCCACGCTGGAGTCCCGGTCCAAAACGCTCAAGCTCTCGGCGGGCGGAACGGCGGTCGTGGATGTGGCGGTGGACGCCGGTGGCTTCCCGCGTGTCACGGCCGCCATCAGCGAACTGGCCGCCCAGTCCCCCCATGTGCTCAAACTGCACGCGGGCGACGCGCTCACCGGCACGCTGTACTTCAACCGCGCCGGGGCCGACGGCGAGGCCGACGCAGCCCTGATGAACACCGTGTGTTTTGACGCCTTCACCCTGGGCAACCACGAGTTCGACAAGGGCGACACGGGCCTCAAGGGCTTTCTGGACCTGCTGCGCAAGGGGGCCTGCAAGACGCCCGTGCTCAGCGCCAACGTGCAGTTCGGCGCAGGTTCTGCCCTCAACCCTACACGCGCAGCGGGCTACGTCAGCCCCTCCACCGTGGTCGAGCGCGACGGGCAAAAGATCGGCATCGTGGGCCTGACCATTGCACAAAAGACCAAGGCATCGTCCAGCCCCGACGCCGACACCACCTTCCAGGACGAGACCGCCGCCGCCCAGCGCGAGATCGACGCGCTGCGCGCCAAGAACGTCAACAAGATCATCCTGCTCAGCCACATCGGCTACGAGTACGACAAGCAGGTGGCCGCGCGCCTGTCGGGGGTGGACGTGGTGGTGGGCGGCGACTCGCACACCCTGCTGGGGCCTGACGCTCTGCGCACTACCGGCGTGGGTTCGCCCGCCGGGGCCTACCCCACCCGCATCACCGACAAGGACGGCAAGCCCGTGTGTGTGGTGCAGGCCTGGGAATACGCGCAAGTGGTGGGTGAACTCAAGGTCAGCTTCAACGCGCAGGGCGAGGTCACGCAGTGCACGGGCACGCCCCACGTGCTGATTGGCGACAGCTTCACCCTCGGCAGCAAGGCCGCCACCGATGCGGAAAAGGTGGCGATCAAGGCCAGTGCCGCCGCCACCGGCGTGCTGCGCATCACCACGCCATCTGCCCCCGCCACCACGGCCCTGCAACCGTTCAAGGACCGCGTGGCCGTGTTCAACAAGACCCAGGTGGCCGTGGTGCCACAGGAGCTGTGCTCGCGCCGCGTGCCCGGTGGTGTCGGCTCGGTGGACTACAGCCGCTCCAGCGCGGCCTGCAACGCCGAAGGCAGCGTGAGCGTGCGCGGCGGCGACATCCAGCAGCTGGTGGCCCAGGCCTACCTGGAGGTGGCCAACGAGAAGTACGGCGGTGCCGACATCACACTGCAAAGCGGCGGCGGCGTGCGCATCCCGTTGCAGGGCACGGTGACGGCCGCGCAGGTGATCCAGGTGCTGCCGTTCGGCAACATGCTGTTCCGCCTCGACATCACCGGCCAGGAGGTCAAGGGCATGCTCGAAGACGGTCTGGAAGCCGTGTACGGCGCGGGCGGCTCCACCGGACCGTACCCCTACACCGGCGGCCTGCGCTACGACGTGAACACCAAGGCAGCCTTCGGCAGCCGCGTGGCCAACATCGAGGTGCGCAACCCTGCCACGGGTGCGTGGAGTGCGCTGGACACCGCCAAGACCTACAAGCTGTTCGTGCTGAGCTTCAACGCCACCGGCGGTGACGGCTACAAGACCCTGGCCGCCGTGCCCGCCGCGCGCCGCCTGGACATTGGCGTGCTGGATGCCGACGTGTTCCTCAGCTACATCGACAAGCAGGCCAAGGACACGGCCACCGGGCTGCCGCTACTCCAGCGCCTGCCGGTGGAGCTGTACAGCACCCGGAATTTTGCGAACTGAGTGCGTCGGAGTTTGAGGTCGAAATGGCTGCCTGCGCCTGATGGGTATGCGCTAGCAGCTATGTTTTTTGTAGTATTCGTGCCGCACGCCCCTGGTGCGGCCGGATCCTGCCCTCAGGCGTAACGCTTGGCGCGCAGGTTTTCTTTCATCTGCTGCAGGATGGGCTGCAGCGAGCCGCCGATGCGCAGCGCCACGCAGGTGGCCAGCACATCGATGATGAGCAGGTGCATGAGGCGCGACACCATGGGGCTGTAGCGGTCGTAGCCCTCGGGGTGGTCGGCGGCCAGGTGGATCTGGCAGGTGCTGGCCAGGGGCGAGCCGCTGGCGGTGATGGCGATGGTGGTGGCGCCGTTCTTGCGTGCAATGTCGGCCGCGTCCATCAGGTCGCGCGTGCGGCCCGAGTTGGAGATGATCACCGCACAGTCGCCCGGGCCCAGCAAGGTGGCGCTCATCACCTGCATGTGGCCGTCGCTGGTGGCGATGGACGTGACGCCCAGGCGGAAGAACTTGTGCTGCGCGTCCTGTGCCACGATGCCGGAGTTGCCCACGCCGTAGAACTCGATGCGCTTGCCGGTTTGCCAGGTGGCGGCAATGGCCTCGGCCGCGCGCTCCAGCGCCACGGTGCTGGCGGCGTTGCGGTATTGCAGGAACGCCGCCACGGCGTTGTCCACCACCTTCACCAGCACGTCGCCTGTCTTGTCGTCCACGTCCACGCTGCGGTGGATGAAGGGCACCCCCTCGCTCACGCTGCCCGCGAGCTTGAGCTTGAAGTCCGCCAGGCCGTCATACCCCATGCTGCGGCAAAACCGCACCACGGTGGGCTTGCTCACATGGGCGCGCTCGGCCAGCTCGCGCACGGGCAGGCGGGCAAAGCTGCGGGGGTCGGCCAGCACCAGCTTGGCCACACGTTGTTCGGCGGGGGCCAGGGACGAGAGCGAGGCGGTGATGCGGTCGAGCATGGGGGCGGGTTTCCTGGTGGGGCGGCGGCAGAGAAAGAAATGGTAACTGCGTTTCACGCAAAGTGGGTCATGAGTTACCACGAGGGCGGCTCAATCTGGCCGGAGCCCTCTGCGTGTGCCCCTGCGTTCACCTGTGCATGCAAACCCTGCGTGTTATCCCGGTGGCCGGGGGCGTGGCCCGGCTCTAGGATGAACTGAAACTTCATTGTCATATTTGATTGGAACGGAAGCCCCCGATGCGCAAGCCCATCCCCCACACCTTTGCCGCTGCCGCCCTGGCCCTGCTGGCCTCCAGCGCTTATGCCCAAGGCCAGGTCAACATCATCTGCTCGGTGCAGGCCGAGTGGTGCAACCTGATGTCCACCGTGTATTCCAAGACCACCGGCACCAAGGTCAACATGACGGCCAAAGGCTCGGGCGAAGCGCTCGCACAGCTCAACGCCGAGAAGGCCAACCCCAAGACCGACATCTGGTTTGGCGGCACGGGCGACCCGCACCTGCAGGCGGCCGAGCAGGGCCTGACGCTCGAATACAAGTCGGCCCAGCTCGCGCAGCTGCATCCTTGGGCGCAGAAGCAGGCCGCTGACTCCAAGTACCGCACTGTGGGCGTGTACCTGGGCCCGCTGGGCTTTGGCTACAACACAGAGCTGCTGGCCAAGCGCAAGCTGAAAGCCCCGCAGTCCTGGGCCGACCTGCTCAAGCCCGAGTTCAAGGGCGAGGTGCAGATGGCCAACCCCGCATCCAGCGGCACGGCTTACACCATGATCGCCACGCTGGTGCAGATCATGGGTGAGGAAAAGGCCTTTGAATACCTCAAGGCCCTGCACCCCAACATCAGCACCTACACCCGCTCGGGCACGGCGCCCGTCAAGGCGGCGGCGCGCGGAGAGACCACCATCTCGGTAAGCTTTGTGCACGACGTGACCACCGAGGCGGTCAACGGCTTTCCCGTGGGCTCTGTCACCCCGTCCGAAGGCACGGGCGCCGAAGTGGGCTCGATGAGCATCGTCAAGAACGGCCCCAACACCGAGGCCGCCAAGAAGTTCTACGAATGGGCGCTCACGCCCGGTGGCCAGCAGTTTGGCCTGGCGGCCAAGCAGTTCCAGCTGCCCAGCAACACGCAGGTGCCCAAAGACCCGCGCATGACCGACCCCGCCAAGATCAAGCTCATCAACTACGACTACGCCAAGTACGGTGCCAGCGCCGAGCGCCGCCGCCTGATTGCGCGCTGGGAAAAAGAAGTCCAGAACGCGGCCCGCTGATGGCGGCCGCGTCTGTGGCAATGGGGCGCGCGCCCCGGCGGGCGGTGGCGGCCAACCGGCCCCTGTGGGCCTGGGTGCTGATCGGTGTGCTGGGCTACCTGCTGCTGCCCTGGTATGCGCAGCAGGACGCCAACGGCCTGCTGGCCGTGGGCCAGGTGTGGGGCGATGCGCAGGCCGCCAATGGCCTGCTGCAGGCCGCGCAGCATGGGCGCCCCTGGCTGTGGCTGGGCCTGCTGGGCCTGGCTGTGGCGGGCGTGGGCACAGCCCTGCCTGCGGGCCGCCAGCAAGGCGCTGTGTTGGTGGCCGGAGGTGCACTGGGGCTGGTGGCCTTGCTGCTCGGTGGCTTCACCATTGGCGCGCGCGGCTGGGCGTTTGAATGGATGAATGCCAGCCTGGGCGAACTGGGCACACGCCAGCCCGGCATGGGCTGGGGTGGCTTTGTGGTGCTGTCGGCGCTGCTGGTGCTGCTGTCGTTTGGCGTTGCGCGGCGAGGCTTCTTCAAGGGCGATTTGTTTGTGGCCGCAGCCGTGCTGGGCTGTGGCAGCCTGCTGGGGCTGTTCATCGTGTTCCCGGTGCTCAAGGCGCTGTCAGCCGCGTTTTTTCTGGAAGACGGCCCGTTCTCGCTGGCCGTGATGTGGGAGCGCATCGCGCACGAGCGCAACTTTGGCCTGGCCTGCCTGGCGAACTTGGGTGGAGGCCAGCGCTGCGGCGTGGCCTGGAACACGCTGTTCCTGGGCCTCATGACCGCGACCAGCACCACGCTGCTGGGCACCTTCATGGCGCTGATGGCCGAGCGTGCCTCGCGCCGCTATGCGCGGCCGCTCAACATCGTGGCGCTGCTGCCCATCATCACGCCGCCCTTTGTGGTGGGCCTAGGGCTCATCCTGCTGTTTGGCCGCGCGGGGGTGTTCAACCAGTTCCTCGAATACGCGTTTGGCATCACGCCCACGCGCTGGTTCTACGGCTGGTTCGGCGTGTGGGTGGCACAGACCTTCGCCTTCACGCCGATCGCCTTCATGATCATGCGCGGTGTGGTGCAGGGCGTGGCCCCCAGCCTGGAAGAGGCCGCACAAACCCTGCGCGCCAGCCCGCACCAGACCTTCATGACCGTGACCCTGCCGCTGCTCAAGCCCGGCCTGGCCAACGCCTTCCTGGTGGGCTTCATCGAAAGCATGGCCGACTTCGGCAACCCCATCGTGGTGGGCGGGCAGTTTTCGGTGCTGTCCACCGAAATCTTCTTCGCCATCGTGGGCGCGCAGTACGACCAGGGCCGTGCCGCATCGCTGGCCTGGATCCTCACGCTGTTCGCGCTCACCGTGTTCGCCATTCAGCGCGGGCTGCTGGGCAAGCAGAACTTCACCACCGTCTCGGGCAAGGGCGATGCAGGCATTGCCATGCCGCTGCCCCAAGGCGTGCGCCGCGTGGTGCACTCCATTGCGCTGCCCTGGATGGCGTTCACCCTCATCGTGTACCTGTTCGCGCTCGCCGGTGGTTTTGTGCAGACCTGGGGGCGCGACTACACCATCACGCTGGCGCATTTCCGCACCGCGTTCAGCGTGGAATGGGGGCAGTTCGGTGTGGTGTGGGCGGGCACGGCGTGGAACTCGTTCTTCACGACCATCAAGCTCGCCGCCATTTCGGCGCCGCTCACGGCCACGCTGGGCATCGGCATTGCGTGGCTGCTGGCGCGCACCGAGTTCCGGGGGCAGGGCGCGTTCGAGTTCTCGGCCTTGCTGGCGTTTGCCATCCCCGGCACGGTGCTGGGCGTGAGCTACATCCTGGCTTTCAACGTGCCGCCGTTCGAGCTGACGGGCACGGCGCTCATCATTGTGTTGTGCTTCATGTTCCGCAATTTGCCGGTGGGCGTGCGGGCGGGCACGGCGGCTTTCAAGCAGCTCGACCGGTCGCTGGACGAAGCGTCCGTCATGCTGCGCGCTGGTAGCGTGCAGACGCTGCGCCATGTGGTGCTGCCGCTGCTCAAGCCCGCACTGGTGGCGGCACTGGTCTACAGCTTTGTGCGTGCCATCACCACGGTGAGCGCAGTGATCTTCCTGGTCACGGCCGAGAACGAGCTGGCCACCACCTACATCATCGGCCGTGTGGGCAATGGCGACTACGGGGTGGCGCTGGCGTACTGCACGGTGCTCATCATCCTCATGTCGGCCTCCATCGGACTCATTCAACTGCTCGTCGGCGACCGCAAGCTTGGGCGGCGTGCAGCCGCACCCGCCGCGCACTGACCCCTCTCCAAAAGAAGAACAACGCCATGAACCACAGCGACGCGGGCATCGTGTTCCGCAACATCACCAAGCGCTACGGCACTGACAGCAGTGCGGCCCTGGCCGTCAAGGGCATCAGCTTTGAGGTGCCGCGTGGCACGCTCACCACCATCCTTGGCCCCTCGGGCTGCGGCAAGACGACCACCTTGCGCATGATTGCGGGGCTGGAGTCGCCCACCTCCGGTGAGATCTTCATCGGCGGCAAGGACGTGACCACGCTAGGCCCCGCGCAGCGCAACGTGAGCATGATGTTCCAGAGCTACGCGCTGTTCCCGCACATGAATGTGGTGGAGAACGTGATGTACGGCCTGCGCATGTCAGGCCAGCCCAAGGAGCAGGCGCGCACCAAAGCCGTGGAGGCGCTGCGCGGCGTGGGCCTGGTGGGGTTTGACGACCGCCTGCCCAGCGAACTCTCGGGTGGGCAGCAGCAGCGTGTGGCGCTGGCCCGCGCGTTGGTGCTGGAGCCCGAGGTGTTGCTGTTCGACGAGCCCTTGTCCAACCTCGACGCCCGCCTGCGCCGCGAGATGCGCGAAGAAATCCGCGCGCTGCAGCAGCGCCTGTCGCTCACCGTGGCCTACGTCACGCACGACCAGGCCGAGGCCATGGCCGTGAGCGACCAGATCATCGTGATGAACCAGGGCCTGATTGCGCAAAAGGGCTCGCCCCGCGCGTTGTACGAAACCCCGCACAGCGAGTTTGTGGCGGGCTTCATGGGTGAGGCCATGCTGTTCCCGGCCGTGGCCGACGCTGACGGCACGGTGGCGCTCGGCCCGCTGGTGCTGCGCCCGCGCGTGGAGGTGAAGAGCGGCCCGGTGAAGGTGGCGGTGCGCCCCGAGGCCTGGCGCATTCACCGCCAGGGCGCGGGCCTGCTGCCCGCACGGCTGGCCAAGCGCGCTTACCTGGGCGCGGTGCACGAATACACCTTCGACACCGCGCTGGGCCATATCTTTGTGGTCTCGTCCGACCTGGACGATGTGCTGGCCGTTGGCGACGAGGTGCAACTGAGCCTGGGTGCCCACGGCGTATCGGTGGTTGGTAGTACCGAAGGCGCAGGGCCTGATGCGGAATAATGGCGCCATGAACCAACTCGACGCCCTCAAACAGTTCACCACCGTGGTTGCCGACACCGGCGACTTTTTGCAACTGGCCCAGTTCCGTCCGCAGGACGCCACGACGAATCCCTCGCTGATTCTCAAGGCGGTGCAGAAGCCCGAATACGCGCCGCTGCTCAAGGACACCGTCGCCAAATGGCAAGGGCGCGCGATGGACGAGGTGATCGACCGCCTGCTGGTGCGTTTTGGCTGCGAGATCCTGACCCATGTGCCTGGCCGTGTTTCCACCGAAGTGGATGCCCGCCTGAGCTTTGACACCAGCGCCACCGTCACACGTGCCGAACGCATCATCGAGCTGTACCAGGCTGAAGGCATCCACATCGACCGCGTGCTCATCAAGATCGCCTCGACCTGGGAAGGCATCCAGGCCGCCGCCCAACTGGAGCGCAAGGGCATTCACACCAACCTCACGCTGCTGTTCTCGTTTGCCCAGGCCGTGGCCTGCGGCGACGCCAAGGTGCAGCTGATCTCGCCCTTTGTCGGCCGCATCTACGACTGGTACAAGAAGCAGGCAGGCGCCAGCTGGGACGAGGCCGCGCGCGCCGGTGCCAACGACCCGGGCGTGCAGTCGGTCACGCAGATCTACAACCACTACAAGCGTTTTGGGATTGCCACCGAGGTGATGGGGGCGAGTTTCCGCAACGTGGGGCAGATCACGGCGTTGGCCGGGTGCGACCTGCTGACCATTGCACCCGAGCTGTTGGCGCAGCTGGCGGCGAGCGAGGCGCCGTTGCAGCGGGCGCTGGATGCAGAGGCTGCCAAGGCGATGGACTTGCCTGCGGTGAACTATGACGAGGCGGGGTTCCGTTATGCGTTGAATGAGGACGCGATGGCGACGGAGAAGCTGGCTGAGGGGATTCGGGCGTTTGCTGCGGATGCGGTGAAGCTGGAGAAGCTGATCCTGGCTGCTTGAAGTTGCTTTTGGTTTTTTGGGCGGCTGGTGCTTGTTTTGGGAGCGCCAGCCGCTTTGTTTTTTGTAGCTCAGCCCGAACGGTTCCGAGGTGGCGCCCAGGCTTCGAAAACTCAGCCTTTTAGATCTATCTGCTATCAAAAAGGAGCTGTAAAGATATATCCAGAGCGCGGAGAAGCCAAAAAAAGTCTCAAAAAATCACCCCGCAGGCACCCGCATCCCCACCCGCAACCCCTTCGGCACCACCCCCTCGGCCACCGTCCGGCCGCCGTGCCGCAGTGCAATCTCCTCCACGATCGACAGGCCCAGCCCACAGCCGCCCGCCTTGTCGGACCCGCGCCAGAACCGCGCAAACAGATCGCCCAGGTGCTCGGCCGGTACACCCGGCCCGTCGTCCTCCACCACCAGCAAGGCCCAGCGGCCGGGCTCCTCGTGGCCCACGCGCACCGTTACGGTGGCGCCGGGGCCTGCGTAGTGCAGGGCGTTGTCGATGAGGTTGTTCAGCGCCTCGCGCAGCAGCAGCGGGTGGCCCTGCACGGGCAGGCTGTCGTCGCCCTCGTAGCCCAGGTCCATGCCCTGGGCCAGGGCGCGGGCGGCCCATTCGCGGGCCACCTCGCGGGCCAGGGCGGCCAGGTCGATGGACTGCATCTCCACGTTCGACTCAGATCGCGCCAGCTGCAGCAACTGGTGCACCAGGTGGGCGCTGCGCTGGGCGGCCGACAGCACTTTCTGCAGGCGGGCCTGCACTGCCGGTTCGTGACTTTCGTGCAAGGCCAGCTCGGTCTGGCCGATCAGGCCTGCGAGCGGGGTGCGCAACTGGTGGGCGGCGTCGTTGAGAAAACGCTTTTCCTTTTGCTGACCGCGTGCCACCGTCTCCAGCAGCCGGTTGATGGTGCTGGCCAGCGAATGCACTTCCTGCGGGGCCGATGTCAGCTCGATCGGCAGCAGCGGTGTCGTGCCCGTGTGGGGCTGGGCGCCCGCGCGTTCGATCTGCGCCTCCAGGCGCTTGAGGGGCTGCAGGCCGCGCAGCACGCCGGCGTACACCACGGCGCTCAGGGCCAGACCCATCAGGCCCATGGGGAACACCATCTGCTCCAGCAGCTCCTGGGCAATGCGCTCGCGCACCGTGAGGCTCTGGGCCACCTGCACGCGCAGGCGCTGGCGGGTAGAGGCGGTGCCGTAGTCCACGTCCAGCAGGGCCACGCGCACGGGGCGGTCGTCCACGCGCGCGTGGTACAGGTAGGGGTCGCCCACGCGCACATCGACGGGCGGCGGCGGCGGCAGCTGGGCGTTGCCCAGCAGAAAGCGCCCGGGTGGGGACGACACCATGTAGGTAATGCGGTCGGCCGGGTCCTGCTCCAGGATGTCCTGCGCGGCCTTCGGAAAGTCCACCAGCAGCCCGTCGCCAATCGGCTTGATCTGCCGCGCCAGCGCCCGCACCGACTGCGTCAGCGTCTGGTCAATCCCCTTCTCGCCGTTCTGCAGCGCAATCCGCCACGCCAGAAACCCGCCGGACAGCCACAACACCAGTTGCGGTAGCAGCAGCCACAGCAGCAGCTTGCGTTGAAGAGAAACCCCAGGGACGTGGCGCATGTATCAGCAGTCAAAAATGAGCGGCGCTGGGTTAAAAACTGGCGCGGCCCATGCGAGGGCCGCCGCGCAAGGGCCGCCCCGCCGCGCTGGCGGCGTCCCCCTTCCCGCAGTGCGCAGCGCTGCGAGAGAAGGGGGAAGCGGCGCAGCCGCTCAGGGGGATGGTCACGGTCTATTCAGCATGTACCCCAGCCCCCGGATATTGCGGATGTTCAGGGGCGAGGCGTCCAGCTTCTTGCGCAGGCGGTGCACATACACCTCCAGCGCATTCGAGGCCAATGGCGCTGCGGCCTGGCCGGGTTCGGTGGGGCTGGCGCGCCAGGCGGCCAGCACGTCGTCGCGCGTGACCACCTCGCCCACACGGTGGGCCAGCAGGGCCAGCAGTTCCCACTCGCGCTGGGTCAGGTCCAGCGGGTCGCCGTTCAGCGCGGCGGCCTGGCCCGCGTGGTCCAGCACCAGCGGGCCCAGGGTGGTGAGCTGCGGGCCCTGGGTGCTGCTGGCCTGGGTAAATGCAGGCTGGCGCGCGCGGCGCAGCATGGCCTGCAGGCGGGCCTGCAGCTCCTGCATGTTGAAGGGCTTGGTGAGGTAGTCGTCGGCCCCGGCGTTGAGGCCCTGCACGCGGTCTTCCACGCCGTCGCGGGCGGTGAGGATCAGCACGGGCAGGCCCGCAATGTGAGCGCGCGCCCAGGTCAGCAGCTCAATGCCATCGGCGCCCGGCAGGCCCAGGTCCAGGATGATCCCGTCCACTGCCTGCATCTGCAAAAGCGCCATGGCCTGCGGCACGCTGCTGGCGGTGCAGACGCTGTAATCGAGTTGCTTGAGTTGGCCGGAAAGTGCGTCGAGCAAGAGGGCGTCGTCTTCGACAATGAGTAGCGTGGCCATGGATTGAGCATATCAAAGGGCCCCGCAGCCAAGTCTTTGTGGCCCGGCTGCGACTCTCAGGGAAAGCCCTGAGAATTAAATTAATTATTGTAATTAAAGTACCGACTGCGCTGAACAGCACCGAATTGCGGCGCACCAAACGGATTCAAACATCGAGGAGACACGGGTATGTGGAAGATGACAAAAATCGCCGCAGTGGCGGTGGGCCTGGCGGCAGCGATGTCGGCCAGCGCAGGGGAGGTCGAGGTCCTGCACTACTGGACTTCGGGCGGCGAGGCCAAGTCGGTGGCCGAACTCAAGAAGATCATGCAGGGCAAGGGCCACACCTGGCGCGACTTTGCCGTGGCCGGTGGTGGTGGCGACAGCGCCATGACGGTGCTGAAAAGCCGCGTGATCTCGGGCAACCCCCCTTCGGCCGCGCAGACCAAGGGCCCTGCCATCCAGGAATGGGCGTCGGAAGGCGTGCTGGCCAACATGGACACACTGGCCAAGGCCGAGAAGTGGGACGAGCTGCTGCCCAAGGTGGTCGCCGATGTGATGAAGTACAAGGGCGCCTACGTGGCCGCCCCCGTCAATGTGCACCGCGTCAACTGGATGTGGGGCAGCTCCGAGGCCCTGAAGAAGGCTGGAGTGGCCGCCATGCCCAAGACCTGGGACGAGTTCTTCGCCGCCGCCGACAAGCTCAAGGCTGCGGGTCTGATCCCTGTGGCCCATGGCGGCCAGAACTGGCAGGACTTCACCACGTTTGAGTCCGTGGTGCTCGGCGTGGGTGGACCCAAGTTCTATCAGGACGCGCTCGTCAAGCTCGACAACTCTGCGCTCACCAGCGACAACATGAAGAAGTCGCTCGAGACCTTCCGCCGCATCAAGGGCTACACCGACCCCGGCGCGCCGGGCCGCGACTGGAATCTGGCCACGGCCATGCTGATCCAGGGCAAGGCGGGCTTTCAGCTGATGGGTGACTGGGCCAAAGGCGAGTTCCTGGCGGCAGGCAAGGCGCCGGGCAAGGACTTCCTGTGCTCCGCTGCCCCGGGCTCGGCCAACGCGTTCACCTTCAACGTCGATTCGTTCATCCTGTTCAAGCTCAAGGACGCAGCCGCACAGAAGGCGCAGAGCGACCTGGCCAGCTCCATCATGAGCCCGGCCTTCCAGGAAGTGTTCAACCTGAACAAGGGTTCCATCCCCGTGCGTGCGGGCCAGCCGATGGACAAGTTCGACGACTGCGCCAAGGCCTCGGCCAAGGACTTTGTGGACACCGCCAAGAGCGGCGGCCTGGTGCCCAGCGCGGCCCACGGCATGGCGATTGCCCCGGCCACCGAAGGCGCCATCAAGGACGTGGTCAGCCAGTTCTGGAACGACGACAAGGTCAGCGTCGCCGATGCCATGAAGAAGATCGCGGCCGCCGCGAAAACCAAGTAAGCCGTGCAAGACACACGCGCACACACGCACTAAAACCAACCCCAGAGGGATCCCATCATGAAGACAAGAAACCGCCTCACGGCGGTGGCTTTGGCCGCCGCATGCGCGAATGGCGCCTTTGCTATGGACGTAGCAGGCTTTGAGTTCAACGGCTACTCGCGCGGTGGCCCGGTGTTCAACCACTCCGACGGCGTCAAGGGCAACCTGTCGCTCGGCGGCGAGCTGCAGAAGTTCCGCCTGGGCAACGAGGGCGACAACGGCATCGAAGTCAACTTTGCGCGCACCTTCGAAGCCGGTGGCGTGAAGTGGAAGGTGAACTACATGCCCGCCAAGTGGGGCAGTGGCGACATCAGCACCGAGCAGGCGTTTGTGGAAATGAGCGGCTTCTCGTTCGCCCCCGAAGCCAAGTTCTGGGCCGGCCAGCGCCGCCTGCGCATCCAGGATGTGCACATCGTTGACTACTTTCTGCTGAACTACGGCGACAACATCGGCGCTGGTGTGACGGATGTGCCCGTGGGCGGCATGAAGCTGGGTGTGGGTGTGTTCACCGGCGACAAGTTCGACGGCGGCCTGCCCAACAATGTGAAGGCGCACCGCATCAACGCCGACCTGTCCGAGATCAACACCAACCCCGGCGGCAAGCTGCGGGTGCTGCTCACGGCCGTGGGCGGCAAGGGCCAGGTCAACGGTGGTTCGGGCTCGGGCATCTCCTTCATGCACACGCAAAAGGAATTCCT
>OGCL01002167.1_pt1 | contig 14339 bp, 3 predicted proteins | sample 1570041 | NCBI WGS metagenome assembly OGCL01 (sample SAMN06266162, study PRJEB24511) | hot springs metagenome | isolation source: Hot spring water | place: South Africa: Limpopo | collected 2015-06-22 | reverse complement strand
TCGACCGCGCCGGCTGGAAATGATCATCTAGTCGCTTCTCCTTGTTATGTCAGCCCCGCCAGGTGCGGGGCTTTTTTCAAAGGGGCAAGCACGACGTTACCGTGAAAGTCGCGACAGCGACAGACGACCCCCTCCTCTCGGAGCGAGGGGCTGGGGGATACGGATCGTTCATGGCCTTCCCCATATCTTCCATCAATAGGTGGGAAAGCGATCCATCTGTCTACAGCTTGCCGATCAGATTCACGAACCAGCCATGAGATCGATAGGAGAGATCAGTCAGATCATCAGAGAAATCGGTGAAGTTGTAACCCACACCAATCTTGAAGTGCCGGCCTAGATGTCGGTACACAGCCAGCAAGGCCCCTGACCTGGCATCCTTCGCTTCCTTGGCCTTCAGATAGCGGAGCTCGGTCACCAGGTCCCATTCGTGCACCCAGTGCCAGTCGGCACGCAGGATGGCCAGCCAGGCAGTGGAGTCGAACCACTGCGCACCCGCCTTGGAATCCTTCAATTCGCCGTGACGCACGCCGAGCTTGCCACCGACCGAGACCCATGGCCTGAGATCGTAGATGGTGTCCACCGAGAGCACGTGGCTGCGTTGCGCATAGTCTAGGCTGGCACCCGCACGGTTCACCTGCCCCGGGGAGGGCAGGTTGTAGAGATAGGTGTATTTGAACAGGGTATTCCAACGGTCATTGGCTACAGGCCTCCAGGCATAACCCGCCACCACCTCCAGATAGTCGGCGTCCGGCAGGGCGCCAAGGCCACCATCTGAGAGGGAGGCGTTGAGCCGACCCAGGAAACGCCAGTCGGGGTTGACCTGGTAGCCCAGGTTGTTGCGGATAAGCCAGGTCTTGCGCCGGGTGCTGCCCTGCTCATGCCGGTATTCGAGCGCGCCGGCGTAGCGGGTTGGACCCTCGCGATAGCCCAGGGACAGGCCAATGGCGCGCCGGCGCAGGTCACCGTTCAGGGGATCGGCGAGATCTCCTGCCTCGAATTTGGCGCCGTAGGTCCATCGGTCGTTGGGCGCATAATCCAAGCCAAAGGCATGGGTCAGACCCGCGGGGCCGTCGCCATGCTGGTAGCGCTCCTCGGCATAGACCGAGAGAGCGTCACTGAATCGGCTTTTGGCGCCGGCGGTGAACAGCCCTGCCCGGCCGCGATGGCCGTTGTCGGTCCGATCTGGGGTCAGTGTGTAACTGCCATAGAGGCTGCTGCGGTCATCAACCTGCCAGTCCGCCGACACACGCGCACCTAAGCCGCCATCGCCCTGGGAGATCTCCCCACCCAGTTTCAGGCGGTCATGCACCCGGCGCTCGCCGCCGATGCCCATCCGGTCGTTGCTGCGCCGGTTACCGCTGGTTTTCAGGGTGCCCTGCACATAGCCGTAGACACTCCAGTCGGCGCGCTCGCCGGCATTGCTGAGGGGGGTGTAGTCCAGTCGGGCGACCGCGTCCAACCGACGCCCATTGCTGGATAGGCTGGGACTAGCGTTGGGCACCAGGGTGTCCAGCTCATCAGCACGCAGACCCAGACCCAGGGTGTAGCGTTCGTTCAGGCGATGGCGCGTGTTGGCCTCGGCGGCGCGGGCAGTCTGGCTCGTACCCTCCTTTTTGTCCAGCTTGAGCAATAATTCGGTGGACTCGGTCGCCTGCCAGTTGAGGCTCGCCCCCTGCTGGGTAACCGCCTCAGCGGTGAGTTGGCCCGGGCCGGTGAAGCCGGCCTCCCTATCCTGCCAGTAGAGGGTCGCCTTGCCCTTGGCGCTGCCCACCTCGGCCAGATCGAGCGCCGCCTCGACCCGGCGCGCATCGGCCCGGCTGCCGCTGCCGCCGCCCGGCATGGCGGTGAAGCTCATGCCCCCGTCCAGGGAGGTCCAAGCCCCGCTGCCCGCCCCTTTCGAGCGGGCACCTTCCACCTTCAGGTAGGTGCCGGGCTTGTAGCGCAAGGTGGCGTCGAGGCCGTGCAGGCGTTGGCGTTGTGCCTGCTCGTTCTGGCGAAAGCCGCTCGCCCCCAATTGCAGGTGATCGTTCACCCAGCCGCTCACGCGCGCGCCCAGTACCAAGTCCTCGGCAGCGGTCAGGCCGGGGGCGTACTCGTAGGTGACCACGAGATACTGGGGATGGCCACTGATATTGCCGCTGGCCACCAGGGTGCCGGCCGGGGCGGTGGAGGACAACGGCTCGCGCAACAGGATGCGGCCCTGGATGGCGTTGAGTTCGTAATCCTGCACCGGAACCAGGCTGCGTTTGGTCAAAACCAGACCGGTGTCCTTGTCGCGCGTCTCCACCCACACCCGCTCCGAACCGCGGGTGATGTCCTGTTGCCGCAGCCAATAGAGGCTGCCGCCGGTGCCGCGAAATTCCTCGCGCGACTGCAGTGTGCCCGGTTCGGCCGCGAACACCTCGGCGCGTGTGCGCCGCTCGCCCAAGGCGGTGGTCGCATCGCTGACATAGCGGGCGCGACCGCCGTAGAGGGCGCGGTTGAAGTTGGTGAACTCGGTACCGGCCAGAGTCGTCTGGAAGCTGCCCCACATGGCCTGTGTGCTGTCCGGCCCCTGACCCCGCTCTATGCGCACAAAAAACTTGCCCTGAGTGGGGGCATCCTCGACGGTGGTGGAATCGTCACCATAGACCGGGTAGTAGCGATCCGGATCCAGACGGCGCAGCAGGTAGCGCGGGTCCTTGGCGCTGAAATGGGTGAAGAGGTCTTTCAGCGGCTGCTCGCGGGTGTCGGCGCTGGCGGTGAGCAGCCATTCCCCCTTGATCTTGCCCTTGAGGTAGAAGGCGAGACGCCCGTCCACATAGACCTGGTTGTCGAACTGGTCGCTGGCGTCCGCCGCAACCAGCTTGGCCGGTCCGCTGGTGGCGTTGCGCCCGACGGTGAGGTCGGCGATGGCCAGGTAGAACCAGTCGTCCACAGCAATGGACAGATTGCGACGATAGGCGCGCCTCAGTTCGCCCCCCTCGCCTTCCACCCGCACCTCCACTACATGCGGGCCGTTGGGGAGTATCTGGCGGGCGGCGAAACGCCCGTTGGCATCGACCGGCACTTCGGCGCCCAGGAAGATCACCCGCTCGCCCGGGCGGATGCCGTCGCCGTTGACGGTGACCGCGCCCCCGCGCAGCGGGATGTTGCGGAGGGCAAGGCTGTTCTCGCCGTAGCCGGCGAGGCGCTCGCGTTCACGCCGGTCGGCATCGGCCGGCGGATTAGGCCGCTCGGCGATGCCGAGGCGTTTCGGGCGGGTCTCGTCGAAACGGCCCTGGCGGTCATAGACCCTGAGCACATAGTCCACGGCCTCGATGCTCGCATCCTGCGGTGTCCAGCGCGCAAACCCGCCCAGGTTCACCGGCAGGACAACCAGTGGCTTGCCCTGTGGGCTGGCGCCCGCGTGGAAGATGCGGATTTCGGCACGGTCGATGAATGCGACATAGTTGGCATAGGCGTGGAATTCCACCGGCTGGCCGCGTGCGATGGCATTCGGCCAGGCATGCGCATTGAGCACCGGCGTCTGGTCCAGCGGGTCATAACGCAGCTGCAGCTCGCCAGCTTCCAGGGCAAGATCGGTACAGCGCTGCAAGTCCGGGTCGATCACCCCGATAGCCTCCTGCGGCACCCCGTCGATACTGATGCGGAACGGGGCCTCAGTGTCCGCCAGACGGCTGGCCAGCACGGCCTGACAATCCCGCGGCGGCGACGGCCGCACCGGCGGGGCGGCGGCAACCTGCGGCAGCACGGCCGGTGGCAGATCCACCCATTCCTCCCGTTGCGTCACCTGGCTCACCAGGTAGCGGGCGGTGATCTCGATCCGCCTGTTCTTCGCCATGCCCTCCGGTGTGGCGTTATCGGCCACCGGCTGGTCCGGGCCCTTGGAATCGATCGCGACGCGCTCGGCCGGCAGTCCCAGACGGGCGGCTAGGTAGTCCGCAGTTGCCCGCGCCCGCGCGAGGCCGAGGCCGTAGTTGTCGCCGTAGCGATCACGGATGCGTACCGAAAGGCGCTGGGGATCGGTGTGCCCCACCACCGTGAGTTCGAGTTGCTCGCGACCGGAGAGGGCCGCAGCCAGGGCATCCAGGTTCTGACGCATGCGTTCGGTGAGCTCGGCACTACCGGAGGCGAACAGGGGCTCGCTCTGGTTGGCCGTCGCCAGCTCCTTGCGTACCTCCTGCACCCGACGCAGCTCCCGCCTGGCGGGGGGCGCGGCGGGTTCCGGAGCGACGCCTTGGGGTACACTCGGGCTCTGGTCGACTGTGGGCGCATCGGAGAGGACGAAGGTCTGGATGCCGATTTCCCGCTCGGCATTCATGCCCGGCGCTGCGCGCACGCCCAGACTCGCCCCCCGGTCGATACGCTTGCCGTGCACACTGCTGCAGGCGTTGTCCTGATCCCGGCAGGGTACGCAGGCCGCGTCGGTCTGACAATGGCGGGGCGGGTCGGCGACGGCGGCTTGCGCAGCACCGGCGAGCAAGGCCGCTTCCAGGGCCAATAGCAGGAGTTTCTTTTTCATGGCGGGGACTTGCGCTGGTCTCATTTCGCGCCTCCCTTGCCTGGGGCGACTCGCTCGAAGATCTCTTCCTCGAACTGCAGGCTGTAGCAGCAGCCCAGGTCTTTCCAGAGCCGCTCCAGTTCGGCGCGCACGGCGGCGAGCCGCTCGCGGATGGCCGCCTCGGTCTCGGCAGGGGCCTTGCGCCAGGCCAGACGCACCACCGAGGGTCGCTCGCGCAGCGTGGCGGTGAGTTTCTCGAGGGCGACCTTAAGCTGCGGCCCCGGTTTCCCTGCCGCGAACGCGGCCTCGGCGAGCTCAAGGCGCACCACGCGGTGGATGCTGGCGCCGAAATTGAGCTTGACCAGTTTGCCGCGGGTCAGGCGCACCTCACGCGGGTTCTCCGTGGTCAGCCGGTAGCCGGAAGGCAGCGTGCGCTCGTCTAACTTCATGATGAAGTTGGATCCGCGCTGCGCCTGGGGGATGTCGGCGCAAGCCACATGGAACCGGCCTTGAGCGTCCGTGGTCACCAAGAGGCCGCGGGCCGTGGCGATGCGCACGTTGGGTATCCCCGGTTCGCCTTCATCCTGGTAACCGTTGGCGTTTTTGTCGTCGAAGACCTTGCCGATCAGGTCGGAGCAGTCGAAGGTGGGATCGGGCACGATGCGCACCGTGGCGGTGGCGGTGTTGGATACCTGGGTGTTGGCCAGGTTGTTCATGGCCCAGGTGCTGTTGGTGTACTCCTCCTCGCCCACTCCGGCGCCAACCATCAACAGCAGCTTGATGGTGCGGGTCTGGCCCGGCGCGAAGCTCAATCCCGGCCAGGTGAGCCGGCGGCCGTTCACGCTGGGCTCCACCGCAACCCCGTCCAGACGGGCGCTGCCGGTCTTGTATTTGAAGCCGGGCGGCATGAGGTCCAGGATGTCGATGTTGCCGAGCGGCGCCTCCAGGATGTTGCGCGCCGTCAGGGTATACGGCACAAGGTCCCCCTTGCTGACATTAACCATCGGCGTGGTCTTGGTCATGAAGATGGCAACGCTCGGGGACCGTATGGGATCCAGAGGGATGTGGTTGTTCACCACATCGCTGGAACTGGTGTCCCGCCATCCGGTCAGGGTGAGCGCGAAGCTCGTGTACCAAGTCGTCGGCTGGGCTCCGGTGGGCGGTCCAGCCTGGGCCTGGATAGCATCCAGCCCGCCCGTGCTCGGCGTGTACGGTCCGGGCGACGGGGGGATGAGGACGGAGTTCGGCGGCAGATAACCGGCTGGCTGGACCACCTGCAGGGTGTAAATAGCTGTACCGGGGCAATCGTCCGGGTGCGGATTGAGAAGCAGGAACTGATATTCACCGCTGGCGCCGGTGGTCTGGGTGTTGACCCCGCCTACCAGACAATGCCTCGGTACCGGCGAGCCGCCACTGAGCAAGGTCACGCTTGCCCCCGCCAGAGGTAGCCGCGTCACGGCGTCGTATACTACCCCAGACGGGTCCAAAGGCAGACTCTGCTCGACGATGTTATCGCCGGCCAACAGGGTGAGGCCGGAGAGGGTGCCGTCGCTGAAGCTGGCACCGGCCGGATTACCGACATTGCTGCCAGTATTGGCGAAACCGCCCGTATCCCGGATGCCGGGTGTGGGGGAGATGCCCCTTTCATTCGGTATGGGTTGGCCCCAGAGGCGGCCGTTAGGGTCACGGAAGCGGATGCTGTAGCCGCTGCCCGGGTCCACGGCGGAAAACGCGTAGTTGCCATTGCCATCGGTCGTCGTATTGCTCACCAGCACGCCACCGCGCAGCAGCTCCACTGTCCAGCCCGGCACGCCGGGCTCGTCTGCATCGCGGACGCGATCGTGATCCCGGTCACGCCAGATACCGCCGCTCAGCCTTGCAGGCGCCACGATGGGGGTGTCGTCGCTGGCGCTATTGTTGCCATCGAAGCCCGGCGGCTCGCCGCCGCCGACGACGCTAGCCACATTGGTGAGGATCTGCCCGGCCAGACCTGTCCCCACGGCCACTTTCAGGGTGATGGGGCGGCCTACACTGCCGGCCGGGATGACGGCGTTGCTGGAGCAGGCGACAGTCTGGCCGCTGATGCTGCAGCTCCAGCCGACGCCGCTGGCGGCGGTGGGCGTGATGCCCGACGGCAGGGTATCGATCAGGGTAATCGTGCCGCTGCTGTCCGCGCTGCCAATGTTGGCCGGGGTGAGTGTGTAGGTGCCGGTGCTCGCACCCGCGCCAAAGCTGGCCGGGCTGTGTCTCTTGTACAGGGTGAGATCGGGCGTCAGAACCGGTCTTTCGGCGAAGTTATAGCCCGCCGCCGTCAGGTTGGGGCCGGTGAGGACGATGCCGGTAATTCTGCTTGGGGTGGTGGCCGGGTCGCTGGCCGTGCCCCCTAATCCGCCAGGCATGGTCCTGCCATTGACAGTGCCGGTCGGCTGGTTGGGCTGGGTGACGAAGTAGGTGCCTGCCACCAAGCCAGTGAAGGCATAGCTGCCGTCCGCAGCCGTGGTGACGGACTGGTTTACGGCATTGCCGTTGACGTCGGTGCCGCTCAACTGGATAGTCTGGCCGCTGATGCCGTGGTCCGACCCGTTCAGCTCACCGTCGTTGTTGTAATCCACGAACACGCGGCCGGTCACGCTCCGGGTGGCGGGAAGCATGGCGAAGTTGTTGCCGCTCGCGGCGGTGTTGGGGGGCAGGACAATCCCTGTGATGGCACTCGGGACGGTGCCGGCAGGCGTGGGCGTTCCCGCCGTGCCGCCGTTGCCCACCGCGCCGGCGGTGGTGATGCCGTTCCTGGTGCCGGCGGGCTGGGTCGGCTGGGTGAGGGTGTAGGTACCGGGCAGTAGCCCGCTGAAGACGTAGCTGCCATTCGCGGCCGTGGTGGTGGTGAGGTTCACCGGGTTGCCCTGGTAGTCGGTGCCGGTGAGCGTGATGGTTACGCTACCGATGCCGCTTTCGGCGCCGTCCATCACACCGTTGTTGTTTTGGTCCATGAACACCGTGCCGGCGAGGCTCGAGGGCACGATCTCGGCAAAATTGTTGTTCTCCGAACCGCTGACGTCGCCGCTGGCATTGGCCCCGAGCACAATGCCGGCAATGCGGCTTGAGCTGGCGGTGGGGTTGCTGGCCGTGCCCGGCGTGCCGCCGCTGCCCCCGACGGAGACGATGCTACCGGCGGTGGTAGCCCCGTTGACCGTGCCCGCAGGCTGCCCCGGCTGACAAACGGTGTAGGTGCCGGCGGCCAGACCACTGAAGAGATAATCGCCATTTCCGTCAGTGTTGACGCTGGCGATGGGTGCGCCGCTGCAGTCACTGCCGCTATATAGCTGGATGCTCACCCCGGCGATGGGGGTGTCGGTGCCGGGCTGGAAGGTGCCGTTGGGGGTGACATTGTTGTCGCGGAACACCTTGCCGGAGATGTAGCCCTGGGTGCTCACCGTCAGCGAGGCATTGGCCGCTGTCGGACTGTTGCCCGCCGAGGTCTGCAGTGCCCCGACCGGGAGGTTGTTGTGATGGGTACCCGGCGTCGATCCGGTCACATTCACCTCGATGCTGCAGCCGCCGGCCGGGATCGTGGCGCCGCTGGCTAAGCTGACGCTGCCGCTGCCGGCAACGGCGGTAACCGTGCCGGTACAGGTGCTGGACACACCCGGCGTCGCAGCCACGACGATGTTGCCCGGCACCGTGGGCAGGTTGTCGGTTAACGCAGCGGTCAGGCTGATAGAAGATGTGTTGGCATTGTGGAGGAAAATGCTCAGTCGGGACGTGCCGCCGGGAGGGATGACCGCGGGGCTGAACTGTTTGCTGAGACCGGGCGGCGTGGAGACCACCAGCTGTGCCGAGGTGGCCCCTTCATTGCTGACCCCCTCATTGCTGGCGACCGCTCCGGCAGGAAGCTGGTTGGTGTAGGTGCCGGGGATGTTGGACAATACGTCCACGGTCACGGTACAGGCCGAGTTGGCGGCAAGCTGGGCGCCGGTGAGCTTGATCTGGGTGGCGGATGCCGGCGCCTGCAGCAGTGCACCGCCGCAGGTCGTGTTGGCGTTGGGGGTCGGGGCCACTACCAGGCCGGCGGGCAGATCGTCCGTGAAGGCGATGCCGGTCAAGGCCGCGTTGTTTGGGTTTAGGAGGCGGATCGTCAGCGTGCGAACCTGACCCGGGTTGGCGAAGGCGCTGCCGTTGGTAAAGCCCGAACCGCTTTGGATGGTTGCATCCAGGGTCCGGCCATGGATGGCCTTCTGCACCGACAAGGGCAACCTGGCCCGTAAGGTGTCGGAGGCGGGCTGGGAATTGGTGGCGGGACTGCCGCCGATCTGGGCGCTCAAGCTGTTGGCGGGGATGATGTTGACATAATCACCCTGGGCGGTGGCCACGACGTCGATCTCCGCCCAGCAGGAAGCGGCCACCGCGCCCGAAGCCGCGGGCAGGCTGCCCCCGCTGACCTGCACCTGGCTTGCCGTCGGGGCAGACACACTGGCGCCGGCGCATGTGGTGACCGGGTTCGGACCGGCGGGCACGCTCACGCCGACCGGCAGGTTGTCGGTGACCGCCAGGTTGGTGGCGGGATGGGCGGTGGCGTTGTAGAACGTGATGCGCAGCCGCGCGCGCTCGCCGGGCCCGACCACGTTGGGGCTGAACTGTTTTGTGATGCCGATGTTGGCCTGGGTGGAGTGACTGGTCGTCGCCTGGTTGGCGTTGGTGAGACCCTGGTCCGTTCGCACGGCGCCGACGGGGATGATGTTGGTAATGCCGCCCACCCTGGTGGAGGTGACGTTCACTGTCACCGTGCAGCTCGCATTCGCGGCGAGGCTTACCCCGGATACGCCGACCGAGGTCGCGCCCGGACTGGCGCTTAACACGCCCCCAGGACAGGTGGTGGTCGCTCCCGGCGCGTGCGCGACCACCATGCCGTTGGGCAGAGCGCTGGCGGTTCCATCGACCGTGAAATGGTCCGTCAGCGCTAGACCCGTCACCGCCTGGCTGCCATTGGTGATAGTCAGTGTCAGTTGGCTCACCTGCCCTGGGAAGCTCAGCGTGCTGGGATTGGTGGTCTTGGCCACCGTCAGGCTGGTCGACGGCTGATGCACGAGGGTCGCGGAGACTGGGGTCTGGTTTCTCACGCCGCCGTTGGCAGTGATGTTGCCGACGGGGATGGTGTTGACCCAGTTTGCCGAGCCCGTGGCCACCACATCGAACAGCAGGTCGCAACTGCCCAGGCCGTGGATCTGGGCCCCGGACAGACTGACGCTGTTCGCTCCGGGTGTGGCCGTCACCGTCGTCGCACCGGCACAGGTCGTGTAGGCATTGGCCGGGTTGGCGACCACCATCCCGGCGGGCAGCGGATCGGTGAGCGCCACGCCGGTCAGGGTGGGGGCGGCGCTGTTGGCAAGCCGTATGGTGACCCTACTGCGACCGCCCGAGGACACCGCTGCCGGGCTGAAGAACTTGCTGGCGGACAGGGAAGAGGTGTAGGTGAGCGTTGCCGTGTTGGACGTAACGTTGATCGTATTGGTGCTGCCGTTAGCGCGCGTGTGCGTGGCGGTAGCCGTGGCCGTGTTGGGGTAGGTGCCTGCCCCCCCCACTACGTCCACCTCGACCGTACAGCTGCCGGCCGCGCCCGTGCCTCCGGCCGCGCGCGCGGGGACCGTGCCGCCGTTGAGCGATAGTGAGGTGGAGCCGGGCACGGCCGTGATCGTCGGGCTGCCGCAGGTGCTGGCGGCATTGGCCGGGTTGGCGATCTGGAGCTGGTTGCCGCCGGAGGTGGGCAGCGTGTCGCTAATGGCCAGGTTGGTGAGCGGATTGGCTGACAGGTTGGAGAGCGTCAACGTCATGCGCGTCACAGTCCCCTCGGGACGCGTCGTGGGGGCCGCGAAGGCCTTGGTCACGCCCCAGGTCCACGGGCTGACGTTGCCCGTGATGCTGGCGAGGCTGCCATTGCACACTGGACCGCCACCCGGATTATAACAGGCGTCGCCGGGATGGATTCGGTTGGCGAAATTGTAATTCGGAGCAGCAGCGGGGAAAGCCATGACCCAGAAAGTGATGGCGCAGCTCGACGGGCTGGTGCTGCTCACGCGGGCGGGGATGGTGCCGATGGTGAAACTCAGGTTGGTGTCTCCGGTGGTATTGGCGGTGGTCAGTCCGCTGCAGCCAGCGCCCGACAGGCTCGGGGTGTAATTGTTGGCGCCGATCACCCCGGTGAGATAGGTTTGACCGTTGGTCAGGGTGTCGTTGACGGTGACGTTGTTCAATGCGGCAGCCGACCAGTTCTGCACCGTGACCTGGTAGCGAACCGGCTCGCCGGGGGCGGGGTTCGTGTGGCTAATCGACTTGGTGACGTGGAAGGTCTCGTATACGGTCACCGAAGCCGAAGTCGCCTGGCTGACGATGTCCAGATTGCCCACATTCACCGCACCGGCGGGCAGACTGTTGGTGTAGGAGCGGGGAGTGTTCGGGGTTTGCACCGTGCCGGTAAAGGGGATGCTCAAGGTGCAGAAGCTGCCGGCCGGTATGCTGCCGCCCGTCAGGGTCACGCCATCACCGCCTGAGACCACGCTTGCCGTTCCGCCGCTGCAGGTCGTCGCAACCGAGCTGGCCACCAGGCCGAAGCCCGTGCCGACAATGCCGTCGATTGGACTGTCGGTGAAGCTATTGATGGTAAGCGGCGTATTGCCGTCGTTGAAGAAAGTGATCGTGAAGGTGTTCGTCGTGCCAGTGGCCATGCTGTTGGCGGCCACGCTCTTGGTTACCCGCAGCGGCGAGCGGACGGTGATCGGCGCAGTGGCGTTCGCGGCGGCCGGAATGCCAATGTCGTTCGTGAACTGGCTGCTGGCGTTGATGGTGTTGTTCTGGGCGCCGGTGCTGTAGGCACCGTTGGTGTGGTTGGCCACCACCTGCACGGTCAGGGTGCACCGACCGTTGGTGGTGCCAACCCGGGCCGGCAGGGTGCCTGTAGCGCCGATGCTCGTCGAGCCGGCTGCCGGTGAGAAGCTGGGAGCCGCGCCGCCGTTGTTGCAGCTGGCCGTGGCGTTGGGGGGGGCAGCCACCCGGATGATGCCCAGGCCACCCAATTGCGGGAAGACGTCTGTAACGCTGAAGCCGGAGATGGGCACCGGGTTGGGGTTGGTCAGGGTGATGGTCAGGGTGGTGGGGCTCCCTCCCAGCACCAATGTGCTGGCACCGAAAGACTTGGCGATCGTGGGTCGGGTTAGGGCGTTGACATTGACGCTCTGGCTCACCGCTCCGCTGTTGGCCACGGCGGCGCCGTCATTGCCGGTGGCGGCGCCGTTGGCGATGGTGTAGGTGTAGCTGGCAGTGTTGCCGGTGGAGGTGCCGGCGGTCACCGGGATGTCGATGGTGCAAGTACCGTCGACGCTGCCAGCGCGGGCCGGGATCACCCCGCCGGAGAGGCTGATGGCCTGGGCGCCGATTGTGGCGGTGAGAGTGCCGCTACCCGGGCTGGTCGAACTGGTGGCAGGGTTGAAACAGGTATAGGACGTCGGCCCTGCGACCCTGAGCCCATTGGGCAGGGTGCCGGGCAGGCTATTGGCGAAGGCGACGTTGTTGATAGGATTAGTCGCGTTGTCGTTAGACAACATGATGCGCAGGATGGTCGTCTGACCCGGGTAGATGCTGGTCGGGGAACCCGGGGCGATCGTGACCGAGGCCGCCAGGGCCGCCAGGGCCGGTGTCGCCTTCACGAGGCCCAGGGTGCAGACCAGGAGGAGAGAAAACAAACGTTGCATGGTGAGGCGACAGGGGCGATGGGCTGGGCTGAGCATGCTCGTGCGATCGGTTTGTTTTGCTGGGCAGACGGGCAACTAACGTCGGTTTTTTAACGATCTTGAGTGCTGGCCGCTGTGACCACGTTCACAGGCGGTCGCGACCGGATTATGGACACGCTGATTTATTCGCAAACAGTCTGACCGAAGTGAAGCGGTGTCTGGGAGAATCACGGCACTGCAAGTAGAAGGGCACATGACGATGCAAGCGAGCTTTTCCGAACCCGAGTACGCGGCCAAGAAGAAGGTCACAAGGCGCGATATTTCGACGCAAATTCGTGGACCAACTGTGGCGCATCGCGTTGCTGGTGGTGACTGTATACGGCTGGATTGACAAATGATTATCCGATAGGATGGTGTTACTACATCCTGTCGGTCTTGTGCTGATTCGTATGAAATATTTTCATTACAAAACCCTGAGTGGCATTGGCTTGGCGTATGTTTTATGTTTCGTCTGCTTGCTATTTTTTCTCGATCATGACTCGAAAGAATTTAGGGGCATGACCCTTGTTTTCGCCAGCATAGCATCCATGTTGTTCTCGTTTCTATTCATCGAGAGAGTTGCTTTAAAAATCAAGTTTCGCAACAAGGGGATGTTGTCTCATTATTGTGCCGTATTGCACGAAAAATTATATATCTTAATCGCGGTTTCGGGTGCTTTATTAACGGCTATTCTAAACAGATTCCTTGGGTGGTAAAGTACATGTCATTACACACAACTTCAACACCCCACGTAACATGCTGACTTTGCGTGAGCTACGGGGTTGGCTTCCTGGCGCGCAGGGGCGATGGCGAGCCGGGCGTGAAGACCATTGGGCTTGGCCTCCATCGCGTCATGGATTTCGCCGCGGGGATCAGGTTCGCAAGGGAGATTCATGCGCGGTGAGTTGTGTGTAATGGGATGGGTAAAGTAAGGGGCCCTGTAATGTATTCACTAATAGTTACGTTTTTGTATTGTTTTGTTGTTGGGATGGGGATAATTTTTATTAACAGTTTCTTTGATGAGCGCATAGTTATTAACATTGATTCAGTGCTCATCGCTGCATTATTCTCCGCAATTGGCACCATTGTTATCTCCATATTGCGAAAATACAATTTATGGTGAGCTTTTTGCAAGGCAACATGGGATAGACCACGGCTTTTCGGCGACAGACCTCTTGCCAGGTGCTGTTCGAGGCTTCGGACAAGCCGATGCAACCGGCGGCGTTGTCGCGGCAGGAGATGAGGGAGATGGAGGGGCGTTTTTATTTGTACCGATGGCGATTGGTGCAGGACTTAATGCTTTCAGTTATTACATTTTCGCACCATCCAGTCAACGTTCGCTGACAGGGCGGGCGATCGCTGTGGGTTCTGGAGCGTTCGTTGGCGGCGTAGGTGCTCTTGGCGCTCGATTCATCAGTAGCAATTATGGGACCCTCACGGGAGGGTCCTTTGCACTTACCGGATCGCGCATCGCCAACAACTGGAGTAATTGGGGGGTGGTAGACGCTGGCAGGTAGTGGTGCCGCTGGCCTCTATCAATGAGGCCAGCAACTTGAAGCGGAGGGGATGGGTTGATGATGCCTCTTTACTATATGTTTCTCGACTTTCTTGTCTTTTACTTGGCGCTTTATTATTACTTTAGCGAACATGAGGCGATTCTAAACGGCAGATTTGGGTGGTCTCGGCTAACACTAAAGTTCATTTTTATTACAGGCTTCTTTACATTTTATAGCTCCATAAAGTGGCCCGATCGCCCGCCATTGTTAACTGCTTTAACATTCGCTTCATTACCGCTCGCGTTCGTGTTATATGATCGTTGGCGCGCGCGCTGATGGCGCATCCCGAACGATTGTATCGATAAGGACACGCTGATTTATTCGCAAACAGTCTGACTGAAGTGAAGCGGTGTCTGGGAGAATCACGGCACTACAAGTCGAAGGGCGCATGACGATGCAAGCGAGCTTTTCCGAACTCGAGTACGCGGCCAAGAAGAAGGTCACAAGGCGCGAGCGGTTTGTCGGCGAGATCGAAGCGATCACGCCGTGGGCGGCGCTGGTAGCCGAGATCGAGCCGTTCTACCCCAAGGGCGAGGGCCGGGG
>OGCL01002164.1_pt1 | contig 14348 bp, 11 predicted proteins | sample 1570041 | NCBI WGS metagenome assembly OGCL01 (sample SAMN06266162, study PRJEB24511) | hot springs metagenome | isolation source: Hot spring water | place: South Africa: Limpopo | collected 2015-06-22 | reverse complement strand
CAACCGTTTCCCATTCTCTAAAAGACCCGCATTCTAAATCTTTGGAACCTGACTGCCTCTCCCCTTCTCCTGCAATTGTGACACAGTCTCTTACCTCGAGGGGGTGGGGTGGGGAACATTTTCATCATTCGTGGGTGACGAACCCGTCATGTAAAATTTGTTTCGAGTTTCGATATTCGAATTTCGGATTTTTATACAACCCTCTCCATGAGGACAAGAATCATGGACCTAAGTGAGATCCTACAGAAACTTCCACATTCTTTTCCTTTTCGGATGGTCGATCGGATTATTGAGATCGAGCCCGGGAAGAGGGCAGTAGCCGTCAAAAATGTGAGCCTTGATGAGCCTTATTTTCAGGGGCATTTCCCCAAAGAGCCGGTCACGCCATGGGTTTTAATTCTTGAGGCATTGGCCCAGACCGGAGGGATTGCCTTCCACGCTTCCCTTGAAAGAGAGGGGGAAGGCGTCTCTTTTCTCGCAAGGATTGACGAGTTTCGAATCAAAAGGAAGGTGATTCCTGGCGATCAGGTCATCTTAGAAGCCAAAATTGAACACATCTTTTCAAATCTTGCTAAAGTCAGGGTTTGGGCTACCGTTAGAGAAGAGATCGTTGCTGAAGGCACGCTTGTCCTGGCAAAAAACTCTCCTCATATCCCTCTTCCTTTATAAAGGCCACCCAATGGGCAAACCGGTGTTTTTCTTCACACGGTTCACTTGCCATCAGAGGCCCCTGTTCGGGGGATCTGCTTCTGGCCCGGTGCGAAGCATCACCTCTATTGAGATCTGAGGAGCCGTCCCGTCAGGAGGACAAGATTTTTCTAAAGGGCTTACTTCTTAGGTCTCATCGGTTTTTCGCAGCAGATGATATCGCAGGTATCCACACACCCGCAGACCTCATCTACCGAAACCACCAACCCGCATACCGTACACTTGTATGCCTCTCCTTTCTTGATCCCTTTCTTGGAAACCTTCGTGACCGGTTTTTTCTGAGCCATCTTTTTATCTCCTTTCCATCTGGAATTTGGTGCTTAAATCCTGGAGGATGTATCTCTCTCTTATCTCCTCCAGCTCGAATCTCACACTCCCAACAGGAAGGTCCAGCTCGAGGATGATCGGAAGTTTTTCTCCGTTTGCCATATACCAGATTCGAATGATCCCCTCTTGGTCTCCAAAGGTGGAAAACGGGGTTACTGACTCCAGACAGACTGCTTCCATAGCTTTTTGTTGCTTAAAACTCAACTTCTCTATCTTTGAATGAAAGACCATATGCCGAAGTTTGACTCCATCGAAAATAGACATCGGGATATCCTGCCCCGGACGAATCTCTTCCTTCAGATAGTACCTTGCAAATAATGAAAGGGGATCATAGGTCCCTGCTGAAATAGGGATCTCTCTCTTTTCGTTCTGATCTTCTTTTTCGACGGTCACCTTTTGACGGGCAAGATCAAAGGTGAGGGTTTGGTGATAATGCTTGTCTTTAATGAAAGGCCCTCCCTGATCGATCTGCTTAATGTATTGAACGGGCAAACAAGTTGCCACTTCTACCAGGGAGGTGAACCGGTTTTTCATCCGGAAGAGGAACTTTAGATTTGGAAGAGAGTCCACTTGTGCGTAAATCCGATAGAACGATTTGCCTTCTTCCCCTGAACGATGCTCGACATGGATAACGGTCCTGATGATGGGAGCGCCTAATTTTTTTGCTGTGTAGAGTAGCGCTTTACCCGTGCCGGGTTCTATCTTTGGAACTTGATGTTCGTTTCCATCCGCCGATAAGGCAAAGAGGAGGAAGATGGAAGTAAAGAGGAGGGTTTTTTTCTTCATGGTTTAAAGACCCTGGTCACCTGTGGAGGTTTCCTTTGTCACTGTTTAATTATCCCTTAAATTTTTAATTTGTCCAGAAAAATCTATTCCAATCCCGTGTATTGAGGATGACATTGAAGTCAATGGACCTTCCCCTGCTGTTTCTGAAATTGCCATGGCCCCATGTTTCCACAGCCTTAACCCATTCATGGCTTTGCTTCTATCCAGGCCTGCTCCATCAGGATTAGAGGGTTTAAGGTCTGCGACTGGCTTCAAAAAATGGCCGTAACCGAATGGCGTCGTCATTCTTTGGGGATGATGGCGACAGGCCTGACCCAGCCCGCACTTGCCTTTTTGATGTTGATGGGAAAGCAACAGACCGTAAATCCATGAGGTCTTCCAATGGCTGACAGGTTGGCCAACTTCTCCATGTGGCAGTATCCAATTTCAATCCCCGCAAAATGAGCCTCCCAGATGACCCTCGGGTCCCCAGTTTCTTTGAATTCTTTGGCAAGAAGAGGAAGAGGCCGATCCCAGCTCCAGGCGTCAATACCGACCACTCGCACCCCTTTTCCTGTGAGAAAGAGGGTGCTCTCCCGATCCATCCCAGCCCCTCGAATTAAATATTCCGGCGTACCCCATGCCACATCAGCTCCGGTCTGGATCAGAACGATGTCTAAGGGATGGATCTCATAGTTGATCCGTTCTAATTCCTTTTCTATGTCACCCACGGTAATTCGTGCGCCATCTGCCTTATGGCGAAAATCGAGAACCACCCCGTGGCTAAAACACCAATTCAGGGGAATCTGGTCAATTGTCAACGAAGGTTTTCCCCTGTCCATGGTCGGATGGTAATGGTAGGGCGCATCCAGGTGTGTTCCCGAATGGGTGGTCAGGGTCAGGGACTCTATGGCCCAACCCAGACCGCGGGGTAACTGGTCAGGGGTCACGCCCGGGAAGTGATCCTTCATCTGCTCAGCTCCCTGGAAGTGGTTGATGTAATCGATCTTCGGGATCATCTTTGGAGGATCACTCGGGAGACCTGATTCAATTGGCAGGCTTAAATCAACAAAGCGTTGGCAGCTCATATCCCCCCTCTTTTGTTATGAAATTGGAGTGACCTTGCCATTTTCAATCAATTCGTCACACAACAAAGAAATAGATACCGCATCCAAGCCAATAAGGCAATAGGAAAATGGAGGTGGTTGAAGGCATTGATAATTGAGTGATATGGGATATAATTAAATGACCGAAAAAATTCAGAAGGGAATATGTTCCCAAACAAGCCAAACAAGATGGATCGGCGGAAATTCATCAAAGGCCTTTCTGCAACCGTTCTGGGAGCGGCAACGGTTTCATGGAGGAAGGGTGTTTCTTTCGGAAAATCAGGGCAGGAACCGAAGGTTGAGCATAGAACGCTGGGAAAGACAGGTTTGAAGGTGAGCGCTGTCTCCATGGGGGTGATGAATTGCAGTGATCCGGCTGTACTTCAGCGGGCCTTTGATCTCGGCATCAATTTTTATGATACGGCAGACTGCTACATGGGGGGACGAAATGAGGAGCTGGTGGGAAAGACCTTTGAAGGGAAACGCCATCAGGTCCTTTTGCAGACCAAAGTTCATGACGGCGATGAGAAGAAGATGAGGGCCTCTGTGGAAAGAAGTCTTCGCAGGCTTCGGACCGACTATATCGATGTCCTTGTCTGGCATAATTTTCATCAGGTAGCAGAAGTCTCCAACCCGAAACTTTTCGAATTCATGACCAAGATGAAAAAAGAGGGAAAGGCACGGTTCACCGGTTTTTCATCCCACACCAACATGGTTTCCCTTTTACAAGAGGCATCGAGATCGAATCAGCATGATGTGGCGCTGGTCTCCTACAATTTTACCCATTCCAAGAGTTTGAAGGAGGCTATTGCCCTTGCTGCGAAGTCAGGGATAGGGATTGTGGCCATGAAGACACAGGCGGGTGGCTATAAGAAAGAGAAGATGGGAGGTCTCAATCCACATCAGGCCGCACTGAAGTATGTGCTGATGGATCAGAATGTTTCCTGTGCTGTTCCAGGAGTCACCACCGTCGAAGAGATTGAGGAGTGCGCTGCGGTTATGCAAACATTGCTTACGGATCAGAACATCCTTGAGTTGAAGAGATATCATAGCTTCCTTCAGGGAAGGACCTGTACCTTTTGCGGAGGATGCCGTGGAGAGTGTCCTCACGGGGTTGCCCATCAGGACCTCTTAAGGGCTGTCGTCTATCACGAGGGTTATGAAGCGGACCGACTCATCGAGGATCTTTCAAAGGAAAAGGCCCTGGTGCGAAATATCGGATACTGCTCCGATTGCCCCTTGTGCTCTGTGGTCTGCAGGAGGGGGCTTGATGTGAAGGCACAGATGATACGGGCGCAGTCATTCATCGCCCATCATAGGGCATGAATAGTCGGAGTGATATGAAAAGGATCTTCATTTTTATTTTCCTTCTTTTTTTGGCCTGGGTTAGACTATCTGAGGGGGCAACGTCACTCCAGTCTCTCGTGCCACAGAAAAATCTACCCGAAGGATGGAGTTTGGTGGATGGACCTAAGACCTACACGAAGAAGACGCTCTTTGAACGGATCAATGGCCAGGCTGAGCTTTTTTTTAAGTACGGTTTCCAGAAATCTGTCTTCGCCGTTTATCAGAACCGGAAGGAGAATCAGATGGAACTGGACATTTATGATATGGGAAGCGTACTTGATGCGTTTGGGATTTTTTCAAGATTTAGAAATGGCAATTGCCCGGCCGGCGTTGGGCTGGATTCTTATCTTGAAGACCGGTCTTGTCTTTTCTATCAGGGAAGGTATTTTGTCATGCTCCATGGTGCCGAACCAAATCCAGCACTTTTAAAAGACTGGTCTCTGCTCATTTCCAAAAAGATCCCCAACCCCTCCCCTCCACCTAAGGAATTAGGATTTTTCCCAACAGAAGGCCTCCTTCCGGGCTCAGTTCAGTATTTTCCGGATGGGCTCTTGGGACGCAAATTTTTAGGAAGAGGTTTTGAGGGGACCTATCAGGGACAGGAGCGGGCTAAGGAGCCTAAACTGATCATGGCCATGTTTAAGAATCCCCAGCAAGCAACCGAAGCGTTAAGGCAATTTCGAGACGGCCTGGCCAACCATGGAAAAGTATATCAATTTGAATCAAATACGTTATGGGGCCATGAGGATCAACGGGGAGAAATCTACCTGGTTCGGAAAGGGGCTTATCTTCTGGGGGCGATCGGTTTCAGGCAAGAAGAGACGAAAATACGTATGGCCGAATTTTGGAAGAACATTCAATAACCATCATCCTTGAATCAGATGGATGATTGATGAAGGGAAGGAACATCTAACCGCAGTCTGAATAGCCACAAAAACATTTCACACAACCTTCTTCAAAGATCAGGGGCCCCCCACACTCAGGACAAGCCCCCCGGAAGAATATTCTGCTAACCCCCTGAGATGAGGTTTTAGTCACCTGGCCCGGCGTCTGACTTTCTTCGAGAGGATACATACTGAAGGATTTTTCCTGGAGGCTCCCCTTTTGTGCCTTCATTTTTTGGAGGTGCCATTCGATCGCTTTGGCGATGGCATCTGAGCAGGAAAGCACTTTTCCATTCTGATGCCAGACCGGCATGTGGCAACTGATACCTTTCAACTGCCGGATAATGTCTTGCGGTTCAATGTTTGAGCGAAAGGCGAGAGACACGAGACGGCCGATGGCCTCAGATTGGGAAGCCGCACACCCGCCAGCCTTTCCGATCTGATTGAAGATTTCAAAAAGGTTCCCTTCTTCATCCTCGTTCACGGTCACATAGAGGTTCCCACAACCAGTTCGGATCTTCCAGGTGGACCCATGAATGACGTCACGTCGTGCCCGGGGCTTTTTTTCTATCTTTATCGCCTCTTCGATCGTTCCAGACCGCTCTCCCTGAGAAACGCTCAGCCCTTTATAGAGAACTTGTATTTCACGACTTCTGTCCCGGTAGATCGTGACCCCTTTGCAGCCTAATTGATAAGCCATATGATAAACCTCTGCGACATCCTGGGCGGTAGCATGATGGGGGAAGTTTACCGTTTTGGAGACAGCGTTGTCTGTATATTTCTGAAAGGCGGCTTGCATCCGGATATGATCCTTTGGAGAGATGTCATGGGCAGTCACGAAGAGATGTCTGAACTTTTCCGGAATTTCTTCCAAGTCCGAGATATGGCCTGTTTGGGAAATCTTTCTCATCAATTCTTCTGTGTAGAACCCTTCCTTCTTAGCGATCGCTTCGAAGAAGGGGTTGATCTCCAGAAGTTCCCTGCCATCCAGAACGTGGCGGACAAAGGCCAGTGCAAAAAGAGGTTCAATCCCAGAAGAGGTCCCTGCAATAATGGAGATGGTCCCGGTCGGAGCAATGGTTGTGATGGTGGCATTCCTCATGATATCCCAACGGTTCTTTAAAATACTGCCTTCGAAATTCGGGAAGGCTCCTCTTCTCAGGGCTAACTCCCGGGAGGCTTTTCTCCCTCTTTCCTGAATGAACCCCATGACCTTCTCCCCGATATCAAAAGCCTTTGGATGGTCGTAAGGAATTTCTAATTGGATCAGGAGGTCTGCAAATCCCATCACTCCCAGGCCGATCTTCCGGTTGGCTTTGGTCATGGCTTCAATCTGGGGAAGGGTATAACGGTTCATATCAATCACATTGTCAAGAAAATGGACGGCTTTTTCTATGACCCGTCCCAGTCTTTCCCAGTCGACCTCTCCGTTTTTGATCATGTGGGAGAGGTTGATCGAGCCGAGATTACAGGATTCATAGGGGAGAAGTGGTTGTTCGCCGCAGGGGTTGGTGCTTTCAATCAGACCCACCTGGGGAGTCGGATTGTCCTCATTGATCCGATCAATGAAGATGATTCCAGGATCTCCGTTCTTCCAGGCATAAAAGACGATCTTTTCAAAAACTTCCCTCGCATCGATCCATGAGACAATGGTCTGGGTTCTTGGGTTTCGGAGAGGATACTTCTCTCCTTTTTCAACCGCCTGCATGAATTGATTTGTAGCCGCTACAGAGATATTGAAATTGTTAAAACGGTGATCCTCATCCTTGCATTTGATAAAGTCGAGGATGTCCGGATGGTCCACCCGCAGGATGCCCATATTGGCTCCCCTCCGGGTTCCTCCCTGTTTGATCGCCTCTGTGGCATTATCAAAAACACTCATGAAAGAGACCGGACCACTCGAAACCCCCTTGGTCGACCCCACCACATCATTCTTCGGCCTGAGCCTGGAAAAAGCGAAACCGGTTCCCCCCCCACTCTTCTGAATAAGGGCCATCTGTTTGACGGCATCGAAGATTTCCTCCATCGAATCTCCAACCGGAAGTACAAAACAGGCCGAGAGCTGTTGAAGTTCCCTGCCGGCATTCATCAGGGTGGGGGAGTTGGGGAGGAAGTCAAGGGAAGCCATCAGATGATAAAACTCCGTTTCAGTTGAGGCGAGATCGCTGGAAGGGTCATAAATGCGGTCGGCCTGTGCAATATTTCTGGCAACGCGCCGGAAGAGATCTTCAGGACCTTCAACCACATTGCCTTGAATGTCCTTCAAAAGATACCGCTTCTGCAGAACGGCCATGGCGTTCTGTGTTAGGTGGATCCCTTCCATATTCCTCTCCCTCTACTATATTTATGAACCACTAAACAAGTTAACACAATATTTTGTGCTGTCAAGCGAAAAATTCCCCAAACCACATATTGGAGGACATATCCTTATCGGAATGAGAGCAAATGAATTGACATTCAGTAAAAAAAGGAATAGGATGGCTCATAAAATATTGGGATGGAAAAGGGGCAAGGGAAAAAGGTCAGGGAAGGAGGTGAATTGGAATCAATTTTAAAAATTTTTCTCTAAAGTAGGGGGAGAACTATGAAAAAAATAGGCGTGTTAGGTTGGATTCTGATTGGTTTTGTAGTGGGCATTATCGTAGGAGCAGTGGTAGGAAAACCTGCTGCCGAGCTCAGACCTCTGGGTACTGTTTTTATTAATCTCCTGAGGATGCTCATCGTTCCATTAATCTTTTCCACCCTGGCAGTGGGAGTTTCAAGTTTCACCGGTAAGAAGCTTGGCAGGATGTTTGGCAAGACCTATATCTTCTATTACTTTACAGGCGTTCTCGCCATGATTATTGCTCTCGTCATTGCAGGAGTGAGCGGAGCCGGAATTGGATTTCCTACAGGTGAGTTAAAGAAAGTAGAGGTAAAAGCCCCGCCCAAATTGATTGATGTAGGGCTTGCGATTATTCCAACGAATCCGATCGATTCCATGGCCAAAGGAGATGTGCTTCCAATTATCTTCTTTGCCGTGGTTCTCGGTATGGCCATGGCTGCCGCAGGAAAGCCAGCAGAACCCTTGAAAAACTTCCTGTCCGCTTTGGCAGAGACGATGTATAAATTGGTGGGATATGTACTCTGGTATGGTCCCATCGGTGTTTTTGCCCTAATGGCCTGGACGGTCGGAACCCACGGTATGTCGGTTTTGAAACCTTATGCCTATCTCATTTTCTTGGTCTATCTGGCCACAGCGATTCAGGTCTTTGTTGTCTATGCGGGTCTTCTCAGAATCTTTAAGATCAGACCCTATCATTATCTAAACAAGATCAAAGAGGCACCGATCTTTGCCTTCACCACCTGCAGTAGCTCTGCTACTCTTCCTGTCACCATGCGGGTGACAAAAGATGCCGGAGTAGGTGAAGGGACGACCAGTTTCGTGCTGCCGATGGGCGCTACCGTGAATATGGACGGAACTGGAATGTATCAAGCAGTGACCGCCGTCTTCCTTGCGAATGCCTTCGGGATTTCCCTCTCCCTACACCACTATTTCTTGATCGGAATCACTGCCCTCTTGGCCTCCATTGGAACGGCCGGGGTTCCAGGGGCTGGACTGATCATGCTCAGCATGGTCCTTGGAGCCATTGGAGTGCCAATTGAAGGAATTGCTCTGGTTGCTGGAATAGATCGAATATTAGATATGCCCCGAACAGCGGTCAATGTGACGGATGATGCCGTGGCTGCGGCCCTCGTGGGGAAAACAGAAGGAGATCAATTGCCCGATGATCTTTTGGTCGGGAAATCGGTTGCTTAAAACGATATCCCCCTCCTTTCAGTTTGAAAAAAAATGGAAGGAGGGGTTTTTTTTAGAGAAGAGAAAAGATGGCGGAAAAAATCATTGGCATTTTAGGCGGGATGGGGCCCGAGGCCACAATCGATCTCTTCACGAAGATCGTCAAAGGCATTAAGGTGAAAAAGGATCAAGATCATCTTCGGATTCTCATTGACAATAATCCCAAGATTCCGGATCGGACCCTGGCCATCCAGGGAAAGGGGCCTAACCCTCTTCCTCAACTCATCCAGAGCGCAAAACTTCTAAAAAAGGCTGGAGCCGATTTCATCGTCATCCCCTGTGTGACTGCCCACTATTATTTTGATCCCTTACAGAAGAGAGTAAAGATTCCTATTCTTCATATCGTCAAGGAGACGGTGAATCACATCCAGGAGAGATTAAAAAAGGTTTACAAAATCGGTCTGATTGCTACAACAGGAACGATTCAAACCGGCCTCTTTCAAAAAGCCCTCTCTGCGATCGGCGTGGATTCCATCTTTCCAGATCCCCCTGTTCAGAAGAACTGGGTGATGGAGGCCATCTATGGGGAAAAGGGGATCAAAGCAATTGGTCCATCTGAGTTTAACCGGTATCTGATTTACGAGGTCTCTCAAAGGTTATTGAGGCAGGGCGCCCAGGCCATCATTGCCGGTTGCACAGAGATCCCTCTCGTTTTAAAGGACGAAGATCTCTCTGTTCCGGTGATTGATCCAATCGCTCTTCTCGCTCAAGCCGCCATTAAAAAAGCCAGAGGGGGAAAGAGATGATTCAAACCTTTTTCGATAAGATCTATAAGATTGAACTTCCCATTCCTTTTCCAATGAAGACGACCAATGTCTATTGGATCGATGAGCCTCCGAGGACGCTTGTGGATACAGGGCTTAAGACCGATGCCTCCTTCGAGATGCTTTCAGCAGGATTGAAGAGCTTAAATTTTTCCATCTCATCGATTGAACGAATCCTGATCACCCATGGCCACATCGATCATTATGGCCAGGCCCAGAAGCTCTCTTCTCTTTCCGGCGCGCCCATCTATATTCATCCGAAGGAGTATGGAAAGATTCGTTCGATCATACACTCCTTCGGCACTCTAAGATCAATTCTATTGAGAAATGGGGTGCCGGACGACTTGGTCCATCAGGCGATCCGTTTTATCGAATCCGCCCAGAAGATGGCTGATTCCTTAAGCGAGGCCTTCTTCTTGGAGGATGGTGATTCCATTTCCTTTGCCTCCATGACATGGAAAACCATTCTCTGCCCAGGCCATAGTTCTGGTTTGGTCTGTTTTTATTGGCCAGAAAAGAAGACTCTTTTCACTGGCGATCACCTTTTGAAAGAGATTACTCCAAATCCCGTACTGAATGTGCCCAATCACAAACCTCCCCTCCATTACCCCAGCCTCAAGGAGTATCTCTCCTCCCTGCAAAAGATTGAGTCGCTGGATATTGATCTCATCCTTCCAGGCCACGGAGAAGAGATCTACGATTCGAAGGGGCTGATTCAGAAGATTACCCACCATCATCAGGAACGGATGGCTCATGTTTTATCTATCCTTTCTCAGGGTGAGAAGACGCCCTATGAGATCGCAATGGATCTTTTTCCTGGTGTGCCTCCCTTTGAAGTCTTTTTGGGCATTTCCGAGGCCGTGGGCCATCTTGAGATTTTGCGAGAAGAGGAGAAGGTGAGAGTGAAAGAGAAAGACGGAAAAGACTACTATCTGTTAGTTGCTTGACGCTTCCTCCCCTTTTAATTTCTGTTGACTTATTTATTCATAATCATTAGACTTCTTACAAATCCCTTAGGTAAAGAGATGAAAAAGACAGAGAGAGATAGATTAGAGAAATCTCTTGCCGCCTATTTTAAGGAAATTCATAAAATCTATACCGATGGTGGCTTTCGGGAAGAAAGTTTCTATCCGTCTTTCAAAAGATTCTTTGAGGAATGTTCCCAGTTTTTTCATGAAAAATCCGGGGTAAATGTCCTTGTCGCACCCAGGAAGACCGAGGCAGGAATTCCAGATTTTCGGATTGGCAAGGATGGTGAAATCATCGGATATATTGAGGCCAAACCTCCGGATGTCAACCTTGAAGATCTTGAAGAATCTGAACAAATAAAGAGATATCGTCACTCGCTGCCCAACCTTATTCTGACCAATTTCTTGGAGTTTAGACTATACCGTTCTGGCCGACCTGTAGATAAAGCCCAGGTTGGCCGTCATTTCACTTTACAGAGACTGAAGTCTCCCCCCTCCCCTGAGAAATTAGAAACCTTCTTTGATTTATTAAGCAACTTCTTCGCCTTTTCAACGACTGAAATTCAGAAATCTTCTGATCTATCCATTGAACTTGCCAAAAAGACCCGATTCCTTGAACACATTCTCCATGAGGAGCTTCAAAGAGACAATGAAGAGGTTACAAGATTCTATAAGGCTTTTCAGGAGGAGTTGATTGAAACTCTGACAAAAGAGAGATTTGCCGACCTTTATGCGCAGACCATTACTTACGGGCTTTTTGCTGCGAGGATGAAGATTCAAAATGGGTTTAAGAGAGAAACTGCCTGGAAATCAATCCCCGAAAGTTTACCTCTACTCAAGGAAATATTTTATTCCATGACTGGACCTCATTTTCCCGAATCACTAATCTGGATTGTTGATGACATAACCCAGATTCTTGAAAAAGCTGAAATTCCGGCAATTATTAAAGAGTTCAAAACTACTCGATGGGAGGAGGACCCAGTAATCCACTTCTACGAGACTTTTCTTGCCACTTATAATCCTAAAGAAAGAGAACGGCTCGGAGTTTATTACACTCCATTACCTGTTGTTTCCTATATCGTGAAATCAATTCATGAAATTTTAAAGGACAGATTCAAAAAGAGCGAAGGGCTTGCTACAAGTGATGTCACTTTGCTCGATCCAGCTGCAGGAACTCTCACATTTGTTGTCCAGGCGACTAAACAAGTCCAAAAAGAGTTGGAAGAAAAGAAAAAAGGAGGACTCCTTAAATCCTATATCGAAGAACATGTTCTGCCTCATTTCCATGCCTTTGAGATTCTCGTTGCTCCATATACAGTAGGCCATTTCAAGGTTTCAATGGTTTTAGAAGATATGGGTTACCAGTTTAAGGAAGGGAAACGATTTCAGTTTTATTTAACAAATACCCTGGAGATGAAGGGCCCAAAGCAGATTAGTTTTCTTATTGACCTTACAAAAGAAGGTCAGGAGGCAAAGAGGATAAAAGAAAAAGTTCCTATTCTGGTTGTCCTGGGTAATCCCCCGTACTCAGTGAGTTCAGAGAACAAATCTGAGTTTATCGAAAACTTGATGGATGATTATAAAGAAGATGTGAGAGATGAGCGTAATATTCAGCCCCTCTCGGACGATTATATAAAGTTCATCAGATTTGCACACTGGAAGATAAACCAAGCAGGAAAAGGAATCTTAGGATTTATTACGAATAACTCTTACCTCTCAGGGGTAATCCATCGAGGGATGAGAAAAAAGCTTCTCGAAACCTTCGATGAGATTTACATCCTGAATCTTCATGGTTCTTCAAGAATTGGCGAAAAGACACCCGAAGGCGGTAAGGATGAGAACGTCTTCGACATCCAGCAAGGCGTTGCCATCGCCTTTTATATCAAATCAGAAAAACCACTCAAAGAAAAATTAGTTTATTATGCTGATGTCTGGGGAATCAGAGACGAGAAATACAAATATCTCTTCGGAAATGATGTACGAACAACCAAATGGCAAAAACTAGAACCTTTCGCTCCCTACTGGTTCTTTGTTCCAAAAGATTTTGCCTTTCAAGCTGAATATGAGAAGTTCTGGAAGGTAACAGAAGTTTTTAAGGAGTGGTCGAGCGGGGTGAAAACCCACAGAGATCATTTTGTGGTAGGATTTACAAAAGAGGAAATTATTCAGAAGTTATGGGTATTCACCGGAAATCTACCCGATGAATTAGTAAAAGAGACTTTAAATCTTAAAGATACAAGAGATTGGAAGTTAAAAGAAGGCAGAGAAAAAGCAAAACAAGAGAAATTAGAAAATATAATTTATCCTTATTCCTACAGAGCGTTTGACAACAGGAGAATATGTTATAGCTTTTCTTTAATCGAACAAGGGTGTGATAGATGGGATTTAATGAAGCATTTCATTTCAAGCGATAAAGATAATATTGCATTGGTTACTACAAGACAGATTACCTCCACTCAATTTAAACATTCATTTATCACAGACAAGTTGAGTGATATGTGTTTAATCTCTAATAAAGGAAGGGAATCAAATTACTTTTTCCCCCTTTATCTTTACTCGGATGAACCTGTAGGGGCAACCCATGAATTGCCCCTACGGAATAATTCCCAACTTCACCGTATTCCAAACTTCACGCCTGCTTTCATGGAGGCGATAAAAGAATTTTTTGAATCAGAACCCACCCCGGAAGAAATCTTTTACTACATCTATGCCATCCTTTATTCTCCCACTTACCGAAAGCGATATGAGGAATTCCTCAAAATAGATTTTCCGAGGATTCCACTGCCTTCAGATTATGATGTCTTCAAAGAATTAAGTAATCTTGGAAAAGAGCTTGTGGAGCTTCATTTGCTTAAACATCCGGAACTTGAAAAGACTCAAGTCGGTTTTCCAAAAGGAAATTCCAACAAGGTTGAGAAGGTTTCATATGACGAAGACAAGCAGAGAGTCTTCATAAACAAAGACCAGTATTTTGAGGGTATCTCAAAAGATATCTGGGAGTACCGTATCGGAGCCTACCAGGTGATGGAGAAATATCTGAAGGATAGAAAAGGTCGAAAATTATCCCTTGATGAAATTAATCATTACATGAAGGTGGCAAAGGCCATCCGTTTAACGATAGGCCTCCAACAAAAGATCAATAGTATTTATAACAAAGTTGAAATTTGAATTGGAGGCTTCGACGAGCAGAATAAACATCGAAAAGAGCTTGCAACCAGAGAAATTATGAATCTTCCATTGGTATTTTTTAGTGATCAAAAGATGCTGAACTTCCAATATTTCCTGGGATTGACTTTGATGTCCTTTAACAACTCCTTTAATTCACCTGCCGCCTCTCTGAACTCAACCAGAGTCTGCTCCAACTCTTTAATCAGCTCCTTCTCTTTCAGTAAAGCTCCTGCCAGACCTTCTCCCTGATCAATCCGCTTTAGAATGGTAGAGAGACGGATCGCCCCCTGATTGAGGTTTTCGTACAACTGGGGGTCCTCGATTAACTTCTTTAAAGTGCCGGTCTCATCGTTCAACTTTTTGCTAAACCGGTCTATTGATGAGAGGGTTGCCAGAGCTTTATCGTAGAGGGTAGGATCTTCCACTAATTTTTTAAGCGTCCCCTGACTTTCATTGACCTTTCGGGTGATTTC
>OGCL01002163.1_pt1 | contig 14358 bp, 9 predicted proteins | sample 1570041 | NCBI WGS metagenome assembly OGCL01 (sample SAMN06266162, study PRJEB24511) | hot springs metagenome | isolation source: Hot spring water | place: South Africa: Limpopo | collected 2015-06-22 | reverse complement strand
TCCGTGTAGGATTGAATCTGTGAGTATTTCATAGAGCAAATTATAGGCTGTTTTTATACTTTCGCAAGAGGTCTATTGTTAATAAGTTCTATTATTTTTTTATTGAGGCTGTCAAGTTCAAATGCACAGTACTCTAAAAATATACCTGTTAAATTTTCATCATTTGGTAAATCTTCAAAGCGACGCAAAGGCTCTCGACTTAGCTCATAAACCATCTCGAAGCTTTTATCGAGTGGTTTCTTCTCAATATTATAACCACAAGCCTTCCATTCAGAGTCTGCAAGCCAACGCAGTTTCTTCTCCTCGAATAGCTTCATTCCGAATGCATGACCAAACATAAGTGTCTTAGGGTCAGTCCTATAGCATTTATTAAGAAGAAAGTCTGCTTTAGAGATTTGTTTCTCTGGATTGTCAAAAATGCTTTGAAAAATATCTCCAGCAATGAAGAGTTTTTTTCGAGTAACTTGGGCACATAACTCAAAGAAACTGTCAGGAAAATCTTGGCTCTCATCAATTAAAATATAATCAAATGGCTGTGCTTGAATAGAAGAGGAGCCTATATGACTAATGGCATTTTTACATACTTGGTCAAAGGTGGTTCGGTAAGAAAAAGTCTCAAAAGGTATTTGATAGTGATGGCAAATGAACCTGTATGCGCCTGAGTCTGGTATCGCTGATGAGCCCCATGCATGCACACATTTTAGGCGATTTTCCCAATCAATCTGGGACTCTACTTTCATGAAATTAAAAAAGCTGGGAATTCTTGATCTTAGCTTATCCGATAGAATTTTATTGTGACAAGTTAAAAGAATTTTAGAGTCTCGCTCATTAGTATAAAGTTCTTTTAGCTTATGTAAAAGAAGCTCGGTTTTTCCAGTGCCTGATAGCCCTTGAATTCTAATTGTATTTTGTTCGTCCATGGAGTCGTAGATGAATTTCGTTTGATCTGTATCAAATAAAATAATTTTTTGCTTTATAATATCTAATGGGGAAGTAGGTAGGCTTTCTTCAATCTTACTTATGTCATTTATACTGCCTATCACAAGAGATGAAACAAGCTCTGAAATTCTTTTCTTGCTTTTATCTAAAGATTGTTCAGCAAACAAATGCAAAATAGATTGGGGGTGCTCTAGGTCATTTATATTGATCATGTGAATAATTTCTGGAACCCATTTTTTTGGCCTGCCGATAAAATTTAAATATTCATATTTTTTCGACATATAGCCAATGTCCTCAATATACTCTTCTACATAGTCTGAGAACTCATCGTTACCATCACTACCGAAATTTATAAAAACAAGTTTTTCTTGAGGGACTATTAAAAGGGCAGCGTTTTTATATTGATATTCATATTTTTTTTCAACTAAAGGCGACGCCAATAGATAAGATTGCTTTTTCGACAACTCAAGAATTCTAGAGAAACCCAGAAATCTAACCAAACGAGGGTCGTTTGCGCGAAGATCAGTGAAAAAATATGAATTGGTGTTTTTATCGTCCATACGAACCCCGAAGTCAGAGATATAAAAAATTCATCTGAAAAACTGGTGGAATACTCTAGAGCCATCAGTTTCTGAAAAAATGTAGAGTGGAGCATCAAGTGGCAGTACAGAACGAGGTCACGTTAACGTCAGCATCCAGCCGATCACAAATCTGTGTCTTGAAACAATCGTTCTAGATAATTGCCAAATCTTTGCGGATCAAACAGTGTAAACGGACTAAAACTTGGTTGTTTTAGCCGCATTACTTACTGCTGTATGCCATAGTGTTACGTTAAACCAGCTGCTTTGAAAGTGCAACATCAGATAAAAACTTGAAACACTACTTAACGAATCTCTGCATCACTCCAAATTTGGACTTAACCAACGCTCCGCCGTCTCAACCGACCAGCCTTTACGCGCCGCATAGCTTTCCAACTGATCACGGCCAATTTTGCCGACGTTAAAATACTCACTCTGCGGATGTGAGTAATAAAACCCACTGACGCTAGACGGCGGCCACATGGCAAAATTCTCGGTTAACACCGTACCGATTCGCGCGGTACTGCCGAGCCAGTCAAACAGCTTGGCCTTCTCGCTGTGCTCAGGACAGGCCGGATAGCCGGGGGCAGGGCGAATGCCTTTATATTTTTCCTTGATTAATGACTCATTATCCAAGGCTTCATCGGCAGCATAGCCCCAAAACTCCTTACGCACCCGCTCATGCAGACGTTCCGCAAATGCCTCAGCCAAACGATCCGCCAGCGACTGCACCAAGATCGCATTAAAATCATCGCCTTTGGCTTTGTAGTCGTTGGCCAGTTCTTCCGCGCCGAAGATCGACACAGTAAAACCGCCCAGATAATCTTGTGCAGGGCTGTCTTGTTGCGCGATAAAATCAGCCAAGCTGAGATTGGCCTTGCCGCTGGCTTTGTCCGATTGTTGGCGCAGATGCTCAAAACGCTGTACCGCGTTGCTGCGTTGCTCATCGGCATAAACTGCCACACTATCATGATCAACTCGTGCAGCAGGGAATAGCCCAAACACCGCTTTGGCTTGTACGCTGTCGTTTTCGACCAGTTCAGTCAGCATGCTTTGTGCATTGGCAAACAAATCACGCGCTGCTTCGCCGACGATTTCGTCTTGTAGAATTTTGGGGTATTTACCAGCCAGACTCCACGACACGAAGAACGGCGTCCAGTCGATATAATCAACCAATTCACGCAGCGAATAGTTCTCGAATACTTGAATGCCGAGTTGATTTGGCACCGGTGGCCGGTAGCCTTGCCAGTCGAGTTTTAGCCCTTGCCCAATCGACTCCGCGTAGGACAGCTTGGCGGCTTTCGGGGCGCGTCCGGCGATGCGTTCACGCACTTCGGCATATTCGGCGCGGCGTTCGGCGATAAATGCCGGTTTCATTTCGGGGGACAGCAGGGTCGTGGCCACGCCAACCGCGCGCGAAGCATCCGCGACATAAATCACCGCGTCATTGCTGTATTGTGGGTCGATTTTGACTGCGGTGTGTGCTTTAGAGGTGGTTGCACCGCCGATCATCAGCGGGATTTTGAAGCCCTGCCGCTGCATTTCTTTGGCGACGAACACCATTTCATCCAAGCTTGGCGTGATCAGACCCGACAGCCCGATGATGTCGACTTTTTCGTCGATGGCAGTCTTGAGGATTTTTTCGGCGGACACCATTACGCCCAAATCAACAATATCGTAGCCATTACAACCGAGTACCACGCCGACGATGTTTTTGCCGATGTCATGTACGTCGCCTTTGACCGTTGCCATCAGCACTTTGCCTTTGGTTTGGCCGACCTGTTTTTCGGCTTCAATATAGGGCTGTAGCCACGCGACCGATTGCTTCATCACGCGGGCGGATTTGACCACTTGCGGCAGGAACATTTTGCCTGCACCAAACAGATCGCCGACCACATTCATGCCATCCATCAAAGGCCCTTCGATCACGTCGAGCGGGCGTTTGCTGGCCAAGCGTGCTTCTTCGGTGTCTTGGTCGATGAACGCGGTAATGCCTTTAACCAAGGCATATTCAAGGCGTTTATTCACGGGCAGTTCGCGCCATTCGAGGTTTTCAGCTTGGCGGACTGCGCCATCACCGCGATATTTTTCAGCGATTTCCAGCAGGCGGTCGGTCGCGTCTGGACGTAGATTCAGCACCACGTCTTCAACGGCGGTTTTCAGTTCGGCCGGAATATCGTCATAAATCGCCAACTGTCCAGCGTTGACGATCCCCATGGTCATGCCTTTTTGGATGCAGTGATACAAGAATACCGCATGAATCGCTTCGCGCACCGGCTCGTTACCACGGAAGCTAAACGACACGTTAGACACGCCGCCAGAGATCATCGCATGCGGTAGGTTTTGTTTGATCCAGTCCGTCGCCTCAATAAAATCAACCGCGTAGTTATTGTGTTCTTCGATGCCCGTGGCGACCGCAAAGATATTCGGGTCAAAAATAATATCTTCCGCCGGAAAGCCGACTTCATCGACCAGCACCCGATAGGAGCGCTCACAGATTTCGCGTTTGCGTGCTGCGGTGTCGGCTTGTCCGAGTTCATCGAATGCCATCACGATCACCGCCGCGCCATAGCGTCGGCACAGCTTGGCTTTTTCGACAAATTCGGCATGGCCTTCTTTAAGGCTGATCGAGTTGACCACGGGTTTGCCTTGGACGCATTTTAGACCCGCTTCGATGATTTCCCACTTGGACGAGTCGATCATGATCGGCACGCGCGAGATGTCGGGTTCGGATGCGATCATGTTGAGAAACTGCACCATCGCCGCTTCGGAATCGAGCATGCCCTCATCCATGTTGATGTCGATGATCTGCGCGCCGCCTTGTACTTGGTCGAGCGCGACTTCGAGTGCTTCGGTGTAGTTTTGTTCGCGGATCAAGCGGGCAAATTTCTTTGAGCCAGTCACGTTGGTGCGTTCGCCGACGTTGACGAACAGCGAGTCTTTGGTGATGTTAAATGGCTCTAAACCGGACAAGCGGCAAGCCGGTTCAATCTGTGGCAGTGGGCGCGGGCTAAAGTCTTTCACCACGTTATAGATCGCCGCAATGTGTGCAGGTGTCGTGCCGCAGCAGCCGCCAGTGATATTGATCAGGCCATCTTCGGCAAATTCACGAATAAACGCGGCAGTTTGTTCTGGCGTTTCGTCGTACTCGCCAAAGGCATTCGGTAAGCCTGCATTCGGGTGGGCTGAGACAAAAATATTGGCTTTGTCACTGACGGTTTTAACGTGTGGTTTCATCGCATCTGCGCCCAGTGCGCAGTTAAAGCCAATCGACAGCAACGGCTGAGCATGCCGTACCGAATTCCAAAACGCTTCGGCGGTTTGACCGGATAAGGTACGGCCTGACGCATCGGTAATCGTGCCAGAAATCATGATCGGCAGCGCTTGACCGCGTTGTTCAAACACTTCTTCGACCGCAAAGATCGCTGCTTTACAGTTTAAGGTGTCAAATACGGTTTCGATCAAAATAATATCCGCGCCGCCGTCAATCAGGGCGTGGGTCGCTTCGATATAGTTGGTGACCAGTTCGTCAAAGGTGACATTGCGGTAGGCAGGGTCGTTCACATTCGGTGAAATCGAACAAGTACGCGAGGTAGGTCCCAAGACACCGGCGACAAAGCGCGGTTTGTCCGGTGTGCGTGCGGTCATCTCGTCACAGGCTTCGCGGGCGAGTCGTGCCGCTTCGCGGTTAATCTCGGTGACCAGATGTTCCATGTGGTAGTCAGCCATCGACACTTGTGTGCCGTTAAAGCTGTTGGTTTCGATGATGTCTGCGCCAGCTTCGAGGTATTGCTGGTGAATGCCTTTGATGATCTGTGGCTGGGTGAGTACCAGCAGGTCGTTGTTGCCTTTGACATCGTGGGCAAAGTCGGCAAAGCGTGTGCCACGATAGTCGGCTTCTTCGAGTTTATGCCGCTGAATCATGGTTCCCATCGCACCGTCGATGATCAGAATGCGTTGCGACAACAGCGCACGCAGTTGCTGATAGACTGGGGAGAGCGTCGGTGCAGACATGGCAAAATTCCTAGGCAAAAACCACAACAAAACAGTAATAAAATCATAAAAGCCGCAAAAATGCGCCGCGTAGTGTAACAAAAAATTGGTCAGATAAGTGGCACAGTGCTGCAACGGGTGGATCTGGTGGCTCCTTGCAGTTGTTACAATTTCGCTTCTATACTCAGCCATGCACAAAGATGTCATTCAAGATCATGCCACAAGGAAGCGGCAACCATGAACCAAGCACAACGGCTATCAGACCCCAGCAGCGTACAACACGAAGTCATTGCCGCATTTGAAGCAGCCGAACTGATTCTCGCCAATAATCTGGTCGATATGCTGAACGAACACTACAGCCACCAGACCGAGCGGCGCGGTTGTGGCTACACTCAAGCGACCCGCGTGCTGGCCGAGCGCATCAATCAGCCGCGCAGTGCGGACAGCTTTGAGGACTTGCGCTTATTTGCTGATCATCCCAGTAAACCGTTGTACACCTTGCTGAGTGCTGCGGGTAGTTATGGCCTAACCATCGACAGTTGGCGTAACCTTGACCTGCGTACTGATCTGGCAGCACGTCTACAGGCCGAATCGACCATTGCCAGTGGCGGGTTTTTGGCGACCTTACACAGCGAAATGCAGTGGCAGCAACAGTTACGCCAGATGAGTGAGCGCGTGTCGCTGGAAGAAAGCCGTCTGATCGTGCAACTCATTATTGACACGATTTTGCCGCGAGATGCCGCAGCATCAGGTTTAACCGAATTACAGGTCTTAACCGAAAAACCCAAAGTCGGCTCGTGTCCGATGGCGGAGAAGTTTTTTTGGATATTGCGCACGGATTCACACCGCGTAAAGGTCAAGTCAATATTATCGTCGATACCGACGGTCAACCGTTGTTACTCGAAAAACTGAATATGGGCGATGATCATTCGTGTATCAGCCTCGTACCGCTAATCATGAACGGGGTGTGTTTGCCAGTTGGCAGCTTATTTGCAGCACAATACGAACCGGAGCAAGCCAGCGTGCGGGCAGGGCGGCAGATTGCGGGGCGCATTTTGGCAGCCGAGCGTTGCACAGGGTTTTATTTTTTACGGCTGACCACGCTTGCAGTCTCGCCAGCCAATCGTAAACGTGCTTTTAATGCGCATTTTGAGCAACAAGTGGCGAATGGCTTGTTTAGCCCGCTGACCACTACCCTCGACCAATTACAGGCCGTGGCATTAGCACAACTGTAGGAGCATGACGATGCTAAAGGCTTGCTACTCGCCGCGTTACTATGCCCAAACCAAATCCAACAGCATGGAAAAGCTCACTGCGGTGGCTGAGGCAGTACAACTGCGTGGTTTGGCCGAGTGGGTTGCGCCGGCACCAATTGATCCAGCGATTTTGCGGCGGCTGCATAATCCGGCGTTTGTGGATGCGTTTTTGACTGGCCAAGCGCCGCTGGCACAGTCGCAGCGCTTTATTTGGTCGGAACAACTGCGTGATGCCGTGCTGCATATTCAAGGTGGGCAGTTGTGTGCGGCTGAGATTGCGCTACGCGAAGGGATTGCGGCCAATATTGCGCAAGGCTTTCACCATGCTGAATATGATTATGGCGGCGGTTACTGCACCTTTAACGGTTTGGCGTTGTTGGCGCAGCAACATCCTGACAAGCGGGTATTTGTGCTGGACTGTGATCAGCATGGCGGCAATGGCACGGCGGAGTTTACCCGCACGTTTGAGAATCTATTTAATTACACGATTTTTGGGTTGCGTTACGGCAGTCGCGAATACGAGCGCAGTGTGAATGCGTGGATTCCGCGCGATACCGGCAATTTTGCCCAATACCAGCAAGCCTTAGCCGATGCATTTAGCAAAATTTTGGCATGGAATACCGACCTGTTGGTCTATCAAGCCGGTATGGATTGTCATCAACTTGATCCGTTTGGTTCGAGTTGGTTTGACAGCGACAGTTTGTATCAGCGCGATCGGATGGTGTTTGAATTTGCCAAACAACATCGGATTCCGATTTTATTTGTGCTTGCGGGTGGCTATCAGGCGCTTCCTGCACTGACCGAGTTGCATGTCAGCACTTTTAAAGCCGCTCAAGCCGTCTATTTTAACTAAAAAATATCTAAGCAAATTAAATATTTGTTTGGAATAAAACGCTGATGGTCGAATAAAAATTGTCAAGCGTCAGTGCTTTACGGCAATATCGCGCATCTTTTTCACACCGGAACAGTCATGACGAGTAGTAGTCCTGATGTACTTTTCCTGCTGATTGGCGCGGTCATGATTTTGGCCATGCACGCAGGCTTTGCGTTTTTAGAGTTGGGTACCGTGCGTACCAAAAACCAAGTGAATGCGCTGACCAAAATTCTGAGCGATTTTGCAGTGTCGGCAATAGCTTATTTTTTTATCGGCTATTGGTTGGCCTATGGGGTGACGTTTTTTGGCGCGGCCGAAGTGCTGACCCAAAACAATGGTTATGATCTGGTCAAATTCTTCTTTTTGCTGACGTTTGCAGCAGCGATTCCGGCGATTGTGTCGGGCGGGATTGCAGAGCGCGCCAAGTTTAAACCGCAGTTGATTGCGACATTTTTGTTGGTGGCGTTGCTGTATCCATTTTTTGAAGGGATGATCTGGAATGGTAATTATGGTTTTCAGGACTGGCTGACCAAGACCTTTGGTTTTCCATTTCATGATTTCGCCGGTTCAGTGGTGGTACATGCGGTCGGTGGCTGGATTGCCTTGGCTGCGGTGATTTTACTGGGCGCGCGGCGCGGTCGCTATGGCAATGATGGCCGAATTGCGGCGCATCCGCCGTCGTCGATTCCGTTTTTGGCACTCGGCTCATGGATTTTGATCGTCGGTTGGTTTGGCTTTAACGTGATGAGCGCACAGCGACTAGAGGCGATTTCAGGCTTGGTGGCGTTGAACTCGCTGATGGCAATGGTCGGTGGTACCTTGGCTGCACTTTGGGCGGGTAAAAACGACCCTGGCTTTTTACATAATGGGCCGTTGGCCGGTCTGGTGGCGATTTGTGCCGGTTCTAACTTGGTACATCCGATTGGCGCGTTGGCGATTGGTGCGATTGCGGGCGCGATGTTTGTTTGGTTGTTTACCTATACCCAAAACCGCTTAAAAATCGACGATGTGCTGGGCGTATGGCCATTGCATGGCGTATGTGGTGCGTGGGGCGGTATTGCAGCGGGGATTTTTGGCCTAGAGGTGCTCGGTGGTCTGGGCGGTGTGTCGCTGATGTCGCAATTGATCGGAACGCTGCTGGGCATCACGATTGCGTTGATCGGTGGCTTTGTGATTTATGGGGTGTTAAAAGCCATGCTGGGCATTCGTTTGGATGCAGAGTCTGAGTTTCATGGCGCAGATCTGAGTATTCATAAAGTGTCTGCAACCTTCGAGCGTGATACGTTTTAAGCGGTTTTAAAGTCATATCAACCCGCCGCGATCCTAGATTGTGGCGGGTTTTTTTATATCTGTTCTCCTAACATCAGCGCCTGCTGTTGCTGTGTAATCTGCTTGATAAAATCCCACGTCATCCGCGTACGCGCGACCTCTTGCTGTTCAACCGGCATCAACATCCAAAACGTGCGCATAATCCTGATCTGCTGCGGCAAAATCATCTGTAACGCAGGCTGCTGCGCGGCCATAAACGCCGGCAAAATCGAAATGCCCAGACCAGACAAAGCCGCCTGCTGCTGGATCAACAGGCTGGTGCTGCGTAAGCCGACCCGTGTGGGCTGACAGATCTCGCGCAAATAATTCAAACTGGGGCTGATCAATTGATCATCAATATAACTGACAAACGTATGAGATTTTAGGTCGCTGATCTGCGTAATTGGTGCATGCGTGGTCAAATAATCTGACGTGGCGTACAGATGTAGGGCGTAATCGGTTAGCTTGGTAATCACCAACGCGCCTTGTGGCGGGCGTTCGATGGTAATCAAAATATCGGCTTCGCGGCGTGACAGATTCAGCAGGCGCGGCATCGCCAGTAAGTCAATTGACAGATTGGGATGCTGCTGGGCAAGGCTGGCCAAATGCGCCGCCAAAAAACTGGTCGCATAGCCTTCGGTCGCGGCGACACGCACCAAACCGGCCATGCCATTGTCGGTGTTGCCGAGCTGTTGTTCGATCCAGCGGCTGGCGTCTTCCATCCGTTCGGCTTGAATCAGCAGTTGTTTGCCAGATTCGGTCAGTTGGTAGCCGTGACGGGCGCGTATAAATAAGGTTTGTCCGAGTTGTTGTTCTAGCTGGCTGATCCTGCGCGCGACAGTGGTATGTTCGACGTCGAGTTTTTCAGCGGCCTGTAGTAATCGGCCACTGCGTGCTACTTGTAAAAAATAGCGTATATGATCCCAGTTCATATCAATCTCACGGTGTGATAGGCCTATTTTAACTGTGCGGGCTTTATTGTGCATAGATGCACAGTATGGCGGCATTTTATCGCGTTGTATTGGTGATTTTGCACGATTAGTATGAGGCAAGCCTATTGTCGCATGCAGGATTGCCGTATGAACCACCCATCGTCTGATCTCGAGATTCCACGTCTAAAACTGCTGATCAATGGTCAGTGGGTTGAGTCCGCCACCGAGCAGTGGGGTGAGGTGATCAATCCTGCCACCCAGCAAGTGTTGGCTTATGTGCCATTTGCCACGCCAGCCGAAATAGACGCTGCGATTCAAAGTGCTCAGGCGGCGTTTGCCAGTTGGCGGCAGGTCGCGATTGGGGTGCGGGCGCGGATTTTTTTAAAGTACCAAGCGTTGATTCGCGCCAACATGGCCGAGCTTGCCGCGCTACTGACCGCTGAGCAAGGCAAGACGTTAGCCGATGCCGAAGGTGACGTTTTTCGCGGGCTAGAGGTGGTCGAACATGCTGCTGCGATTGGTAATTTGCAACTCGGTGAACTGGCCAATAATGTCGCTAGCGGCGTGGATACCTATACCCTGATTCAGCCGCTGGGCGTGTGCGCGGGGATTACGCCGTTTAATTTTCCGGCGATGATTCCGCTGTGGATGTTTCCGATGGCGATTGCCTGTGGCAATACCTTTGTGTTGAAGCCGTCCGAGCAAGACCCGATGGTGACCACGCGCTTGGTCGAGTTGGCCTTAGAAGCCGGTATTCCGGCCGGTGTGCTGAACATGCTGCATGGCGGCGAGCAGGTGGTGAATGCACTGTGTGATCATGCGCAGATCAAGGCGATTTCGTTCGTCGGATCAACCCGTGTTGGCACGCATGTTTACAATCGTGCCAGTCAAAATGGCAAGCGCGTACAGTGCATGATGGGCGCAAAAAACCACGCCATCGTGATGCCGGACGCGCATAAAGCCCAAACATTAAATCAATTGGTCGGTGCCGCGTTTGGAGCAGCAGGGCAGCGCTGTATGGCGTTGTCGGTCGTCGTGCTGGTCGGTGCAGCACAGCAATGGCTCAATGAACTCACGGATAAAGCCAAGCAATTGCGCCTGAGTGCCGGACACGAGCCACAGGCTGATATTGGTCCTCTGATCTCGTGTCAGGCCAAAACACGCGTTGAAGCACTGATTGCGGCGGGCGAGGCCGAAGGTGCGCGGTTGGTGCTGGATGGCCGTCAACCACAGGTTGCAGGTTATGAGCAGGGTAATTTTGTGGCGCCAACGATTTTTGCCGAGGTCACGCCAAACATGCGCATTTATCAGCAAGAGGTGTTTGGGCCGGTATTGTGTGTGGTGGCCGCAGACAGCCTAAATGAAGCAATTGCGCTGATTAACGCCAATCCAAATGGCAACGGTACAGCGATTTTTACCCAGTCGGGTGCGGCGGCGCGGCAGTTCCAAGAGCAGATTGATGTCGGTCAGGTTGGCATTAATGTGCCGATTCCGGTGCCTGTGCCGATGTTCTCGTTTTCAGGTTCACGTGCATCGAAGCTTGGCGATTTGGGGCCGTATGGGAAGCAAGCGGTGCAGTTTTACACCCAAACCAAAACCATCACCGCACGTTGGTTTGAGGACGATGTGGTGGGTGCAGTGAATACCACGATTAGTTTGAAATAAGACTTTTTGTTCTGCGTAGAGGTTTTCGCACGGGATGCATGAGTGCAATTGTTCGAGCCATGGATGGCGAGTTTTGCACGAAAAGAGGATTTTGCTTACTTTTGTCCTTTCAAAAGTAAGAAAGCTTGCTATTCAACTGTAATGAAAAAACCACTGCCAGTTTGCGCCGTGAGGTTTTTTAGTTGAGTACCCATAGAATATAAGGAGTCAGCATGAGCAGCAGCAGAATCGGTTTTATTGGTCTGGGCAATATGGGCGCACCGATGGCGCACAATTTGCTAAAGGCCGGACACAGTGTGCAGGTGTTTGACCTGAATGCCAACGCCGTGCGCGAATTGGCCGAAGCAGGGGCAAGTGTCGCCGGTTCGGTGGCAGAATTGGCACGTTTTAATCTGGATGTGCTGATCACCATGCTACCGGCTGCCGCGCATGTACAGCAGGTTTATTGTGGTGAGGATGGTGTGTTGGCGCACGTCGCTCCAAGCGTGTTGCTGATCGATTGCTCAACGATTGATCCATATACCGCGCGACAAGTCGCCGCGGCTGCACAGGCACACGGCAATCCAATGCTCGACGCGCCCGTATCCGGTGGCACGGCGGGCGCAACCGCAGGCACACTCACCTTTATGGTCGGTGGTGATGCGGCGTTGTTTGCACAAGGTCAGCCGATCTTGGCCGCGATGGGTAAAAACATCATTCATTGTGGTGCAGTTGGCACTGGACAAGTCGCCAAAGTCGCCAATAATCTGCTACTGGCAATTAGCATGATTGGTTTATCTGAGGCGATGACCTTGGGTGTGGCGCTGGGGATGGATGCCAAGGTGCTGGCGCAGGTGATTAATAGCTCAAGTGGGCGCTGTTGGAGTTCGGAGGTCTATCATCCGTATCCTGATGTGATGCCAAATGTGCCTGCGTCGCGCGGTTACAGCGGCGGTTTTGGCAGTAATCTGATGTTAAAAGATCTAGGACTTGCCACCGAATCCGCCAAAAAAGTCGGCCAGCCTTTACTGCTGGGTGCACTGGCGCAGCAGTTGTATCAGCAGTTTAGTTTGCAAGGGCATGGGCAGTTGGATTTTTCGGCAATTATTCAGGCGTATCAGGTTAAAGTAAGCGATTGACCAGTATAACCAAACAATTTTTGATTTGTACAGGGACGATGTGCTTGGAGTTGTTTCTTGCGCAGCAGTGCTGCTCAGGATGGCGAGTTTTCCAAGCACCAAGGCTTTTGCTTACTTTTGGCCTGTCAAAAGTGAGGCCAGCCGCAGGCATGATGCCAAGCCTATCAAATGTTGCTGTAAAACTCGCCGCAAACTTGCCAAAGACGTTGATTTACACAGGTATAAGCCGTGTTAAAGGAGTGCTCTGTTGAATTTAGATTTTGAGTTGACCGATGAGCAGCGCATGATTCGTGACATGGCGCGTGAGTTTGCCCGTCAAGAATTGCGCCCAAACGCCGCCGCATGGGACGAAGCCGCTGCACTGCCGGACGCGATGCTTGCCCAGATGGGGCAGTTGGGTCTACTGGGCATGATCGTGCCGGAGCAGTGGGGCGGTTCATACACCGACTACACCGCGTATGCCTTGGCGATTGAGGAAATCGCTGCCGGCGACAGTGCGGTCAGTACCTTGATGAGCGTGCATAACTCGGTCGGCTGTGGCCCAATCCTGCAATACGGTACGCCAGAGCAGCAGACTCGCTGGCTGCCGGATTTGGCCAGTGGTCGGGCGATTGGTTGTTTTTGTTTAACTGAGCCGCATGCCGGTTCGGAAGCCAATAACCTGAAAACCCGTGCGGTACGCGATGGCGATCATTGGGTATTGAACGGCAGTAAGCAATTTGTCACCAACGGTCAGCGCGCGTCGGTAGCGATTGTATTTGCGGTGACTGATCCAGAACTCGGCAAAAAAGGCTTGTCGGCGTTTATTGTGCCGACTGATACCGCAGGGTTTGAAGTGATTCGAGTCGAGAAAAAACTCGGTATTCGTGCTTCGGATACCTGTGCGATTAGCCTAACCGAGTGTCGGATTCCAGCCGATCACCTGCTCGGTCAGCGTGGCAAAGGCTTGGCGATTGCGCTGTCTAATCTCGAAGGCGGACGAATCGGGATTGCCGCACAAGCAGTCGGGATTGCGCGGGCGGCGTTTGAGGCGGCTCTCGGCTATGCGCGGGATCGAGTGCAGTTTGGGCAGCCGATTATCCAGCATCAGAGTATTGGTAATTTGCTGGCCGATATGCAAATGCAGATCAATGCGGCGCGGCTGATGGTGTTGCAAGCGGCTAAGATGCGTACCGCCGGTGTACCGTGTTTGTCGGAAGCGTCGCAGGCCAAGCTGTTTGCATCGGAGATGGCCGAAAAAGTCTGCTCACAAGCGATTCAGATTCATGGCGGCTATGGTTATCTACAGGATTATCCGGTTGAGCGGTTGTACCGTGATGCGCGAATCACGCAAATTTATGAGGGCAGTAGCGAGATTCAACGCTTGTTGATCACGCGGCAATTAGCAGATTATGTGTTGTAATTGAAAAACTGGCGGCTCAACCCTGAGTCGCCAGCTTGATTAAGCTATGCGCGATACTGCCTTTTGGTGGAATCAACGGCAATTGATCAAACGGATAAAACGCCGCTTCAGCGATTTCGTCTTCTTGCAGTATCAGTTCACCACCGGCATATTCAGCGGTAAACCCAATCATAATATTGGTCGGAAACGGCCACGGCTGACTACTGACATAGCGAATGTTCTGTATGTCTAGGCCAACCTCTTCTTTGACCTCACGTGCGACGGCCTGCTCGAGGGTTTCGCCGACTTCCACA
>OGCL01002162.1_pt1 | contig 14363 bp, 9 predicted proteins | sample 1570041 | NCBI WGS metagenome assembly OGCL01 (sample SAMN06266162, study PRJEB24511) | hot springs metagenome | isolation source: Hot spring water | place: South Africa: Limpopo | collected 2015-06-22 | reverse complement strand
CACCCGGTCGGCGAGTTCGGCCACCACCGCCAGATCGTGGGTGATCCAGAGCACGGCGGTGCCAGCCTCGCGGGCGAGCTTCTGGACCTCGAACAGGATCTGGCTCTGGATGGTGACGTCGAGTGCCGTCGTCGGTTCGTCGGCGATGATCAGGTCGGGGTCGTTGAGCAATGCGGTCGCGATGGCGACGCGCTGGCGCATGCCGCCGGAGAATTCGTGCGGGAACTGCTCCAGTCGCGCCTGCGGCGAGGAGATGCCCACCCGCGCCAGCGCCTTCGCCGCTTCGTCCAGCGCCGCGCTCCGGCCGATGTCGCGATGTTCGAGGATGGCCTCGCTCATCTGCTCGCCGATGCTCAGCACCGGGTTCAGCGTCATCAGCGGGTCCTGAAAGATCATGGCGATGCGGTCGCCACGTAAAGCGCGCAGGCGCTCATCGGACGCCGCCCTGATGTCCTCTCCCGCGAAGCGGATCGTGCCGGCGACGATCTCGCCCGGCGGATCGATCAGCCGGACCAGCGAGAAGCCGGTCACCGATTTGCCGGAGCCGGACTCACCGACGAGGCCCAGCACCTCGCCGCGCGCGATGGCGAGATCGACGCCGTCGACCGCCGGCCAGGCGCCGTCGAGCGCATGGAACACCGTCCGCAGGCCGCGGACCTCGAGGAGGGTTTCGGTCATGAGCGCACGTTGAGGCTGCGGCGCATGCGGTCGCCGACGAGGTTCAGCGAGACGATCAGCAGCACCAGCGCGATGCCGGGGAACACCGCGATCCAGTATTCGCCCGAGAGCAGGAATTCGAAGCCGTTGGCGATGAGCAGGCCGAGCGAAGGCTGCGTCACCGGCACGCCGACGCCGAGGAAGGAGAGCGTCGCCTCCAGCGTGATCGCGCTCGCGATGCTGATCGAGGCGACGACCAGCACCGAGCCGACCGAGTTCGGCAGCAGATGCGCGAGCATGATGTGCCGCGTCGGCAGGCCGAAATTGAGCGCCGCCTCGATGTACTCCTTGCGCCGCTCGACGAGTGCGGAGGCCCGCATCAGCCGCGCATATTGCGCCCATTGCACCAGCACGATGGCGAGAATCACCTTGTCCACGCCGCGCCCGATCGAGGCGAGCAGCACGAGCGCGATCAGGATCGAGGGGAAGCCGAGCATGAAATCGACGATGCGCATGATCAGCGCATCGACGAAGCCGCCGAACTGCGCGGCCAGCAGTCCCGCGGAGATGCCGATGACGAGCGCGCCGAGCGTGGCGGTCAGCCCCACCATCAGGCTGGTGCGCAGGCCGTAGAGGATCGCGCTCAGCATGTCGCGGCCCTGCGAATCGGTGCCGAGCCAATAGGTGATGCCGGTCATGCCCGCCTCGCCGGGCGGCAGCCGGTTGTCCATGACGCTGAGCGAGGCGAGGTCGTGCGGGTTCTGCGGCGCGATCATCGGGCCGAGCAAAGCGAGCCCGACCATGATGGCGAGCAGGGTGGCGGCGCCGCGCGTCGTCGGGCGGCTGCGGATGCGACGCAGCACGGTCGCGCGCAGCGTGGTGTCGGCCTCGGGCGGGACGGCGGGCGCCCTGGTCGTCGCGCTCATGCCGCCTCTCCCGTCAGCTTCACCCGCGGATCGAGCGCGGCGTAGAGGATGTCGACGAGGAAATTCACTGTGACGAAGAGCAGCGTCGCCAGCAGCACATAGGCGACGACCACCGGGCGATCGAGCTGATAGACCGAGTCGATCAGCAGCTTGCCCATGCCGGGCCAGGCGAAGACGGTCTCGGTGATCGTCGAGAAGGCGACGAGGCTGCCGAACTCGATGCCGACGACGGTCACGACAGGGATCAGGATGTTGCGCAGGACGTGGCGGCCGACGATCCGGCGCGGCTTCACACCCTTGGCGCGCGCATATTTGACGTAGTCCTGCGTCATCGCCTCGCTCGTGCCCGCGGCGACGAGGCGGACCATCAGCGCCATGTTCGGGATGGCGAGGTTGATCGCCGGCAGCGCCAGATGGGTCAGCCCGTCCCAGGTCAGCAGGCTGGTGCGGATGCCGAGGACGGTGACGGTCTCGCCGCGTCCCGCCGTCGGGAGCCAGCCCAGCAGCACGGCGAAGAGCAGGATCAGCATCATGCCCTTCCAGAAGCTCGGCAGCGAATAGCCGAGCACGGTGGCGCCCATGATGATGCGCGCGCCGCGACTGTCGCGGTCGAGACCGGCATAGAGCCCGAGCGGGACGCCGAAGGCGATCGCCAGCGTCATCGCGAGCAGCACGAGCTCGAAGGTCGCGGGCAGGCGCGCCAGGATCAGTTCGATCGCCGGGACGCCATGGACGAAGGAGCGGCCGAGATCGCCCTTCAGCGCATTGCCCATGAAGACGAAATATTGCTGCCAGACCGGCAGATCGAGGCCGAGGCGGCGGATCAGCGCCTCGCGCTCGGCGGCGCTGGCCGAGGGCGAGACCAGAAGCTCGATCGGGTCGCCGATGCCGTAGACGGCGAAGAAGACGACGACCGAGACCGCGAGCAGCACGAATACGCTCTGGATCAGCCGCTGGAGGACATAGGCGGTCATGGGGTGCGACCGGCTCCGCGTTGCGGCGCGGGCCGCGCGGAGGCGGCCCGGCCTGTCGGGTCTTCGGCGGTCACTTCGCCTTCGGCTTCACCGACATCGCCAGCATGAACTGGTCGGCGCGGCCCTTGAGGTCGAGCTCGGACTTGAAGGCCCAGATGCCGCTCTCGAAGTGCAGCGGGATGAAGGCGTAGTCGGCGAGGACCAGCTTGCCGGCCTCCTGCAGCAGGGTGGCGCGCTTGGCGTCGTCGAGCGTCGTCACGGCCTCGCGGATCACCGCGTCGAACGTGTCGTTCTTGTAGCCGCCATAGTTCGAGCCGCCGAGCGTCTTGGTCTCGTTGGGGGTCGGCGGCCACTGACGCAGGAAGGAGGCCGCCTCGCCGGTCGCCGAGCCCCAGCCGCCGATCGCGACCGAAAACTCTTTCTTCGCGCGGCGCGGAAAGTAGATCGCCCGGGTCATCGCGTCGACCTCGGCCTTGATGCCGACCTGGGTCAGGTACTGCGCCACGGCCTGGGTGATCTGGCTGTCGTTGATGTAGCGGTCGTTGGTCGTCGAGAGCGTGACCTGGAAGCCCTTGGGGTAGCCGGCCTCGGCGAGGAGCTTCTTGGCCTGCGCCGGGTCATAGGCCAGCTTCTGCGGGTTGGCCTGCGTGCCGAACATGCCGGTCGGCAGGAACTGGTAGGCCGGCTCGGCCGCCCCGTCCATGATGCGCTTGACGATGGCGTCGCGGTCGATCGCCAGCGACATCGCCTGGCGGACGCGGACATCCTTCAGCGGGTTCTTGCCGTCCTCGGCCTTGACGAAGGGGCTCTGGTCGCGGGCGACGTCGAGCTGGAAATAGATCACGCGGGTCGAGGGCGTGATGACGTGGTCGAAGCGCTTGTCGCCCTTGATGCGACCGAGATCGCGGGCGGCGGGATTCTCGATCACGTCATAGTCGCCGGCGAGCAGGCCAGCGAGGCGCGGGCCGGCATTGGTAACCGGCAGGAGCCGCACGGTCGCCCACGGCTCGGCCTTGCCCCAATAGGTCGGGTTGCGCTCGAGCTCGATGGCCGAGCCGCGGACATAGGATTTCAGCTTGTAGGGGCCGGTGCCGATGGCGAGGCTGCCGTCGTTGAAGCCCGTCACGGTCGGCCAGGGGCCGGTGACGCCGCAGTTCTTGGCGATGTCGTAGGTGATGGTGCCGTGCTCGACGATCGAGGCCGAGAGGATGCCGAGGCCCGAGAGCAGGTTCGGCAGCAACGGCTCGGGCGCGATCGTCTCGATCACCAGCGTCTGCGGATCGGGCGACGTGACCGAGGCGAAGTTGCCGGTGATGTCGGCGAAGGAATCGGAGACCTTGGTCTCGTTCTTGAGCGTGCGGCAGAAGGTGAAGATGACGTCCTGCGCGGTGAAGGGCTTCCCGTTCGAGAAGGTGACGCCCTGGCGCAGCTTGAAGGTCCAGCGGTTCTTGCCGTCGTTCTCCCAGGAGGCGGCGAGTCCGGGCAGCAGCTTCTGCTGCTCGTCCTGGCTGACCAGCGATTCGAAGATGTGCTGCGCCAGCGCGTTGTTCGGCGTCAGGTCGTGGTAATGCGGATCGACGGCGGTCGGCTCGGAGGCGAGCGCGATGCGCAACGTCTGCGCGCTGGCCGCCGATGCGGCCAGGCAGGAGACGGCGACGGTGGCGGAAAGCAGGAATGTGCGCATGATGACGGTTGCTCCCGGCTGAAACCGTTTTGACAGGTTTATTTTCGTCCAGTAGCAAACATGAAAATTTTTTTACGTCAACCGGGCGCGACCGCATGTCCCAAGGCCTGAAGCCATCGACGGATCTGTCGAACCGGATCGCCCAGATCTACCCCTCGCTGAGCGACGGCCATCGCCGCGCGGCGGATTTCGTGCTGCGCCATCCGCTCGACGTCGCGACGATGACGATCGAGGGGCTGGCCGAGGGCAGCGGCACCTCCAACGCCACGGTGACCCGCTTCGTGCGGGCGTTGGGCTATGGCGGCTATGGCGAGTTCAGGGCGGCGCTGTCGGCGGCGCTGAAATTCGCGCATGAGCCGGTGGACAGCTTCGCCGGCGCGCGCGCGGCGCCGGGCTCGACCTTCGCCACCTTCTCCCAGGCGCTGGCCGACCAGGCCGCCAATCTCCAGGCGGCGCGGGATGGGCTCGACGAGCCGACGGTGACACGGGCGGTCGCCCTGCTGACCACGGCGTCGCGCGTCTTCATCGCCGCGTCCGGGGCCAGCCACCATGTCGCGGGCTTCCTCGAGGACGGGCTGGCGCTCTATCTCGACGCCGATGTCACCTTCGCCTCTTCGCGCACGGGGCCCGAGCGGGCGATCCGGCACATGCTGTCGGCGCGGCCGGACGATCTCGTGGTGGCAATCTCGATGCAGCGCTATTCCCGCGCCACGCTCGATCTCGCGAGCTTCGCCAAGAAGCGCGGCGCCTCCGTGCTGGCGCTGACCGACGGCGCGACCTCGCCGCTGGCCGCGATCGCCGACGTCACGCTGTTCGCCCCGTCGCGCAGCCATCTGCTGCCGAATTCGCCGACCGCGATCTTCGCGCTGGCGGACGCGCTGATCGCGGCGGTGGCACGCGAGCGTCCGGATTCAGCCGAGGCGCTGCGGGAGCTCAGCGAAAGCCTGCTCTGGACCTTCCACCGCTAGGCCAGCGGACGGGGCAGCGGCTACCGCCGCCTGCCCTTCGGCCCGCGCGTCTCGGGCGTCTTCGCCTTGTTCTCGGCGTCGAGCTTGCGCCAGCGGGCGAGCCGGGCGGGGTCGACCGCGCCGCTCGCCACGGCCGCCTGCACCGCACAGCCGGGCTCGTGCTCATGGGTGCAGTCGCGGAAGCGGCAGAGATGGGTGAGTTCGGTGATCTCGGCGAAGAGCGTCTCCAGCCCGGAGGCGGCATCGCTGACATGGAGCGTGCGCATGCCCGGCGTGTCGATGACCCAGCCGCCGCCGGCGATGGCGTGGAGGGAGCGCGATGTGGTGGTGTGGCGGCCCTTGTCGTCGCGGGCGCGGATGCCGCCGGTCTCCTGCGCCTCCTCGGGAGCGAGCCCCGCCAGCGCGTTGACCAGCGTCGACTTGCCGACGCCCGACGAGCCGACGAGGGCGACCGTCCGCCCCTCCCCGCACCAGGGCGCGAGAACCGCCGCAGCGCCGGCTTCCTTCGGATTGACGAGCGCCACGGCCAGGCCGCGCTGCAGCGCCGCCGCCTGGGCGCGGTAGCTCTCCGCCTCTTCGGTCAAATCCGCCTTGGTCAGCAGGATCACTGGCTCAGCGCCGCTCTCATTGGCGAGCGCTAGATAGCGCTCCAGCCGCGCGACGTTGAAATCGGCATTGCAGGAGGTGACGATGAAGAGCGTGTCGATATTGGCGCCGGCGAGCTGGGGCGTCCAGCTGCCTTCGACGCGCCGCGCCAGCACGGTGCGCCGCTCGAGCAGGCGTCCGATCGCATGGGTGCCCGGCTCGACCAGCACCCAGTCGCCCACCGTATAGGCACCGGTGTCGGTATGGACCGGCAGAGCGAGGCGGATCGGCCCCTCCGGCCCGATTGCGCTCATCCTCGCGCGATGGACGGTGGCGATGCGGGCGGGAATCAGCCCAGCGTCCTCCGCGCCGCATTGCTCGGCGAAGAAATCGCTCCAGCCGAGCGCGGGAAGCGTCCAGGCGGCGGGCTCGGGCGCGGTCATCGGCGGGCGGTCCTGCAACGGGCGATGCTCATCCTGCCGGTAGAGCGGGCTTCGCGGCAGCTGGCAAGCGCCCTGGTCTCGGTAGCCGCATCAGCGCGACGAAGAGCGGCGGCGAAGACATCATAGCCCTGCGCCGGGCGGCGCTCGCGGCTGGCCGCGGCTTTGCTATGGTCGAAGGCAGCGGCCCGACTCCAGACCGCCCAGCCTGCCGGAGAACAGCATGACGACGCAACCCTTCGACCTTGTCATTCGCGGCGGCACCGTCGGCACATCGACCGCGCATTTCGTCGCCGATGTCGCGGTGAAGGACGGCAGGATCGCGGCGATCGGCACCGGGCTCGGCCAAGGCGCGCGCGAGATCGACGCGACCGGCAAGTTCGTCCTGCCGGGCGGCATCGATACCCATGCCCATGTCGAGCAGGTGTCGGCCGGTGGGCTGATGAACGCCGACACCTTTGAGAGCGCCACGACCTCGGCGGCCTTCGGCGGCAACACCACGCTGGTCTCCTTCGCCGCCCAGCATCGCGGGCTCGATCTGCGCAAGGTCGTCGACGACTACGCGGCGCTCGCGAAGCGCGGCGCGCTGATCGACTACGCCTTCCACATGATCGTCGCGAATCCCGACGAGAAGACGATCAAGGAGGACCTTCCGGCGCTCATCAAGGAAGGGCACGCCTCGATCAAGGTCTTCATGACCTACGACCTGATCAAGGTCGACGACGAGCCCCTGCTCGACCTGATGCTGACGGCGCGCGAGCACCGCGCCCTGATCTGCGTCCATGCCGAGAACCACGGCATGATCTCCTGGATGGGCAAGAAGCTGGTCGAGCGCGGCTATACCGCGCCGAAATTCCACGCGATCAGCCATCCGCGCGGCTCGGAATCGGAGGCCTTCACAAGGCTGATCACCCAGGCCGCGCTGATCGACCAGCCGATCATGATCTTCCACGTCTCGACCGCCGAGGGCGCCGCCGTGATCCGGCAGGCGCGCGGCCAGGGCCTCAAGGTCTTCGCCGAGACCTGCCCGCAATATCTGTTCATGACCAAGGCCGATCTCGACAAGCCGGGCCTGGAAGGCGCGAAATGGATGTGCTCGCCGCCGCCGCGCGAGACGACCGACCAGGACGCGCTCTGGCAGGCGCTGGCGCTGGGCGATCTCCAGACGGTCTCCTCCGACCATGCGCCCTACCGCTTCGACGAGAGCGGCAAGCTCTCGGCCGGGCCGAACCCCAACTTCAAGCAGATCGCCAACGGCCTGCCGGGGCTGGAGACCCGTCTGCCGCTGATGTTCGACGCGCTGGTCTCGAAGGGCCGGCCCGAATTCGCCGGGCGCGGGCTTGAGGCCTTCGTGGACCTGACCGCGACCTCGCCGGCCAGGATCTACAACCTGCCGGGCAAGGGCGCGATCCAGCCGGGCTATGACGCCGACATCGCGATCTGGGACCCGAGTCGCGAGGTCACGATCACGGATGAAGCGATGCACGACCTGACCGGCTTCACGCCCTTTGCCGGCTATCGCGTCACCGGCTGGCCCGAGACGGTGATCCGCCGTGGCGAGGTCGTCGTCAGCGACGGCACGCTCCACGCCAAGGCCGGCTCCGGCCGCTGGCTCTCGCGCACCGGGGGCCCGGCGGCCGAGCCAACCGGCAAGCTCGTGCTGGAGATGGACCCCCAGCGGAATTTCGGAGCGACGATCTTGTGAGCGTCGCAGTTTGCCCTCGGAAACACCCCGTCATTCCGGGGCGGGCCGCAAGGCCCAAGCCCGGAATCCATGAACACGACGGCTCTTCAAATGGGGCGGAATCCAATAGCTCTATTGGCGGCTGCGGTGCTCATGGATTCCGGGCTCTTCGCTTCGCGAAGCCCCGGAAAGACGCGGTGGTTCGAACGCTGACGATCGAAGCTCAGCCCTCCGGCCCCCAGGGCACCATCCGCAAAATCGTCCCGCCGAGTTGGGCGAAGGCGCGCTGGCGGCAGGAGAAGACGATGATCTGCTGGCCGCTGGCCTGACGGTGCAGCGCGTCGAACATGCGCTCGATGCGGTCGTCGTCGGAATAGACCAGCGCATCGTCGAGGATGACCGGCGCCGGCTGGCCATCCTTGGCCAGAAGCCGCGCGAAGGCGAGCCGCGTCAGCACCGCGAGCTGTTCGCGCATGCCGCCGCTGAGGACGCCGACCGGCTCCTCCAGCCCGTTGCGGCTGACCGTGCGGGGCAGCAGCGTCTCCTCGTCGAAGGTCACCGTCGCATCCTCGAACAGCAGGCCGAGCAGCGGCCGCAGCTCCGTCATCACCGGTGCGAAGTAATGGTCGCGCGCCTCGGCGCGGGCCGCCTCCAGCGCGTCGCGCAGGCGGGTCAGCAGCGCCACTTCGCGCGCCAGCGCCGCCACGCGCCGCTGGGCGGCTCCGAGCTTCTCCGACGCCTCCTGCCAGGCCTCCTCGACGGCGGCATCCGTGCGGGCGCGGATGCGGCCGTTCAACTCGGCCGCTTCCTCCCGCAGCGCCGCGATCTCGGTCGAGGCGCCGTCGAGCACAGAGCGCATGCGGCGCAGCTTGGCCTCGGCCCCCGCGATGTCGCTCGCACCGGCCTGGAGCGCATCGCGCTGCGCCTGCGCCGCCGACCAACCCTGCTCGGCCTGCGCCAGCGCAGCGCTGCGCTGCGCCTCCAGCGCATCCCGCTCCTGCTCGGGGCCGAGCGTCGCCGCCAGCCCCGCCAGCTCCGAGGCAATGCCGGCCAGGGCCCGTTCGGCCTCGACGACGGCCGCATTGGCGGCGTCGCGGGCGGCCTGCGTCTCGCGCTGCGCCCGGCGCGCGGCGACGACACGCGCCTCGCTCTCGACCAGGCCCGCGCGCACGGTTTCCGGATCGCCTTCAGCTTCTTCGGCGCCGGCCCCCTGCGCCTCCAGCCGCGCGATCTGCTCCTGCAGCGCGGGCAGACCGTCCGGCGCCAGCAGCCGCAGGCGCTGCCGCGCCAGATCAAGCCGGCCATTCAGTTCGCGGGCCGCGCTGTCGCGCCGTCGCGCCTCGGCGAGATCGGCGACCGCAAGCTCCGCCAGCAGCGCCGTCCGCTTCGCCTCGGCCTGGGCGAGATCCGCCTCGTCGTCGCCACCCTGCGGCAGGGTGATGGCGAGCCGGCCGACGCCCTTGATCGTCAGGGTCGCGGCGCCGGACAGGGTGCGTTCCTCCCCGTCATCGAGCGCCGCGCCGTCGAGCTGGATGGCGGCGGCGACGCCGGGATCATAGGCGACGCGCAGCAGCGGGCGGCGCGCCGCCGCCGTCGCGCGCAAGCCGACGAGTTCGCTTTCCAGCGTCTCCAGCCGCGCCAGCGCCCCCGCCGGCAGCCGCAGCGCCTTCAGCTCGGCCTCGATCGTCTCGATCTCGCGACGCCCCTCGGCCGCGCGCTCATGCTCCTGCCGCAGGCGCGCCAGCTTCTCGCCGGCCTCACGGGCGCGCATCGCCTTGTCCAGCCGGGCGAGCAGGTCGCGCGCCTCGCGCTCCCCGGCTTCAGCCTGATCGACCGCGGTCGCGGCAGCCACGCCAGCCTCGTTGGCGGCGCGCTGGCGCGCCAGCGCCTCGTCGCGACGGCCGCGACTCTCTGCCTCGCGTTCGCGCAGCAGCGCCAGCCGCGCGAGATCGCGACGCAGCGTGTCGAGCGCCTCGCGGGCCGCGTCGCGGGCATTGCGGGCGAGCGCAGCCTCGACCTCGGCCGTGCGCAGCGCCTCACCATGGGCCCGGGCGGCGGCGAGCGCCGCCTCGGCCTGGGCGACCTCGCGCAGGAGGCTGGCATGGCGCTCGGCGTCGTCCAGCTCGGCGAGCCGAGCCCGCAGGCTGCGGCGCCGGTCGAGCGCGTCGCGCAACTCGCGCAATTCGCCCGCCAGACGCTGTTCCAGCTGGGCCAGCGTGTCGCGCTCCTCGATCGCCTGCGCATAGGCGCCGCCGGCTTTTGGCCGCCCCGTCGCCGTGACCAGCGGCGCCAGCTCCGCTTCGCAAGCGGCGAGCGCCTGCGCCATGCGACGGCCGCCGGTGAGGGATTCGACCTCGCCCTGGACCGAGGTCAGGACGGATTCGCGGGCGCGCTTCTCGCCCTCCTCGTCGCTCCTGGCCCGGCGCTCGATCCCTGTGATGCCCTGGCGCACCCAGAGCAGACCGGCCGGCCCCGCCGTGCCGCCCTGGACGAGGTTGGCGATGAAGCGCTCAGCCTCGTCGGCCTGCGCGACGAGCCGGCCGGAGGCGAGTTCGCGCACCATGGCGCGCTTGCCGCCATAGAACTGCTTGGTCAGCCGGAAAGCGCCGTTCGCGGTCGTGATGTCGGCCTCGACCAGCGGGGTGCCGCCGCTATAGGGCCGCAGGCCCTGTACGGCACTGGGCGTGCCGGTATGGGGCTGGAAGAACAGCGCGTGGAGCGCGTCGAAACAGGTCGATTTGCCGAACTCGTTGACGGCGCAGAGCACGTTGACGCCATCGCCGATGCCCTCGACCGCGACGCCCCGGCCGGCAAAGCGGCGGACATTGTGAAGGCGCAGCGCCGTCAGCTTCATGCCGGGCACCTCATGACGGCATGGCCGCGCAATAGGAGAAAAGCCGCGCCAGTGCGTCGCGCGCCGCCTGGCGCTCGGCTGCGGACCGGGCCTCGTCGAGGCTCTCGGCGAGCAGCGCGTCGGCGGCCTGGCGCAGCGCCCCGGCCCGGTCGATCGCGTCGAGATCGTCGCTCTCGCAATCCGTCGCCAGGGACTCCGCATCCAGTTGCAGGAAGGCGAATTCCGGCGCGACCGCCGCGATCGCGGCATCGAGCCCGGCGCGCGCCTGTGGACGCAGGCGCCCCGTGGCGACGACACGCAGCAGGGTCTGGCGGCGGACGGGGCCGGCGGGCAGACGCTCCGTCAGAGCCGCGGCGCCATCGTCGCCGGAGAGCAGGTCGAGCGGCAGGCTGCGCCAGTGGAAGCTGCCGGTTTCGACGGGGGTGACATCGGGCACGGCGCCGGGACCGGCGAGCGAAACCAGCAGCGCGCGGCCCGGCTGGTCGTGCTTGAAGCGGTCGGGCTCCGGCGCGCCTGAGTACCAGCTGCGCGGGCCGATCGGCATCTGGCCGTGCCAGTCGCCGAGCGCGAGATAGTCGAGCCCGGCGCGGCTCGCCCGGTCTGGTGCGATGATGTCGAGGCCGCCGCCATCCTCGGAAAAACTCTGGATCGCGCCATGGGCGAGGCCGATGCGCAGCGCCCCTTCCGGCGTGGCGGCGCCGTCCATCCAGTCGGTCAGGTCGCGGCCCGGGCGCCGCGTGGTGCAGGGCGCGGGCAGGATGACGATGCCGGGTGCAAGCGCGAGCGGCGCGGCTTCCGTCGCCAGCACGACATTGGCCGGCAGGGCGGCGCGTGTCGCGGCCCAGAGTTCGTCGGCGAGCAGCGAGTCATGGTTGCCGGGCAGGATGACCCAGCGCAGCGGCGCATGGCCCGCCATGGCGGCGAGCGCCTGGCGCAGCATGGCGGGGCTCGGCGTCTCCGTGTCGAAGCTGTCGCCCGCCAGCAGAACGGTCTGCGCGCCGCCTGCCCGCGCCTGCGCCGCCAGCCGGTCGAGCACGGTGTGGCGCGCCTCGCGCAGCCGGCCGCGCAACTCCTCCGGCAGGGTGCCGAAGCGCTTGCCGATATGCAGGTCGGAGGCGTGGAGAAACCGGGACATCGCACCCTGAAACGAAACAACGGACCGCGAATCCGCCGAGGCCCGTTCGGGCCGGCGCGCAGCATCGTCGCAAATGCGTGCGAAGGAAATGGCGGGACGCGATCAGCCGAAGAGGTCGGGCTGCTTGGCTGACTTGGCCCGAGCCGGAGCGTCGAGCCCGTCGAGAATGGCGGCGGCCTCGCGCCGGATCGTCTCGACATGGGCCGGCGTCATCCGGTCGAGGTTCTTGTAGGGCATCGCCATGCGGGGATTGTTGCCGAGCCGGTCGCGGTTGCGGATCAGGAAATCCCAGTAGAGCGGATTGAAGGGGCAGGCCCCCTTCCCGGTCTTGATCTTCGGATCATAGGCGCAGGACCCGCAATAATCCGACATGCGGTCGATATAGGCGCCCGAGGCCGCATAGGGTTTCGAGCCGAGGAGCCCGCCATCGGCGAAGATCGCCATGCCATGGGTGTTGGGCAGCTCGACCCATTCGAAGGCGTCGGCATAGACGGCGAGGTACCAGGCCTCGATTTCCGCCGGGCGGATGCCGGCGAGCAGGGCGAAGTTGCCGGTCACCATCAGCCGCTGGATGTGATGGGCATAGGCGTTGCGGCTCGTGTCGGCGATGGCGTTGGCGAGGCAGTTCATGTCGGTCTCGCCCGACCAGTAGAACCAGGGCAGAGGGCGGTCGGCTTCGAGCGCATTGGTCTGCGCATAGCCCGGCATCTCGAGCCAGTAGATGCCGCGGACATACTCGCGCCAGCCCAGGATCTGGCGGATGAAGCCCTCGACGGCGTTGAGCGGCGCCTTCCCGCCCCTGTAGGCGGTTTCGGCGGCGACACAGACCTCGCGCGGCAGCAGCAGGCCGATGTTCAGATAGGGCGAGACAAGGGCATGAAAGAGGAAGCCTTCGCCCTCGGCCATCGCATCCTGATAGTCGCCGAAGCGCGGCAGCGCCGCCTCGACGAAATGAGCAAGAGCTTTGAGCGCATCCTCTCGCGTCACGGCCCAGCCGAAGCCGTCGAGATCGCCGAAATGCCCGGCGAAGCGGGTCGCGACGAGGTCGATTACGTCGGCCGTCACCGCATCGGGCGCGAAGCGCAGGCGCCGCGGCGGCGTTATGCCGGCCGGCAGGCGCTTGCGGTTCTCGGCGTCGAAGTTCCACTGGCCGCCGACCGGACCATCCTCCTCCATCAGCAGCCCGGTGCGGCGGCGCATCTCGCGGTAGAAGAACTCCATGCGATAGGATTTGCGCCCGTCGGCCCAGGCGGCGAACTCGGCGCGCGAGCAGAGGAACCGGTCATCGTCGCGGATCTCGACGGGGAGGCCTAGCTCCTGCGCCCAGTCGTCCATCATGCGACGCACCCGCCATTCGCCGGGTTCGGTGACGATGACGCGGACGGGCCGGTGGCGGGCGACCGCGCGCGCCAGCTCGCCCGAGAAGGAGCCGGTGTTGGCGGGGTCGTCGAGCGCCACGTAATCGACGTTCAGCCCCTCGTCGCTGAGCTCTCGAGCGAAGTGGCGCATCGCCGAGAGGATGAAGGCGATCTTCTGCTTGTGATGGGGGACATAGGTCGTCTCCTCCGCCACCTCGACCATCAATGCGACGTCTCGCTGCGGATCGAACCCGTCGAGCGCGGAGAGGTCGCGGCTGAGCTGGTCGCCGAGGATCAGGACGAGGGTCTTCACCGGGCGGGGCCCCGGCGGTCGCTCGCAGATCCTGTCGGCCTCATCGCAGCGCTCCTGTCGTTGCGATGACTACGCGCGGCGCCCGCGAACGGTTCAGCCGAAGGCTTTGGCTTGTCTCAATCCTCGTCTTCCCTCGCCCTTCCGGTTTCGACGAGGATTTCGCGTTTGCCGGCGTGGTTGGCGGGGCCGACGATGCCCTCGTTCTCCATCCGCTCCATGATCGAGGCGGCGCGGTTGTAGCCGATCTGGAGCCTGCGCTGGATGTAGGAGGTCGAGGCCTTCTTGTCGCGCAGCACCACCGCCACCGCCTGCTCGTAAGGATCCTCGCTCTCGGCCTGGCCCATGCCGGTCTTGTCGAAGACCGCGCCGTCCTCGCCCTCGGGCGCAGCCTCTTCCTCCTCCGAGGTGACCGCGTCGAGATATTGCGGCCGGCCTTGCGTCTTGAGATGGGCGACGACCTTCTCGACCTCGGCATCCGAAACGAAGGGGCCGTGGACGCGGGTGATGCGACCGCCGCCGGCCATGTAGAGCATGTCGCCCTGGCCCAGCAGCTGCTCGGCGCCCATCTCGCCCAGGATCGTGCGGCTGTCGATCTTGCTCGTCACCTGGAAGGAGATGCGGGTCGGGAAATTCGCCTTGATCGTGCCGGTGATGACGTCGACCGAGGGCCGCTGCGTCGCCAGCACGACATGGATGCCGGCCGCACGGGCCATCTGGGCGAGGCGCTGGATCGTGCCCTCGATCTCCTTGCCGGCGACCATCATCAGGTCGGCCATCTCGTCGAC
>OGCL01002161.1_pt1 | contig 14372 bp, 10 predicted proteins | sample 1570041 | NCBI WGS metagenome assembly OGCL01 (sample SAMN06266162, study PRJEB24511) | hot springs metagenome | isolation source: Hot spring water | place: South Africa: Limpopo | collected 2015-06-22 | reverse complement strand
TGATTAGCTCAGTTGGTAGAGCAGCTGACTCTTAATCAGCGGGTCGTAGGTTCGAGCCCTACATCACCCACCACGAAATTCTCCCGACATCGGTAGAGACAGGAACGACGGCGTGTGCGAGCGGCCCGCCGCTTGCGTGTCAGCGCTCGCGCAGGACCTGATCCGCCCAGAGCTTCAGCATCGGCCCCTCGGGCCCGTGGACGGGGTCGGAAGCGGGAAAGTTCAGCACCGCGATCTGCTTCAGCATGGACGGTGTCGCCTCCCTGCAGACGATGTCCGCGCTCTGGCCCGGCGGATAGGCCCCGACCACCAGGAAATCGTCGGAATGCCGGACGCAGCGGTGGCCGGTGCCGGCCGGCAGCAGCAGCACGTCGCCCGCGCTGACCTCGATCTGCCGGCCACCCTCTCCGCCGAGAACGAGTTCGGCCGTGCCTGCGGCGATGCCGAGGACCTCATGGCCCTGCGTGTGATAATGGTCGTAATCGTAGATGCCGTTGCGCCATTGCGGCGGCCAGCCATTCTCCGCGAAACGCTTCTCCATCGTCTCCGCCAGATCTGCGCTCTCGCCGGCGAAGGCGGCCTCGTAGAGCACCAGCGGCAGGCGGGGGTTGTTGGGCACGAAGCCTCGCGTCTCGAGGTGAATTGCCGTCGTCGTCATGGTCACGGGTTTCTCCACGGGGAGGTTCCTTCGGGCCTGCGAGGAACGCTGCCGGCGCAGGCTCGTTCCGCGTCCTCGCAACCGGGGCGGGAGCCATGCCGAAAATCCGGGCAGATCGTCGCGGGACGGAGCCGCGTGACCGCTTGTGTGCCGTTGGGCCTTCCTATAACCGAAACGCGGACGGGGCCTGCTTGCAGAACAAGGCGCCGCACGGGAATTGGGAGCACCGACGTGAAGGGACTACTCCAGCTCAGCCGTGTCATCGACACCATCAACGAGCAGATCGGCAAGAAAATCGCCTGGCTGATCCTCCTCGCGGTGATCGTCGCGACCGTGAACGCCATCATTCGCAAGGTGTTCAACGTTTCGTCGAATGCCTGGCTCGAGCTGCAGTGGATGCTGTTCGGCGCTGTGTTCCTGATGTGCGCGGCATGGACGCTGAAGGTGAAGGAGCATATCCGCATCGACATCGTGAACGGCCTGCTGCCCAAGAGCGTGCAGCGCTGGATCGACCTGATCGGCCATACGCTGTTCCTGATGCCGTTCTGCATCCTGATGATCTACCATTCCTGGCCGTTTTTCGTCCGCTCCTACGCCATCAACGAGCAGTCGCTCTCGGCCGGCGGCCTGGCGCAGTGGCCGGCCAAGGGGCTCGTGGTCATCGGCTTCGTGATGCTGGCGATCCAGGGCGTGTCCGAGATCATCAAGCAGGTCGCGATCATGCGCGGCCATCTCGAGGATGACGAGACGCTGCGCGGCCATGCCGCCGCGGCCGAAGCCGAGGCGCACCGCCTTCTGGAGCAGGCCAAGCAGCAAGGGGTGGCCTCGTGAGCAACCCGAACGACCGCCGGATCGCCACCATGACCGTTTCCCGTCTCTCCCGCGCTACCGGCCTGCTGCTGGCGCTTTCCCTCGTCGCCTTCCTCGGCCTGCATACGGGCGAGGCCCATGCCGCCGGCCTCGGCGACTTCCTGCGCGTCAACATGGCGCCGGTGATGTTCGCCGCGCTCGTCGTGTTCCTGCTGCTCGGCTATCCGGTGGCCTTCGCGCTGGCCGCCAACGGCCTGCTCTTCGCGATCGTCGGCATCGAACTCGGCCTGTTCCAGGAGAACTTCCTGCAGGCGATGCCGGAGCGCATCTACGGCACGATGAACAACGACGTGCTGCTGGCGATCCCGTTCTTCACCTTCATGGGCCTCATCCTCGAGCGCTCGGGCATGGCGGAGGATCTGCTGGACACGATCGGCCAGCTCTTCGGGCCGATCCGCGGCGGTCTCGCCTATGCGGTCATCTTCGTCGGCGCGCTGCTCGCGGCCACCACCGGCGTCGTCGCGGCCTCGGTCATTTCGATGGGCCTGATCTCGCTGCCGATCATGCTGCGCTACGGCTATGACCGGCGCCTCGCCACCGGCGTCATCGCGGCGTCCGGCACGCTGGCGCAGATCATCCCGCCCTCGCTCGTCCTGATCGTGCTGGCCGACCAGCTCGGCCGCTCGGTCGGCGACATGTATGAGGGCGCCTTCATCCCCGGCCTCGTGCTGTCGGCGATGTATGCCGGCTACGTCTTCCTGGTCACGATGATCTATCCCAACCGCGCGCCCGGCCTGCCGGCGGAGGCGCAGACGCTGCGCGATGCCGACGGCCAGACCCGCCGGCGCTCGCTACTGGTGATCACGATCATCGCCTTCGGCGCGGCCTACGCGATCATGAAGACCTTCACGAAGGTCCAGGCGGGCGCCGATTTCGTCATCCTGACGATGTCGATCGCGGTCGGCATCTCCTTCGTGATCGCGATCATCAACAAGCTGCTCGGGCTGAACCTGCTCTCGCGGATGACCGAGCAGGTGATCTTCGTGATGGTGCCGCCGCTGGCGCTGATCTTCCTGGTGCTCGGCACGATCTTCATCGGCGTCGCGACGCCGACCGAGGGCGGCGCTATGGGCGCGGCGGGAGCGATCCTGCTCGCCTATGGCAAGAAGCGCATGACCTTCGACCTGCTGAAGCAGGCGACGGAATCGACGGCCAAGCTCTCGGCCTTCGTGCTCTTCATTCTGGTCGGCGCGCGCGTCTTCTCGCTGACCTTCTACGGCGTGAACGGCCATCTCTGGGTCGAGCATCTGCTGGTCGGCCTGCCGGGCGGCGCGACGGGCTTCCTGATCGTCGTCAACGTGATGGTGTTCCTGCTGGCGTTCTTCCTCGACTTCTTCGAGCTCGCCTTCATCATCGTCCCGCTGCTCGGGCCGGCTGCCGAAAAGCTCGGCATCGACCTGATCTGGTTCGGCGTCATCCTCGGCGTGAACATGCAGACCTCGTTCATGCACCCGCCTTTCGGCTTCGCGCTGTTCTTCCTGAGATCGGTGGCGCCGAAGGACCGCTATCGCGACAAGGTCACCGGCACGATGATGGAGCCGGTCACCACGGGCCAGATCTACTGGGGTGCGGTGCCCTTCGTGGTGATCCAGTGCATCATGGTGGCGCTGGTCGTGGCCTTCCCCCAGATGGTGATGCACTACAAGGCATCGGCCGTGCAGCTCGACCAGAAGGCGATCGACAAGCAGTTCGACTCGATCCAGATCCCCGGCATCGGCGGGCCTGGCGGCGGCGGATTGCCGGCCTTCGATCTGAACGCGCCGCCCTCGTTCAAGTAGCGGCGACCGCAGCCCAAACAATCGAACGACGCCGGCGCGAGCCGGCGTCGTTTTCGTTTCGGCTGCGCGAACCCGATCGCGGCTGGCGCGTTGCCTCGTGGAAGCGAGGAGTGACGCATGAGCGATGTTCTGCAGGCCCAGGCCGATCCGGGCGGCACGCCCGCGATTCCGACGCCGCCGCCGGAGGCCCCGCCTCTGACGCCGACCGAGGTGCCGCCGGCGCCGCCGGTCGAGATGCCGCCGGACGAGGCGCCGCAGGGCATCCCGACGGAGCCGCCGCCGGAGCTTCCGCCCGATGCCCCGCCGGAGGCGCCGCCAGCGACGCCCTATGACATGCCGCCGGATCGCGGCCCGCGGCAGCCGATGGAGTAGGAGTCAGACGGGCGGAGCCTCGCCCGAGCCGATGTCCCAGTAGAGCCCCGCCATCAGGCCCAGCGCCTCGCGGGCGATCGCGACGGGAAGGTGCTCGTCCGGCGCATGCTGCGAGCAGCCGGGATAGGAGTGCGGCACCCAGATCGTCTTCAGCCCGAGCACCTCCGCGAAGATGTCGTTCGGCAGCGAGCCGCCGAGATTGGGCAGCAGAGCCGGCTTCTTGTTCGTGCTGCGTGCCATCGAGGCGAGGGTGAAGCGCACCCAGTCATCCTCGGGGTCGAGCCGCGTCGCGCCGAACCGCTCCGTGCCGGGCATGATGATCTCGACCATTTTGAAGCCGTGGCGGTCGAGATGGCGGCGCAGCGCCGGCACGACGTCGGTCGGGTCGATGCCGACGACGAAGCGCAGCGCGCAGCGCGCCCAGGCGCTCGGCGGCACGGCGTTGACCGGCGTTTCCGGCACGCCTGACTTCATCGCCAGCACGTCGAAGGAGCACCAGCCGAAGACCTGTTCGGCCGGCGACAGATCGGGCTCGCCCCAGCCCGGATCGATCACCGGGCCGTCGGGCCCGCCGTCGATGACGCAATCCGACACCGCCTCGCGCACGGCGCGCGGCAGTTCCCTGGGCACCCATTCATGGATGCGGATCTGGCCGGTGGGGGAGGTGATCGAGGCGATGGCGTGGGCGAGCTGGATCGCCGGGTCGGAGAGGATGCCACCCCAGTTGCCCGAGTGATGGCCGCCTTCGCGCGCCACGATCGAGAGGTCGAAGGTGATGACGCCGCGCGCGCCGAGGAAGACGGTGGGCCGCTCGGCATTCAGCCGCGGCCCGTCCGAGGCCACCAGCACATCCGCCCTGAACAGCTCCGCCTCGTCGGCGCAGAGCTCGCGCAGGCCCGGCGAGCCGGATTCCTCGCCCATCTCGATCAGGTATTTGGCGTTGAAGCCGAGCTTGCCGCGCGATTCAAGAACGGCGCGCAAGGCATTGATGTTGATGACATGCTGGCCCTTGTTGTCGACGACGCCGCGGCCATACCAGCGGCCGTCCCGCTCGGTCAGGGTCCAGGGCGAGAGGCCTTCGCTCCACTGCGCGTCGAGCCCGCGAATGACGTCGCCATGGCCGTAGCCGAAGATCGTCGGCAGGCTCTCATCCTCGATGCGCTGGGCGAAGAGGAAGGGGCCCTTGGCCTTGGGGTGGTGCAGGATGCGGCATTCGAAGCCCAGCCCCTCGAAGAGCGGGCGCATCTCGCGCTCGAGATACTCCGTCAGGACGGGCGCCCGGTCCGGGTTCTGGCTTTCGGTGGGCATCGCGATGAGGCGGCCGAGGTCACTCTTGAAAGCGCCGGTGTCGAAATAGTCTTGCGCATGCGCGATGGCTTGGGCGCGGGTCATGGAAGCTCGCTGTCTGTCAGGCCGCTGGATGAGGCGGTCCCGTTGCCGGGGCCGCGACGCGTTGATACTGCCATGCCCATGCAAGAATCGGCCACCGGCGATGGCGCGCGACGGCTGTGCGCCCGATGACGGACGCGGAGCGGCCAATGGTGCCGCATGAGCATCAGCGCGTCGCCTGCGCGGCGATCCTCGCGGCGCGCGCAGGCGGAGCGCCCGGTTTCCTGCTCGGCGACCTCACGGGACTCGGCAAGACGCTCTCGGCCTGGCTCGCGCTCTCGGCCATGCCGGAGGACGAGATCCTGGTGATCTGCCCCAAGGGCGCGATCCCGCAATGGCGGCGCACCATGGCGCTGTCTGGCCTGCCGCCGAAACGCGTCACGCTGATGAATTTCGAGAAGACGAAGTCGCTGCTGGCGCCGCCGCCGGATTCGAAGAAGCGCTCGGTGCGTGCGAAGAACAACGAGCTGGCCAAGCTCGGCTTGCCCAAACGAATCTGGCCGCTGGTCGTGATCGACGAGGCGCACCGCATCCGCAATCCCAACTCGCAGCAGGGCCTGGTCTGCCGGCAGATGGCGGCCGCCGCCTCCTTCACCATCTACATGAGTGCGACCGCCGGGCAGTCGCCGCACGAGCTGTCCTATCTCGGGCCGCTGCTGGCGCGCGCCGCCGACATGCCGAGCGCGGATCTCGACGGGTTCCGCCAGCTGATGAAGCGGCTGAAGATGGGCAAGGCGAGGGGCCGCTGGAAGAACTGGAGCTGGGAGCCCAACGAGGCCGACCGGGCCCGGATGGCGGCGCTGCTCTATCGCGGCCCGCGGGCGATCGGGCTGCGTCGGCGGCCGGAGGAGATCGCAGGCTGGCCGGAGGTGCAGCGCGAGCTCGCCCCGGTCGCGCTGGATGCCGCCGCACGCAAGCTCTACGAGGCGACCTGGCGGGAGTTCCGCAAGGAACTCGGCCTCGCCGGCGGGTCGACGCGCAAACCGCAGGGCTGGGCGGCCGATCTGCGATTCCGCCAGAAGGCGAGCCTGCTGCGCATCCAAGGCACGGTGGATTTCTGCGACGATCTGCTCGGCAATGACGAGCAGGTCGCTGTCTCCGTCGCTTTCCTCGAAACCAGTGCGATGCTGGCCGATGCGCTGCGCGGGCGCGGCTGGCGCGTCGGCGAGATCAATGGAGAGCGCTCTGTCCTCCAGAACGAGGAAACGCGGATCGCCTTCCAGACCGGGCAGCTCGACGCCGTGATCTTCACCGTGACGGAGGCGATCTCGCTGCATCGTGGCGAGATGCCGGGCGGCGAGCGCGAGCGCTCGCTCGTCATCCACGACATGCGCCACAGCGCGATCCAGCTGCAGCAGATCGAGGGGCGCTGCCATCGCGACGGCCAGCACGCGACGATCTTCTACGCCTATGCCGAGGACACGGTTGAGGAGGCGGTGGCCGCGACCGTGATCCAGCGCATGGCGGCGATGGAGGGGTTGGCGGGCGACGACACCCGCCTGCTCGAGGCGATCGCCGGCATCGTCGAGAGCCGGGCCGCCTGAGGGTCTTCAGCCCTCCGGACGCGGTGGCCCGAGATCGGCCAGGCGCCGTTTCACGCGCTCGTCGTCCAGCAGCGACCCCGCCTCGCCATCGAGCCGATGGCGCCAGTTCGGCTTTTCGGTCGTGGTGCCCGGCACATTGGGCTGGGTGCGGATGCCGAGCGCATCCTCGATCGGCAGCAGCTTCAACGTACAGGGCGTGCGGGCGATGAAGCGGATCGCGGCATCGACGACAGGGTCGGTGTCCTCCGGCGCCGGGCGTTCGCCCTCGGCGACGCCGGCCTGCTCGAAGGCGCCCCAGAGCACGCCACGGTCCCAGGCGCGGATGCCCTCGTGATCAACGCCGTCCTCCGTCGGCTCGAGATCGCTGCCGGCCCACCAGCCGGCGGTGGGGACGAGGTCATGGGTTGTCGTGAGAGCCGCAGCACCGGCATCCCAATGCTCGGGGGCAATGTAGCCGTGATCCGTTCTCTCGAAGCGCAGCACACGCAGCCCGGCCACGCCCTGGCGGCGCAGATCGTCGCGGAAGCCGTCGGGGAGGGTGCCGAGATCCTCGCCGATGACGATGGCGCCATGGCGCCAGGATTCGAGCGCGACGAGCCGGAACAGTGTCTCGGAGGGGAAGGCGACATAGGCGCCGTCCAGCGCAGACGCCCCTTCCGGCACCAGCCAGAGCCGGCTGAGCCCCATGACATGGTCGATGCGGATACCGCCGACATGGCGCAGGCTCGCCCGCAGCGTCTCGATGAAGGGCGCGAAGCCGCTGGCTGCCAGACCGCGCGGCGAGAAGGTCGTCAGGCCCCAGCTCTGTCCTTCGGCCGAGTAGTAGTCGGGCGGGGCGCCGACGCTGAGCCCGCCGAGCACCTCGTGCTGGCGGCTCCAGGCATGGCTGCCCGATGCGTCCATGCCGATGGCGAGATCGGCGATCAGACCGACCTTCATGCCCGCCTCGCGACAGGCGCTCTGGGCGGCGCCATAGGAGCAGGCGGTGAGCCATTGCAGGAATATCTGATATTCGACTTCGGTTGCGTGCTCGGCCGCAAAGGCCGCGACGGCCGGACCGTCGGGGTCGCGGAACGGGGCCTCCCAGGAGCGCCAGCTCCAGGCCCGCGGATCCCGGCGCAGCTGGGCGGCGTGCAGCACCTCGAAGACGGCGTGGGAGCGCAGCAGCGGCGTGGCCTCCGCCAGGGCCCGATCCAGCGCCGCACGGGCCTGGCCGCCGCTGCCGTCGGGTGCGCGCAGGGCCTCGAACAGCGCGCGAAGCAGCCGCTGGCGCAGGATTGTCGCGGCCGGCCAGTCGATCTGGCGCAGCGTCGCGAGCCGGTCCATCTCCTCGCCCAGGCCTTCGCGCGCGATCACCTCGCGCAGCAGCGCCTCGGGCAGCACGGCGGTGGGATCGGCGTGGAGCGGGTTGTAGAAGAGGCGGGTCGAGGGCGAATAGGGGCTGAAATGCTCGGGCGAGGCACCGTAGAGCGCGTGGACCGGGCTGATCGCCAGCGCATCGGCTCCGTGCGCCGCAGCCTTTCTCGCCAGCGCCGCGACACCGGCGAAGTTGCCGATGCCACCGTCCTGCGGCGAGCGAAGGGAATAGATCTGGGCGGCGAGGCCGAAGCCGGCCCGCCCGCCGTTCAGATCGGCGAAGGTGATGCAGCGTTCGGGCGCCGTCGCGATGATAAAATCGCCATCGTCGCGATGGACCGTGTGATAGCCGGGCCGGTCGAAGGCCGGCAGTGTCAGCGAGCCGTCATAGCCTTCCTCGGAACGCACGGTGCGGCGGGTGCCGCCGTCGAGCGTCAGTTCCACCGGGCTTCTCGCCTGGGCGGCGACCGGCAGTACGACGGTCTGCCCGGTGCGGGCCGTGGTGAAGCAGGACTGGGCGGAGAGGTTCGCCCCGGCCTCGACGGTGGCGAGCGACTGCCGCAGATCGGCGTCGGTGCCGGCTGGCAGGCCGAGCGCCTTCAGGATGAAGCGCAGGCTCTCGGCCGAGACCTCGCGCTCCGCCCCGTTCTGCTCGGTCCAGCGCGGGGCGATCCCGGCCTTGACGGCGAGCTGGCGGAGAATGTCGTCGCTCATGCGGGGCTCCGCTTGCAGGTTCGGTCAGGTCGGGGTGGCGGCAGGGCGGCGGATCATCATGCCTCGCCAGGCGGGGGCAGGGCGGGCGGAGCCGCCGACGCGTCGTGTTCCAGAACGAGCAGGCCGAGTGGCGGCAGCGTCAGCGACAGGCTCTGGGCGCTGCCATGGGCTGCAACGGCCTGCGTCGCGACCGCACCGCCATTGCCGAGGCCGGAGCCGCCATAGACCTCCGCATCGCTGTTGAGCCGCTCCCGCCAAAGACCGGCATGCGCGACGCCGATGCGATAGTCGTGCCGGGGCACCGGCGTCATGTTGGCGACGACCAGAACCTCGGCGGCTCCCGGACGGCTGGCGCGGCTGAAGGCGAAGACGGCATTGGTGCTGTCGTTGGCGACGATCCAGGCGAAACCCTCGGGCCTGTGGTCGAGCCGGTGCAGGGCCGGCGTGGCGCGGTAGAGGGCGTTGAGATCCCGCACCAGGCGCGAGGCGCCCTGCCGGCGCTCGTCATAGGGGTGAGGCCAGGGGAAGGGCGCGTCGACGGACCATTCGTCGTCGGCGCCGAACTCGCAGCCCATGAACAGCAGTTTCTTCCCCGGATGGGTCCACATCATCGCGAGATAGAGCCGCAGATTCGCGAAGCGCTGCCAGTCGTCGCCGGGCATGCGCGAGATCAGCGAGCCCTTGCCGTGCACGACCTCGTCATGGGAGATCGGCAGCACGAAGTTCTCGGAGAACGCATAGACGAGGCCGAAGGTGACGTCGTCGCCGTGATAGCCGCGATGGACGGGGTCGTGCGCGATGTAGCGCAGCGTGTCGTGCATCCAGCCCATGTTCCATTTGAAGTGGAAGCCCAGCCCGCCGTGATGAACCGGCCGCGTCACGCCCGGCCAGGCGGTCGATTCCTCGGCGATGGTGACGGCGCCCCGGCCGCGCGCGCCGACCAGCGTGTTGAGCTCCTGGAAGAAGCCGACGGCTTCCAGATTCTCGCGGCCGCCGAGATGGTTTGGCACCCATTCGCCCGGCTTGCGGCTGTAGTCGCGGTAAAGCATCGAGGCGACCGCATCGACGCGCAGACCGTCGAGATGGAAGGTCTCGATCCAGAACAGGGCGGACGCGATCAGGAAGCCGCGGACCTCGCTGCGCCCGACATTGTAGATCAGCGTGTTCCAGTCGATGTGGAAGCCCTGACGCGGATCCTCGTGCTCATAGAGCGCCGTGCCGTCGAAGCGCGCGAGCCCGTGCTCGTCGGAGGGGAAATGGGCGGGCACCCAGTCCAGGATCACGCCGATGCCGGCGGCATGGCAGCGGTCGACGAAGCGGGCGAAGGCTTCGGGCGGGCCAAGCCGCGCCGTCGGTGCGAACAGGGCAAGCGGCTGGTAGCCCCAGGAGCCGCCGAAGGGATGCTCGGTGATCGGCATCAACTCGACATGGCTGAAGCCCATATGCTGGAGATAGGGGATCAGGCGCTCGCTCGCCTCGTCCCAGGAGCCCATCTGGCCCCATTCGGTGCGAAGCCAGGAGCCGACATGGACCTCGTAGGTCGTCATCGGCGCCGTCATGGGGTCGACGGTTTCGCGCGCCTTTAGCCAGTCGGAATCCGTCCAGGCGAAGGCCGGTGCTTCGGCGACGACGGAGCCGGTGCGCGGAGGCAGTTCGGTGCGCCGGGCGAGCGGATCGGCCTTCCAGGGCAGCGCCTCGCCCGAGCCGGAGATCAGCGCATATTTGTAGACGGCGCCGGCTTCGACGCCCGGGATGAAGAGTTCCCAGATCCCGGCGCCGAGGCGGCGGCGCATGGGGTGGCGGGTTGCGTTCCAGCCGTTGAAATCACCGACGACCGCGACATGGGCGGCATTGGGCGCCCAGACGGCGAAGAGTACGCCGGCGACGCCGTCGATCTCGCGTAGATTGGCGCCGAGGCGCGTCGCGAGGTCGAAATGGCGCCCCTCGGCGGCGAGATAAAGATCGTCGTCGGAGAGCAGCAATCCGAAGCTGTAAGGGTCGGCCGTCTCGGTGATGCCGCCCGGCCAGGCGGCGCGAATGCGATAGGGCGCGCCCTGCGGCAGCGCCGCCTCGAACAGGCCGTCGCCCTGTCCGACCATCGGCAGCGCCCGGCGCTGACCGCCCTCATCCACGATCAGCTCGACATAATTCGCGCCAGGCAGGAAGGTGCGGACCAGATCGATCTCGTCGTGACGGTGCCGGCCGAGAATGGCGAAGGGATCGGGATGGCGGCCTTGTTTCAGCTGTTCGATGTCGCGCGCCGGAAGGCTGGGCAGTCTGGGCGGCATCGGGCGCGTCATCCGGTCGGGCTCCATCGCGAATGCGACTCCACCCGCGGCGGGGAATCGTCGATGATGCAACGCAGCGAAGCCCGCCCGCGTTCCGCGCTACGGCCTGCATTCTCCGGCGATTCCCGTCGCGCTCCAAGGGCAGGGAACCATCGGCAGCCGGCACGGTTGTCGCACTGCAATGCTGGCATTTCAGAGGGAGGATGCCGAATGAGCCGGGAGCAGACCATCCGCGACGTGGCCTACGCCATCTGGGAGGCGGAAGGCAAACCGCAGGGGCGCGACGCGCAGCACTGGCGGATGGCCGAAGAGCGGGTTGCTGCCGATCATGGCAAGGCGGCCGGCGCCAAGGCCAAGGCACCGGCCAAAAGCGGGGCAACGGGATCGGCCAAGAGTGCGGCGACACCGGCCGCTCCCGCCAAGGGCAAGGCTAGCGCCGACAAGGCGGCCGAGGCTGCGCCCGCCAAAGCCTCTCCCAAGAGCCCGGCCAAGGCGGCTTCGACCAAGGCCAAGCCCCCCTCTTCGAAGAAGTAGGATCTGCGCCCCGATACTCCAGGCCGGCCGTCTGCGGACGCGCCGGCTTCCGTCGTCTGTCCGCCGCCGGCCCCAGAGGGCAGGTCGGGCTCGTCAGCCGAGGCCGCCCGACTGCAAGTCGCGGCGACCGATCGCTGCAACTATCGACGGTCGTCAAACGGTCTGGAATTGTTCGCCCGGCGGCTCTCAGCTCGCCAGCGCCCGCGCATAGACGTCGGCGTAGCGGTCCGTCGGGCGGCTCCAGTCGAAGCGCTTGGCCATGGCGTGCTGGCGCATCTGCAGGAAAGCCGCCTTTGAACGGAAGGCATCGAAGGCCCGCGTGACGGCAGATGCCAGTCCCGCGCCGGTCAGCGAGGAAAACAGGAAGCCGGAGCGCCCATCCTCGATCGTGTCCACCAGCCCGCCGGTGCGGTAGGCGATGGGCAGGGCGCCGGAGCGCTGGGCGTACATCTGGCTCAGCCCGCATGGCTCGAAGCGCGAGGGCATCAGCAGGAAGTCGCTGGCGGCGAAGATGCGCCGGGCCTCCGCATCGTCGAAGCCGATCCGCGCCGCGACGGCCTGCGGATGCTGGCGGGCGAGACGCTCGATGGCTTCCTCCAGCCGCGGCTCGCCACGACCGGTAACGACGAGCTGGCCGCCATTGCCAATGATGGTCTCGGCCGCCTCGATCGAAAGATCGATCCCCTTCTGGTGAACGAGGCGCGAGATGATCGAGAACAGCGGCCCGCGCGAGGGCGGCAGCTCGAAGGCCTTGCGGATGTCGGCGGCGCTGCGGCGCTTCCATTGGCGGATGCCGCGGGTGGCGTCGGCAAGCGGCGACGTCCAGCTGTCGTCGATGCCATTGACGATGCCGGTCAGCCGCCCTTCGTCCATGCGCAGCCGGAGCAGTCCGTCGAGCCCGCAGCCATGTTCGGCGGTCGTGATCTCGCGGGCATAGGTCTCGCTGACCGTGGTGACATGCGAGCTGTAGTAGATGCCGCCCTTGAGGAAGGAGATCTTGCCGTGGAACTCGGCCCCGTTGACCGAGAAGGCGAGGTCCGGGATGCCCAGCGCCGCCATCCGGCCAGGCTGGTAGAGGCCCTGATAGGCAAGGTTGTGGATGGTGAGGATCGAGGGCGTGGCGAGGCCCTTCCAACGCATGTAGCCGGCCGCCAGTGCCGAGGGCCAGTCGTTGACATGGACGACGTCGGGTTTCCAGTTCGGATCGGCCTCGCCGGCCGCGATCTCGGCCGCCGCTAGCGAGAGGCGCGCGAAGCGGATGTCATTGTCCGGGAAATCGCCGCCGGAAAAGGGGCCGTAGGGCGAGCCTTCGCGGTCATAGAGTTCGTCGCAGAGCACGGCGTAGATGGTCAGGCCATCGGCGGTCCGGAAGCGGCCGAGCGACCAGGGCGGCAGGCCGGCTGTGCGCGGCATGGCGCGGACGATGTCCATGGCCGGGCTGGCGCTGCGGACCTGGCGGAAGCCGGGCAGCAGCACGCGGACATCGCAGAGGCCGCGAAGCTGCCGTGGCAGGGCCGTCGAGACCTCGCCAAGGCCGCCAGCCTTGATGAAGTCGCCCATTTCGGAGGTGACGAAGAGCAGCTTGGTCGAACCGGGAAGACTGGCCGGAGCTTCCGCCAGCCCGTCTTTGACGACCGGGGCGTAGGTCAGCGCATGACCCGAGGTCGAGGGGCCGCCATCGGTCCCCGGTTCCTTCAGCGTGTCGGCCATTTCGCGTCCCCCAGGCAGCTGTGACCCTCAACCCGTTCGGCGGTGCAATGTTCCCCCGTGCACTGCAAAAATTTCATGCAAGTTCGGGGCCGGTCGTCGGAACCGCCCGACGTCCGGTCACGTTGACCGGTCTGCGGCAGGCTCGCGACGAAGATGTGACGGGGGGAACGCGGCATGATGCCGCCGATCCCCGTCCGGCCTCGGCCGTTCAGGGGATCCCATGTCCGACGGCAAGGCCACGCAATTCGACGTCCAGGCGGGCGACAGCACCGATCTGGGAGCCGTCCATGACGGCGAGGGCACCAATTTCGCGATCTTCTCGGCCCATGCCGAACGCGTGGAACTGTGCCTCTTCGACGAGAGCGGCGAGACGGAGACGGCGCGGATCACGCTGCCCGAATACACCAACGAAATCTGGCACGGCTATCTGCCGGGGGTGAAACCGGGGCAGCGCTACGGCTATCGCGTCCATGGCCGCTTCGCGCCCGAAGAGGGGCATCGCTTCAACCCGAACAAGCTCCTGCTCGACCCCTACGCCCGAGAATATGCCGGCGCTGTCGACTGGAACGACGCCCATTACGGCTATGTTGTCGATGCCGAGGGCGAGAAGGATCTGAGCTTCAGCGAACTCGACAGCGCGCCCTTCATGCCCAAATGCGTGGTCTGCGACTGGCGGGCCGACCCCAACCCGCCGGCGCGTCCCACCATCCCCTGGGACCGGACGGTCTTCTACGAGACCCATGTGCGCGGCTTCACCAAGCTGCATCCGGCGGTGCCGGAGGATCTGCGCGGCACCTTCGACGGGCTCGGCGAGAAGGCGGTCATCGATTACATCAAGAGCCTTGGCGTCACCTCGGTCGAGCTGCTCCCGGTCCATGCCTATCTCGACGACCATCACCTCGCCGCCAAGAACCTGACCAATTACTGGGGCTACAACACGATCGGCTTCTTCGCGCCGATGCAGCGCTACGAAGGCAAGGCGCGGCTGTCCTCCTTCCGCGACATGGTTCGGAAGTTCCACGATGCCGGGCTCGAGGTCATCCTCGACGTGGTCTACAATCACACCGCCGAAGGCAACGAGCTGGGGCCGACGCTCTCCTTCAAGGGCATCGACAACTTCGCCTATTACCGGACGATGCCGGACGAGCCGCGCTTCTAC